>Ga0209848_1000619_pt1 | contig 12828 bp, 16 predicted proteins | sample OrgsoiDNA_201062_FD_185810 | JGI IMG/M metagenome (GOLD analysis project Ga0209848, IMG submission 185810) | Permafrost soil microbial communities from the Arctic, to analyse light accelerated degradation of dissolved organic matter (DOM) -... | ecosystem: Environmental > Terrestrial > Soil >...
CGCTGATCCACACGCCGCTGCTGCTGTTGCTACCGATGCTGGGCATCGGACTGGCGTGGGCCAGCATGATGGGCAATCCCTACGTGATGCTGGCCGGCTGCATCCCGCCGCGGCGCACCGGGGTCTACATGGGCATATTCAATATGTTCATCGTCATCCCGATGATCGTGCAGATCTTCACGCTACCGCTGTACTACCGCAGCGTCTTGCACGGCAATCCGGAAAACGTGGTGCGGCTGGCCGGCGCGCTGCTGATCTGCGCCGCCGTGGCGGTGTTGTTCGTGAAATTGACAGCGCCCGCCGTCGCGGCGGCGCCGGAAAAAAAGCGGGCCGCAACGAGTGCGGCCCAAGCTTAACTGTCAACGCCGGTCGCGCCGGCGCGGCGCGCGGCTTACTCTTCCATCTGGCTTTGCAGGTAGTTCTGGATGCCGACCTTGGCGACCAGGTCCAGCTGGGTTTCGAGCCAGTCGATGTGCTCTTCGGTGTCTTCGAGGATTTCCAGCAGCAGGTCGCGCGAGACGTAGTCGCCGGCCTTTTCGCTGGTGGCGATGCCTTCCTTGACGGTGACGTGGGCGCCGCGCTCCAGTTTCAAATCGCAGCCTATCATCTCTTCGGTGTTCTCGCCGATCATGATCTTGTGCAGGGCTTGCAGGTTGGGCAGGCCGTCGAGCATCAGGATGCGGTCGATCAGCTTGTCGGCGTGTTTCATTTCGCCGATCGATTCTTCGTACTCTTTCTTGGCGATCTTGGCCAGACCCCAATGGCGGTACATGCGCGCATGCAGGAAGTACTGGTTGATGGCGGTGAGTTCGTTGGTGAGCTGCGCATTGAGCAGTCGGATGACGTCTGGGTCGCCCTTCATGGGAGGCTTTCTAAAGTGGTGATGGAATACTGCCATTTTGCCACGAAGCGGGCCGTGGACGAAGCGCCGGGCGAAAATAGGCGGCTGCGGTGTGGCACTAAGCCGCGACTAAAGTTGGTAGCGCAAATGACACGCATTTGCACTCGCAACGCGACGCTGGTTTAGCCGCGGTTTTGCTGGAAATTGATGGGCACCAGCGCGTAGACGGCGACCGGCTTGCCGTCTTCCAGCTTGGGCTTGAACAGCGTGCGCTGCACGGCGGCGCGGCCTTCCTCGTCGAGCGCGCCGAAGCCGGACGATTTTTCGATCAGCACCTGTTCCGGCAAGCCATGTTCGTTGATCAGCACGCGCAGCAAGACGATGCCGGTTTCGCCGAGGCGGCGCGAGCGCGGCGGATAGTTGGGCTGCGGCGGGCGCAGATATTCGACGCCGCTGACCAGCTTGGGCGCTGCCGCTTGCGGCGGTGCCGGCGCCACGCTCGGCGCGACGGCGGCCACGACGGGCGCTTCGACGCTGCGCGGCGCCTGCGGCGGCGGTGTGGTGATGGTCGCTTCGACTTGCGGGGTGGCCAGCAGCGGCAACGGCGGCGTCACGCTGGCGACGTGCCGGAGCACGGGCACGGTCTTGGGCGCGGGAGCGGGCGCTTGTGGCGGCGCGACGAAGCTGATTTCCACCACTTGCGGCAGCGCGGCGTGGACGGCGCGACTCAGCAGGCCGGTTTGCGCCAGGTAAAACAGCAGCAGATGGGCGACGACGATGGCTGCCAGCGGCGCGATCTTGCGCGGCGTGAGCGGGCGCTGGCCGGCTCCGAAGGACAGCGTCTGTGCGTTCATGGCGGTGTCGGGATCAAGTTCAGGTGGTCAGCACGGGACGCGACAGCGCTGTGGTGTTGAGCGTGTTCAGCGTGCCCAGGTGCTCGTCGAGCACGGCGCGGGCGCAGTCCTGGCATTGGCCGCAGCAGGTCGACACGCCGAGGTCGCGTTGCAGCTCTTCCATCGAGTTCAGGCCCAGCTCGACGGCTTGGCGGATTTCACGGTCAGATATATTGTTGCAGACACAGACAATCATCGATACACCTTGAGTCTAGTGGATAAAGCGCTGGAACTGTCGTTCCGGCATGATTGCATATACACTAATGCGAATCATTCTCATTACATGTGCTATTCTGCTCCAACTTTCAGCAGAGTGCAAGCGCAAATAGAAACTATTCGCATTAGCGTTTATAATGCTACTATCGATATTTCTGGTAAGAACGTCTTGCCGGAGCCTGTATTAATAGACCGGACCATGCCATGACTTCAGCGCCTCCCTTGATCACGCTCGACGCCCTCGCGGTGGGACAGAGCGGCACCGTCGTGCATATCGCACCGGGCGCCGGCGTCAGCGACGGCACCGACCTGGCGCGCCGCCTGATGGAGCTGGGCTTTGTGCCGGGCGAGAAAATCCGCCTGCTCAAGCGCGGCGTGCCCGGCGGCGAGCCGCTGGCGATCAAGGTCGGCAATTCGACCTTCGCGCTGCGCCGCTTCGAGGCCGCGCTGATCTCGGTGCAGGCGGAATAAGATGGGCGCTGTCGAAAATATCGCGACCAGCGGCGCAGCGGCGACACCGCTGTCGGGCGGGAAACAGACGCCGCTGGTGGCGCTGCTGGGCAATCCCAACTGCGGCAAGACGGCGCTGTTCAACCGCCTGACGGGCGCGCGCCAGAAGGTCGCCAACTACGCCGGCGTGACCATCGAGCGCAAGGAAGGCGCGTTCACCTCGCCGGCCGGCCGGGCCTTCCGCGTGCTCGATTTGCCTGGCGCCTATAGCTTGTCGGCCCATACGCCGGACGAGGCCATCACGCGCGACGTCGTCGCCGGCCTGCGCGCCGGCGAGACGGCGCCGGACGTGATCGTCTGCGTGGTCGACGCCACCAATCTGCGCCTGAATCTGCGCCTGGTGCTGGAAATCCAGCGCCTCGGCCTGCCGATGGTGCTGGCGCTGAACATGGTCGACGTGGCCAAGAAGCGCGGCATCGTCATCGACGCCGACCAGTTGGCCGCCGAGCTGGGCATGGTCGTGGTCGAGACCGTGGCGGTGCAGGGCGGCGGCGAGAAGCCGCTGCTGCGCGCGCTCGACGCCATGCTGCCTCTACCGACTGCGGCGGCGACCGTGCGCCCGCTGTCGGCCATCGACGCCGTGTCGGTCGAGGAAACCCAGCGCGAGGTGCGGCGCATCCTGTCCGTCGTCAGCAACGACACGCAAGACCGCGGCAACCTGACCGAGAAGATCGACAACGTGGTGCTGCATCCGCTGCTCGGTCCGGTGATTCTGACGGTGCTGATGTTCCTGGTGTTCCAGGCGGTGTTCACCTGGGCCAACGCGCCGATGGACTTCATCAAGAACAGCGTCGACGGCCTGGGCCAGTGGCTGACGACGCAGATGGCCGACGGCGTGCTACGCAGCCTGCTGGTCGAGGGCATACTCGGCGGCGTCGGCAGCGTGCTGGTGTTCCTGCCGCAGATTCTGATCCTGTTCTTCTTTATCTTGATGCTGGAGGATTGCGGCTACCTGCCGCGCGCCGCCTTCCTGCTGGACCGGCTGATGGGTGGTGTCGGCCTGTCGGGACGCGCCTTCATCCCGCTGCTGTCGAGCTTTGCCTGCGCCATCCCCGGCATCATGGCGGCGCGCACCATCCAGAATCCGCGCGACCGCCTGGTGACGATCATGATCGCGCCGCTGATGACGTGCTCGGCGCGTTTGCCGATTTATGCGCTGATCATCGCCGCGTTTATACCGGAGCGCCAGGTGGCCGGCTTCATCAGCCTGCAGGGGCTGGTGCTGTTCGTGCTGTATTTCGCCGGCATCGCCTCGGCCATGGCGGTGGCCTACCTGATGAAGCGCACCATGGGCGGCAGCCACCAGCAGCCGCTGATGCTGGAGCTGCCCGCCTACCACTGGCCGCATTTGCGCAACCTGGCGCTGGGCTTGTGGGAGCGCGCCAAGATTTTCCTGTCGCGCGTCGGCACGATCATCCTGACCCTGATGGTGCTGCTGTGGTTCCTCAGCAGCTTCCCCGGCGCGCCGGCCGGCGCCACCCATCCAGCCATTTATTACAGCCTGGCGGGCATGCTGGGCCGCGCGCTGGAAGTGGTGTTCGCGCCGATCGGCTTCAACTGGCAGATCTGCATCGCGCTGGTGCCGGGACTGGCGGCGCGCGAAGTGGCCGTCGGCGCGCTGGGCACCGTCTACGCGTTGTCGCAGACCGGCGAGGAGCTGGCCACGTCGCTGCAACCGATCATCGCGGCGTCGTGGGCGCTGCCGACGGCGCTGTCGCTGCTGGCCTGGTATGTGTTCGCGCCGCAGTGCATGTCGACGCTCAGCGTGGTCAAGCGCGAGACCAACGGCTGGCGCTATCCGCTGCTGATGGCCGGCTATATGTTCGGCCTGGCGTATCTGGCGTCGTTCCTGACGTACCGGATCGCGCTGCTATTTACCGGAGCTTAAGATGATGGGCGCGCAAGCGATACAGCAAGTGGTGGTCGCAGTGATCGTCGTGGCGGCGCTGCTGCACTTCTGCAGCAAATACCTGCCGGCCGCCTGGCGCCAGCAGATCGTGTATTTCCTGACGCGGCGCGGTTTCGACCAGGCTAAAATGGCGGCGCTGTTGAAGACCAAATCGAGTTGCGGCGACGGCTGTTCCAGCTGCGGTTCCTGCGACACGCCGGCCGCGCCCGACGCGTCCTCCTCCTCATCGCCTTCCCCGAGCGCCAAGCGCGTCATCACGCTGCACGCGCGGCGCTGATCCTTTTCTGACGCTGCTACACCTGCGCCGGCGCAAACGCGCCGCGTGCCGTTTCATGACTGTATCCCTTCGATTGATTGAACTTTTAATCGTCGCGGATACACTAAATGACAGAGATCACTTTCGATCCACTGAAAGACCAGCGTAACCGGCACAAGCACGGCATCGCGCTGGCCGAGGCGCGCCTGCTCGACTGGGAGCATGCGGATTTGTGGTTCGATAGGCGGCGAGATTATGGTGAGCCGCGCCAGTGCGGGACGGGGCGGATAGGTCGGCGGCTATATTTTGTGGTCTTCGTTTGGCGCAATGGGAAACGAAGAATCATCAGTTTACGTAAAGCGAATGACAGGGAGGAAAAACGCTATGTCAAGAACACATGACCTCATTTATGTTACGCCCGAGGAGGATGCCGCGATCAACGCGGCCGCCATGGACGATCCCGATACGATATTGCCGACCGATGAGGAATTGGCCCAGTTCAAGCCATGGGTGGAGTACGAAAAGCTTGAGGAGCAGTTGCTGCACTGGTGCGACCGCGAAGTGGTCGAGGCTTACACCAAAACCGGCCACGAATGGCAACGCCACATCAACGGCGCGCTGCGCGAATGGGCCGTGCGCAACGGCTTGTTGAAGTAGGCGCTGGCCGGCGTCAGGCTTCCAGCGCGTGGAAGGATTCGGCCTGCGCCATCGGCCAGTACAGGCCGAATACCGGCGGCATGCGCGACAGCTGGGTCGCGTCGAGCAGCTGGCCCGGCTCCAGGTAGGGCAGCAGCGCCGACGCCAGCTTGACCTGGTTGGGCGAGATGCGCCGCACCAAATGATGCGGCTTCAGGTCCGACGGATGCGTCAGGCCGGCGGCGGCGATTAGCTCGGCCAGCGCCTTCATCGTGTTGTCGTGGAAATGGGCCACGCGGTTGGTCTTGTCGGGCACGACCAGCGCGCGCTGGCGGTCCGGGTCCTGGGTCGCCACGCCGGTCGGGCAGCGGTCCGTGTGGCAGCTTTGCGACTGCACGCAGCCGAGCGCGAACATGAAGCCGCGCGCCGAGTTGCACCAGTCGGCGCCCAGCGCGATGGTGCGGGCGATGTCGAAGGCGGTGATGATCTTGCCGGACGCGCCGATCTTGATCTTGTCGCGCAGGTTGGCGCCGACCAGGGTGTTGTGCACCAGCAGCAGCGCCTCCTGCAGCGGCGTGCCGACATGGTCGGTGAACTCGACCGGCGCCGCGCCGGTGCCGCCCTCGCTGCCGTCGACGACGATGAAATCGGGCACGATGCCGGTGGCCAGCATGGCCTTGACGATGGCGAAGAATTCCCACGGGTGGCCGATGGCCAGTTTAAAACCGGTCGGCTTGCCGCCCGACAGCGTGCGCAGCTTGTCGATGAAGGCCAGCATTTCCAGCGGCGTCGAGAAGGCCGAGTGCGCCGCCGGCGAAATGCAGTCCTCGGCCACCGGCACGCCGCGCGTGGTGGCGATTTCGATGGTCACCTTGGGGCCGGGCAGCACGCCGCCGTGGCCCGGCTTGGCGCCCTGCGACATCTTCAGCTCGATCATCTTGACTTGCGGATCGGTCGCGTTGGCGACGAATTTCTCTTCCGAGAAGCTGCCGTCGGCGTTGCGGCAGCCGAAGTAGCCGGAGCCGATTTCCCACACCAGGTCACCGCCGTTGCGGCGGTGGTAGGGGCTGATGCTGCCCTCGCCGGTGTCGTGCATGAAGCCGCCGATCTTGGCGCCGCCGTTGAGCGCCAGGATGGCGTTGGCCGACAGCGCGCCGAAGCTCATCGCCGAGATGTTGAACACGCTGGCCGAATACGGCTGGGCGCGCGGGCAGTCGGGATGCTTGCCGATGTCGATGCGGAAGTTGTGGCTGTCGACCCTGGCCGGCTGGATCGAATGGTTGATCCATTCGTAGCCGGCGGCGTAGACGTCGAGCTGGGTGCCGAAGGGGCGCTTGTCGGTCTGCCGCTTGGCGCGCTGGTAGACGATGCTGCGCTGGTTGCGCGAAAACGGCGTGGCCACCATGTCGTCCTCGAGGAAATACTGGCGTATCTCGGGGCGTATCATTTCAAAGAAGAAGCGGAAATGCGCCAGGATCGGGTAGTTGCGGCGCAGCGCGCGCTTGGTCTGCAGCATGTCGACGATGCCGACGATGGTCAGCGCGGCGGCCAGCATCGGCAGCCACAGGCTGTCGGACAGGACCAGCGAGGCGATCAGGACGAGCACGCACAGCGCGAAGGCCAGGTAACGGATGGAAAGCAGACGCATGGAAGCTCCGGTGGAAGGCGGGAAAAATTGCTGAGGGGCAGTGTACTGCGCTTTCCCGCCGGAAGCCATGACCGTCGCGGCCGGGCCGCCACGCGGCAGGCAATAATGTTAAGCTGGCACGTCGCGGCGCGCCGCTATCCCCGGGAATATCATGATCGTCGTCCACCACCTGAACAACTCGCGCTCGCAGCGCGTGCTGTGGCTGCTCGAAGAGCTCGGCCTGGAATACCAGATCGTGCGCTACCAGCGCGACCCGCAAACCATGCTGGCGCCGCCGGAGCTGCGCGCCATCCACCCGCTGGGCAAGTCGCCGGTGATCACCGACGACGGCGCCACGGTGGCCGAGTCCGGCGCCATCGTCGAGTACCTGATCGAGCGCTACGGCCACGGCCGGCTGGTGCCGCCGGCCGGCACGCCGGAGCGGCTGCGCTGGACCTATTTCCTGCACTACGCCGAAGGCTCGGCGATGACGCCGCTGCTGCTCAAGCTGGTGTTCGACCGGGTCGAGAGCAGCCCGGCGCCGTTCTTCGTCAAGCCGATCGCGCGCGCTATCGCGCGCAAGGTCAAGGGCACGTATATCACGCCGCAGATCGAGCAGCACCTGAATTATCTGGAAGGCGAGCTGAACCAGCGCGACTGGTTCGCCGGCGGCGAATTCAGCGCGGCCGACATCCAGATGAGCTTCCCGCTGGAAGCGGCGGTGTTGCGCGCCGGCCTGAACGGCAGCCGGCCGAAGCTGATGGCCTTCCTCGAACGCATCCACGCACGGCCGGCCTTCCAGCGCGCGCTGGAGCGCGGCGGCCCCTACGACCTGGCGAACTAACTCCGGGTAAAACCGGCGCCGGTCGCGGCGCGGCGGCCGGTGCCGGGGCCCGCGTGATGAGCGGTCTTGCGCCATCCCATGGCCGGCGCCGGCCGGGGCGGGTAAAATGGCCGATCCTTCCTGATCAGCTCCGCATCCCTATGGGTAGACTCCTCGCCATCGACGGCCTCAACATCGTGCGCCGCGTCTATGAAGCCAGCCCGGAACCGGACTCGCCGGAAAAGGCCGACATCGCGCTGCGCCACGCACTGTCCTCGTTCCGCAAGCTGATCACCGAGCACGAGCCTAGCCACGTGCTGCCGGCCTTCGACTTCGGGGGCCCCACCTGGCGCCACGATTTATATGCCGGCTACCGTGCCGGCCGCGCGCCGATGCCGTCCGAACTGCGCGCGCGCCTGCCGGCGTTTTACGAGGAACTGGCCGGCTTCGGCCTGCATGTCGTGTCGCTGCCGCAGGTGGAGGCCGACGACGTCATCGGCACCGTCGTGCTGCGCTGGCTGGCCGAGGGCCGCGGCGAGGCGACGGTGGCGTCGACCGACAAGGATTTGCACGGCCTGATCGCGCAGGGGGCGCGCGTGTGGGACCATTTCAAGGGCGAGTGGCACGACCGCGGCTGGGTCGAGCGCAAATGGGGCGTGCCGCCCGAGCAGCTGCCCGACCTGCTGGCGCTGATGGGCGACGTCACCGACAGCATCCCCGGCGTGTCCAAGGTCGGCGTGAAGACGGCGGCGCGGCTGTTGCGCACCTACGGCGGCCTCGACGGCATCATGGCCGGCGCCGGCATCCTCAAGGACACGCTGGGCGAAACACTACGAAAAGAGCGCGAAATGCTGTATCTTTCTCGACAGCTGGTGCAATTGAAAACGGATGTGCGGGTCGGCGTGACGTGGCGGATGCTGGCCTGGGAACGCTTTTAACGGCCGTCCGGCCAGCGCGGTCCAACAATTAGAGGTTTTACGATGTTAAAAGCGGTCATTATCGACTCCAGCGCGGTGGCGCGCGGCCTGCTCAACACGGTCTTGCTCGATGGCGGCTACGACGTGGTCGGCCAGACCCACACCTGCGCCAGCGGCATGGCGCTGCTGCTCAAGCACCAGCCGCACGTGGTCTGCATCGCGCGCGAGCAGATCGAAACCAGCGAGGGTGTGGTGCGGGAAATCAAGACCAACTGGCCGAAGACGCTGATCTTCATGGTCTCCAGCGAGTTCGACGCGGCCACCGTGCAGGCCGGCCACGCGATGGGCGTCAACGGCTTCATTGTCAAGCCCTTCAAGGCCGACACCGTGCTCAACACGATACGCAACACCGTCATCGCCATGGTCAAGCGCCAGCGCGCGGCGCTGGCGGCCCAGCAAGAGGGGCCGGGCGGCGAGGGCGCCGACGGCGGCGCGCCGGCGGCCGGCTAGACGGCGAAGGTCGAGCCGGCGATGATGCCGCCGCCCAGACAAATGTCGCCGTCGTACAACACCGCCGACTGGCCGGGCGTGACCGCCCACTGCGCGTCGCTGAAGCGCAGCGCGAATTCGCTGGCGCCGGCAGCGGCGGGCGCCAGCTCGCAGGCGACGTCGGCCTGGCGGTAGCGGGTCTTGGCCGACAGCGCGCCGGCTTGCGGCGCCGCGCCGGCGATCCAGCTGGACTGGTCGGCCGACAGCGCCGCCGACAGCAGCCACGGATGGTCGTGGCCCTGCACGATGTACAGGATATTGTTGGCCACGTCCTTGCGCGCCACATACCAGGCGTCGCTGCTGCCGTCGGGATTCTTATACGCCTTCATGCCGCCCACGCCGATGCCCTTGCGCTGGCCCAGCGTGTAAAAGCTCAGGCCGACGTGCTCGCCGACGACCTTGCCGTCCGGCGTCATCATAGCCCCCGGTTTATACGACAGGTAGCGGTTGAGGAATTCGCGGAACGGGCGCTCGCCGATGAAGCAGATGCCGGTCGAATCCTTCTTGGCCGCGTTCGGCAGTTTCAATTGTTCGGCGATGCGGCGCACTTCGGTTTTCGGGATTTCGCCGAGCGGGAACAAAGTCTTCGACAGCTGCGCCTGGTTCAAGCGGTGCAGGAAATAGCTCTGGTCCTTGGTGTGGTCGAACGCTTTCAGCAACTGGAATTGTTCGCCCTGCTGGCGCACGCGCGCGTAGTGGCCGGTGGCGATCAGGTCGGCGCCGAGGTGCATGGCGTGGTCGAGGAAGGCCTTGAACTTGATTTCGGCGTTGCACAGCACGTCCGGGTTGGGCGTCCGTCCGGCCTGGTATTCGCGCAGGAAGTCGGCGAACACGCGGTCCTTGTATTCGCCGGCGAAGTTGACGGCCTCGATGTCGACGCCGATGACGTCGGCCACGCTGGCCGCGTCTATCCAGTCCTGGCGCGTCGAGCAGTATTCGGAATCGTCGTCGTCTTCCCAGTTCTTCATGAACAGGCCGACCACGTCGTAGCCCTGCTCCTTGAGCATCCAGGCCGCGACCGAGGAATCGACCCCGCCCGACATGCCGATCACGACTTTTTTCTTACTCATCATGTTATTTCAACCATCGTCCAAACCAAAACAATAGACCACTAGCCGAAGCGGGTCGTGGGGGCTTCCTTGAAGACCGAAGCGTGGGTGTGCAGCAATTCCAGCGGCGCGCGCCGGCCGGCCAGGTATTCGTCGACGCACTGCAGCACGATGGGGCTGCGGTGGCGCTCCTGGCAGGCCGCCAGCTCGTCGCGCGTCAGCCACAGCGTGCGCAGGATGCCCTCGTCGAGCGGCTGGTCGTGCTCCTTGCCGGGCACGCCGCAGAAGGTGAAGCGCAGATACGTGACCTCCTCGCCGGTGCGGTTCGACGTGTAGCGTGACATATACATGCCCACCAGCGCCGTCGGCGTGAAGTCGTGCGCCGTCTCTTCCAGCGTCTCGCGGATCACCGCCTGCTCCAGCGACTCGTAGGGGTCGAGGTGGCCGGCCGGCTGGTTGATGCGGATGCCGTCGCTGGTTTCTTCCTCGATCAGCAGGAATTTGCCGTCGCGTTCGATGATGGCGGCTACAGTCACAGAGGGTTTCCAGATACGCGGCATGTGTCATCCTTGAAAGAGCCGACATTTTAGCCTGTTCTGCGCGCGGCGTTTCGCTACCGCAGCCGAACATATGGGGCCGCCTTGAAATAGCGCAAGGCCGGCGCGGGAAAAGCGTGCCGCAAGCTGGGTTTTTCGCTTGTTTCGCGGTTTTTGCGAGGGGTGGCGTCATATTGGCAACTTTATCGCATCAATGAAATGCGCAGGCGGCGGGTAATGCGCTGGCGCCGGCGTCGTATGATGGGGCGAGGGACAGCGCTTGATGCGTTTTCGCCACACTCGGGGCCGCGCATGGCGTGGCCGCAACGGGGCGAATAGTTGCTGGTTTTAAAAGATTATCGGCGGCGCAAACCGTGTTAGATTCTAGGCAGTTTTTCAATTCATTGGAGGCAACATGAGAATAGGCATACCGGCCGAGACGCGCGCGGGCGAGACCCGCGTCGCGGCGACGCCAGAGACCGTCAAGAAGCTCGCGGCCCACCATCAACTGCTGGTGCAGGCCGGCGCCGGCCTGGCCGCCTCGGTCACCGACGAGGCCTATGCGGCGGCCGGCGCGACCATCGTCGACGCGGCCGGCGCCTGCGGCGCCGACGTGGTGCTGACGGTGCGCGCGCCGGACGCGGCGCAGCGCGCCTTGATGGCGCCGGGCACGGTCGTCATCGGCATGCTCAATCCTTTCGATGCCGACAATATCGCGGCGATGGCGGCGGCCGGCCTGCGCGCCTTCGCGCTGGAAGCCGTGCCGCGCATCACCCGCGCCCAATCGATGGACGTGCTGTCGTCGCAGGCCAACATCGCCGGCTACAAGGCGGTGTTGCTGGCGGCCAACACCTACCAACGCTTCATGCCGATGCTGATGACGGCGGCCGGCACCGTCAAGGCGGCGCGCGTGCTGATCATGGGCGTCGGCGTGGCCGGCCTGCAGGCCATCGCCACGGCCAAGCGCCTCGGCGCCGTCATCGAGGCGTCCGACGTGCGCCCGCCGGTGAAGGAACAGGTCGAGTCGCTGGGCGCCAAGTTCATCGACGTGCCGTTTTTGACCGACGAGGAAAAACAGATCGCCCAGGGCAGCGGCGGCTACGCGCGCGCCATGCCGGCCGACTGGCTGCGCCGGCAGGGCGAGCTGGTGCACGAGCGCGCCAAGCTGGCCGACATCATCATCACGACGGCGCTGATCCCGGGCCGGCCGGCGCCGGTGTTGATTTCCGAGGACACCGTCAAGGCCATGAAGCCGGGCTCGGTGATCGTCGACCTGGCCGTGTCGCAGGGCGGCAACTGCCCGCTGTCGGAGCTGGGCCAGACGGTCACCAAGTACGGCGTGCACATCATCGGCGAGCCGGACCTGGCCACCTTGGTGGCGGCCGACGCGTCGGCGTTGTACGCCCGCAACGTGCTCGACTTCCTCAAGCTGATCATCGACAAGGAGCAGCAACTGGTCATCGACCGCGAGGACGAGATCCTCAAGGCCACGCTGGTGTGCGCCGACGGCGTAGTTTTACGCAAATGAGTGCGCAAATAAGTACGCAATGAGTACGCAAACCAGCGCGTAAATAAAAAAACAGGAGAGTGTCATGGAAGTCAGTCACACCATCATCAATCTGATTATTTTTGTGTTGGCCATCTACGTCGGCTACCACGTGGTATGGACCGTCACGCCGGCGCTGCACACGCCGCTGATGGCCGTCACCAACGCCGTCTCGGCCATCATCATCGTCGGCGCCATGCTGGCGGCCGGGCTGACCGAGGGCCTGATCGGTCAGGTCGCCGGCACGCTGGCCGTGGCGCTGGCCGCCGTCAACGTTTTCGGCGGCTTTTTGGTGACCCAGCGCATGCTGGAAATGTTCAAGAAAAAGGCGCCCAAGGCCGTCAAGCAGGAGGGCCAGCCATGAACGGTGCGGAAAACAGCATGAGCTTCATCAGCATGAACCTGGTGACGATGATGTATCTGATCGCCTCGGTCTGCTTCATCCAGGCGCTCAAGGGCTTGTCGTCGCCGGCCACGGCGCGCCGCGGCAACGCCTTCGGCATGTCGGGCATGGCCATCG
>Ga0209848_1000625_pt1 | contig 12656 bp, 11 predicted proteins | sample OrgsoiDNA_201062_FD_185810 | JGI IMG/M metagenome (GOLD analysis project Ga0209848, IMG submission 185810) | Permafrost soil microbial communities from the Arctic, to analyse light accelerated degradation of dissolved organic matter (DOM) -... | ecosystem: Environmental > Terrestrial > Soil >...
GCCGGCACCATCGCGCTGGCGCTGATCGCCGTGCCGGTGGTGGTGCGCACCACCGACAACATGCTGCGGCTGGTGCCCAACAGCCTGTTGGAGGCGGCCTTCGCCCTCGGCGCGCCGCGCTGGAAAGTGGCGATGCTGGTGCGCCTGCGCGCCGTGAAAGCGGGCGTGGTCACCGGCGTGCTGCTGGCGCTGGCCCGCATCTCCGGCGAGACCGCGCCGCTGCTGTTCACCGCGCTCAACAACCAGTTCTTCAGCGCCGACATGAATGCGCCCATCGCCAACCTGCCGGTGGTGATCTACCAGTTCGCCATGAGCCCATACGACAACTGGCGTTCGCTGGCCTGGGGCGGCGCGCTGCTGGTGACCTTCAGCGTATTGGCGCTGAACATCCTGTCGCGCACGCTGTTCAGCCAAAAAATCCCGAACTGACCGATATTCCTCATAAGCGATCGACCATGAATACGCAACTGACCAACGAAAAAAACGCCGCCATGACCGCCAAGCGCAAGACCATCGAGATTTCGGGACTGAATTTCTTCTACGGTAAAACGCAGAGCCTGACCAACGTCAACCTCGACATCCACGAGAAGCAGGTGACGGCCTTCATCGGCCCGTCCGGCTGCGGCAAGTCGACGCTGCTGCGCACGCTCAACCGCATGTACGACCTGTATCCGGGCCAGCGCGCCGAGGGCGCCATCATGTACCGCGGCAAAAACATCCTCGACGCCGACCAGGACGTCAACATGTTGCGCGCCAAGGTCGGCATGGTGTTCCAGAAGCCGACGCCGTTCCCGATGTCGATCTACGACAACATCGCCTTCGGCGTGCGCCTGTACGAAGACCTGTCCAAGGGCGAGATGGACGAGCGCGTCGAATGGGCGCTGAAAAAGGCCGCGCTGTGGACCGAAGTCAAAGATAAATTGAGCAAGAGCGGCCTGTCGCTGTCGGGCGGCCAGCAGCAGCGCCTGTGCATCGCGCGCGGCGTGGCCGTCAAGCCGGACGTGCTGCTGCTCGACGAGCCGACATCGGCGCTGGACCCGATCTCGACCTCGAAAGTGGAAGAGCTGATTTCCGAGCTGAAGCTCGATTACACCATCGCCATCGTCACCCACAATATGCAGCAGGCGGCGCGCTGCTCCGACTACACCGCCTATATGTATCTGGGCGAACTGGTCGAATTCGGCGAGACCGACCAGATCTTCATGAATCCGGCGCGCAAAGAGACGCAGGATTACATCACGGGTCGTTTCGGTTGATCCGAAAATAAACTAAACTATATAAATCAACTAAACGATATAAACGATTTCGGAGAGACCATGATAGGCGAGCATTCATCCAAGCAGTACGACAACGAACTCGAAGCCATCCGCTCCAAGGTGCTGCTGATGGGCGGCATCGTCGAGACCCAGTTCCTCGACGCCATGACCTGCTTCCGCATCGGCAATCCCGAGCGCGCCGACCGCGTGATGCGCGAGGACGACACCGTCAACCAGCTGGAAGTGTCGCTGGACGACGCCTGCAGCCACCTGATCGTGCGCCGCCAGCCGGCCGCCAACGACCTGCGCACCATCATGGCGACGATCAAGGTCATCACCGACCTGGAACGCATCGGCGACGAAGCGACCAAGATCGCCCGCACCGCCAAGGCCCTGCACGGCCGCGGCGCCGTCACGGTGAACCATTACGAAATGGTGCGCGGCATCGCCAACAGCGCCAGCGACATGCTGCACGACGCGCTCGACGCCTTCGCGCGCAACGACGGCAAACAGGCCTTGCAGCTGATCGCCCAGGACGCCGTGATCGACCACGAATTCCGCTCCATCATGCGCAACCTGATCACCTTCATGATGGAAGACCCGCGCACGATTTCGGCCGCGCTGGACACGCTGTGGGTGGCCAAGGCCATCGAGCGTATCGGCGACCACGCCAAGAACATCGCCGAATACGTGATCTACGTGGTCGAGGGACGCGACATCCGCCACACCAAGACCACCCCGATTCCCGACGAATTACCTGAATAAAAACGCGCAATGGCATCCGATAAAACCACAGTGCTGATCGTCGAAGACGAACCGGCGATCGTTGAACTGGTCACCTTCTCGCTGCGCGAGGCGGGCTGGAATTGCTGCGCCGTGCAAAGCGTGGCCGAGGCCTGGGACTTCATCCAGAACCGCACGCCGCAGCTGATCCTGCTCGACTGGATGCTGCCCGACCAGACCGGCCTGCGCCTGCTGGCGCGGATACGCTCCGACCGCCAGTTCAATGAAATCCCGGTCATCATGCTGACCGCGAAAAGCATGGAGGAGGACAAGCTGGCGGGCCTCAACAGCGGCGCCGACGACTACATCACCAAGCCGTTCTCGCCGCGCGAGCTGCTGGCGCGCGCCAAGGCGCTGTTGCGCCGCAAGAGTCCCGAGCACGCGCAGGCCGCCATGCGCGCCGCCAACGTGATGCTGGACCCGGTCAGCTGCACCGTCTCGATGGACGAGCAGAAGATCGACATCGGCCACGCCGAATACAAGCTGCTGAAATTCCTGCTGGCCCATCCCGAGCGCGTGTTTTCGCGCAGCCAGCTGCTCGACAAGGTGTGGGGCGACCACGTCGTGATCGAGGAGCGCACGGTGGACGTGCATGTGCTGCGCCTGCGCAAGGCGCTGAAAGAGGCCGAGCATCTGATCAAGACCGTGCGCAGCGTCGGCTACATGCTGTCCGAAAAATAGTATCAATCGTATAAACGGTATAGTGCCTTAATCTATGAATCCTAAACTGCTGTTCTGGGTGCCGGCCGCGCTGCGTATGGGGCTGATACTGGCCGGTATCGGCGTGCTGTGGATGTTGTTTGGCGTGGTGCCGGCGCTGGTCGTCGGCATGCTCGCGATGGCGGTGCTGGTGTTTATGCAGCTCGGCTATCTGTACCAGTTGAGCGACTGGCTCGATCATCCGGAAAGCGCGCGCCTGCCCGACGGCTGGGGCGCGTGGACCAACATCTTCTCGCGCCTGTACCGGCTGCGCCGCGACGACGAAAAAAGCCAGACCGAGTTGACCGAGTGGCTGGCGCGCTTCCGCCAGGCCATGCATCTGCTGCCGGACGGCGTCGTCATCATGGACGACGTGCTGTTCCTCGAATGGTGCAACCCGGCCGCCGAGCAGCACCTGGGCCTGAGCGGCCAGCGCGACAAGGGCATGCGCGTGACGAATTTGATCCGCAGCCCGGACTTCATGGACTACATCATCCTCGGCCGCTACGAGCAGCCGCTGACGCTGAGCTTCCGCGAGCGCAAGCTGATCGTCCACATCATCCCCTTCGAGAACCGCCGCCAGATCCTGGTGACGCACGACGCCACCGAAACCGAGCGCACCGAGATGATGCGGCGCGACTTCATCGCCAACGCCTCGCACGAGCTGCGCACGCCGCTGACGGTGATCGTCGGCTTCCTGGAAATCGCCGCGATGGAGGAGCTGGACAAGCAGACCCGCAACGCCCACCTGAAGCTGATGACGGAGCAGGGCCACCGCATGCAGCATCTGATCGAGGACATGCTGACCTTGTCGCGGCTGGAGTCGGTCGATTACCCGATGCGGCCGGAGCGGGTCGACCTGCACATGCTGGTGACGCAGGTGCAGCGCGACGCGCATGCGCTATCGGCCGGCAAGCATGAGGTGACGATGGCGGTCGACGGTCCCGACATCGTCGGCAGCTACGACGAGTTGTACAGCGCCTTCGGCAACCTGGCCTCGAACGCGGTGCGCTACACGCCGGCCGGCGGCACGATACATCTGGTGTGGAAGGAGGGGCCGAACGGCGTCAAGTTCATCGTCGAGGACACCGGCATCGGCATCAGTCCCGAACATATCTCGCGGCTGACCGAACGCTTCTACCGCGTCGACAAGAGCCGTTCGCGCGAAACCCAGGGCACGGGGCTGGGGCTGGCCATCGTCAAGCATGTGCTGCTGCGCCATGGCGGCATATTGCAGATCAAATCGGAGCCGGGCAAGGGCAGCAGCTTCATCGCCTGCCTGCCGAAGACGGCGATCGCCGTCAATCAGTCGGAGCTGCTGCTGAACGCGGAGTGAAGATTGAAAGGGAGCCGCCGGCTCCCTTTTGATTTGATGGCCGCTTGAGCGGCGGCTGACGCCGCCGCGCGGAACATAGGCTAGCAATCAATAGCGCTGCGCCTTGAACTCGGGCAGGTACTTCCACAGCGTGCTTTTGGTCAGCGTGTCCTGGTCGTCATCCTTCTGCTCTTCTTTTTTGTCGACCAGCTTGTCCTTGTCCTTGGTCTCGGCGACCGGAGCGGTGGCGCCCATGGTGACGTTGACGACCGGCGCGGCGGAGTGCTTGGGCGCGCCGTATTTCAAGGTGCCTAGCGTGTAGGCCAGCGTTTCGTCGAAGCGCTCCATCAGCAGCTTGCGCATCAGGTTCGTGTTCACGGTGGAGTATTCGTTGAAGTGTTCTTTGAACGGCACTTCGCCGTCGGCGCCGACCCGGCACGGACTTGGGCCGCCCCAGTTCGAATCGAGCTCCTTGCGCGTGGCCACGTCGTACACCTTGGCGATGTAGGCGGTGTAGACGCAGCGGTCGCCCTCGCCGAACATCTTGCGCTCGTACAGGCCAACGCCGGGCACGAAATTCTTGGTGCTCTCGGTGTTGGCCGGGCGCACGATGATCAGCGTGTCGATGCCCTGGCTGCGCGCGGCTTGCCACAGCTGGTCGCTGTCGTCGCTGCGCAGTTGCGCCTTGCTCAGCGCCGACTTGTCGAAAGCCTTCGAGGTGATGCGGTGGTTCTCGGACAGCAGCTTGAGCGCCGACGTCGTCGCCACCTGGTCGATCTGCCAGTCCGGGACCGTGGCGTCGTACTGGATGTTGCCGAAATTGGTCAGGCCGTGGCGGACCACGTGGAAGTCGTCGCCCATCAGCGACAGCACGCCGACTTGCTTGATCTTGACCGGGCCGGTGTCGGCCACCGGCGCCTGGCCGCCGCCGCTGGCGCAGCCGGCCAGTGCCAAGGTCAGGGCGAGGGTTGCGGGTGCGTATGATCGCAGCATGTTATGTCTCCAAATAGTGAATGGCGCAATCTTGCCATACTTTTCCGGGGCGGGTGAGAGGCGCGGCGGTTTCCGCGCCTCGCCCGCTGATTCGTCCCGGCTCCGCAAAGTCGGCCCGCAATTACGCTACAATCTGCTGCGCCAAATTGAGCCCGCCGACCACCGCCCACTGAATCCATACATGCATCCGAAACGCCTCACCCTGATCGCCCTTGCCGCATTCGCCCTGGCCGGCTGCAAATCCGCGCCGGTCGCCGACACGCCGATAGTCGCCGCCGCGCCTCCTGTGACGGTGCCGACGCCGCCCGCGCCGCCGCGCAAGATCCGCATCGGCCTGGCACTGGGCGGCGGCGCGGCGCGCGGCTTCGCCCACATCGGCGTGATCAAGGCGCTCGAATCGCAGGGCATCTATCCGGACTACGTGGTCGGCACCAGCGCCGGCAGCGTCGTCGGCGCGCTGTACGCGGCCGGTAACACCGGCTTCCAGTTGCAGCAGATCGCCATGGACATGGACGAGGCGTCGATTTCCGACTGGGCCTTGCCCTTGTTCGGCAAGAGCACCGGCGTGCTGAAAGGCGAGGCGCTGCAGGACTACGTCAACAAGGCGGTCCACAACCAGCCTATCGAAAAATTGAAAATCCCCTTCGGCGCCGTCGCCAGCGATTTGAAAACCGGCCAGCCCATCCTGTTCAGGCGCGGCAACACCGGCATGGCGGTGCGCGCGTCGTCGGCCGTGCCGGGCGTGTTCCAGCCGGTGACCATCGGCGGCCACACCTACGTCGACGGCGGCCTGGTGGCGCCGGTGCCGGTGCGCTTCGCGCGCGACATGGGCGCCGACTTCGTCATCGCCGTCAACATCTCGACGCAGGCCGATGTGCAGGCCACCGTCAGCTCGCTCGACGTGATCATGCAGACCTTCAGCATCATGGGCCAGCGCATCAACCAGTACGAGCTGAAAGAGGCCGACGTCGTGATCGCGCCGGCGCTGGGCAAAATGGCCGGCAACGATTTCGCCAGCCGCAACCAGGCCATCCTGGCCGGCGAGCAGGCCGCGTTCGCGCAAATGGCGGCGATCAAGCAGAAGCTGGAAGCGAAGCGCCATCCCTGATCGCCATTGCTCTATCTTTAACACCCAACGTACAATCGCGCTTCAATAAACTAAGGACTTACCATGGCATCGAAACCTTACCTGACCCTCGCCGACGTGAAAAAAATCGCCGCTGCCGCCGAAGCGGAAGCGGTCGCCAACAACTGGGCGGTGGTCATCGCCATCGTCGACGACGGCGGCCATCCGCTGTGGTTGCAGCGCATGGACGGCGCCGCGCCGCTGTCGGCGCACATCGCGCCGGCCAAGGCCAAGACGGCCGCGCTGGGCCGCCGCGAATCGCGCATCTATGAAGAGATGATCAACACCGGCCGCGTGTCCTTCCTGAGCGCGCCGGAAGTCGAAGGCATGCTGGAAGGCGGCGTGCCGGTCGTCATCGATGGCCACTATGTGGGCGCGGTCGGCGTCTCCGGCGTGAAGTCGGCGCAGGACGCGCAGATCGCCAAGGCCGGCATCGCGGCGCTGGGCTGATCGCGGCATGGCTGGCGATCTGCAACTGAGCGCGCCGGCGCTGGCCGACGCGCAGGCGCTGCTCGATTTCGAACTGGCCAACCGGGCTTATTTCGAAAGCTGGATCAACGCGCGCGGCGACGGCTATTACAATCTGCCGGCGGTGCGCGCTTCCATCGAGCAGGCGGCGCGCGAGCGCGGCGCCGATCAGGCGTATCAATTCCTGTTGAAGGATGACGGTGTCATCGTCGGCCGCGTCAACCTGCGGGCGGTCACGCGGCCGTACTTCAACAAGGCCACGCTGGGCTATCGCATCGGCGAGCAGTACGTCGGCCGCGGTTACGCCTCGCGCGCCGTCGCGCTGGCGCTGGAGCAGGCTTTTGGCGCGCTGGAATTGTGGCGCGTGGAGGCCGCGTGCAGGCCAGAGAATGCCGCCTCGGTGCGCGTCCTCGAACGCAACGGCTTCACCGTCTACGGCCGCGCCACCCGCGCCATCCAGATGCACGGCCAGTGGGGCGACGTGCTGCAATTCGAGCGCCACCGCGATTTGCCTGTTTGATATTGGTAGTTGCATCAGGCCGCCTGGGTCCGCCCTGGCGGCTAATATTTCACCTTTGTGACATTGCCGGTCGGGTGACTTTGCGCTATAATTCAAAGGTTTAGCCAATCTCATCTATACCGTAGCCACCCACCACACATCCATCTTCAATTGACCTTCAACCCTGGCCCGCGCCGGGGAATACTGTCGGTCGTCTGACGTGGCGCAGCTACGGTAACTTTATCAGGAGTTGCCCTTGCCGCCATTTTTTTCTGGCCCTACCGTCCCAGCCATCCTGGTGCTTGCCGACGGAACCACCTTCAAAGGTTTTTCCATCGGCGCCGCTGGCCACACGACCGGTGAAGTGGTCTTTAACACGTCCATGACCGGCTATCAGGAAATCCTGACCGATCCGAGCTACAGCCGCCAGATGGTCACGCTGACCTATCCGCACATCGGCAACACCGGCGTCAATCCGGAAGACGTCGAGTCGTCGAAAGTCCACGCCGCCGGCTTGATCATCCGTGACCTGCCGCTGATGGCGTCGAACTTCCGTTCGACCCAGTCGCTGTCCGACTATCTGAAAGCGGAAAACATCGTCGCCATCGCCGGCGTCGATACCCGCAAACTGACCCGCATCCTGCGCGAGAAGGGCGCCCAGTCCGGCGCCATCCTCGTCGGCACGCAGGGCAACGAGCCGTCCGTCGCGCAAGCGCTGGAACTGGCCCGTTCCTTCCCCGGCCTGTCCGGCATGGACCTGGCCAAAGTCGTCTCGGTCAAAGCGCCATACGAATTCACCGAAGCCGAATGGACGCTCGGTAAAGGCTACGGCAAGCTGACCGACGCGAAATTCCACGTGGTCGCCTACGACTTCGGCGTCAAGCGCAACATCCTGCGCATGCTGACGCAACGCGGTTGCAAGGTCACCGTGGTGCCGGCGCAGACCAGCGCCGCCGACGTGCTGGCGCTGAATCCGGACGGCGTGTTCCTGTCCAACGGCCCCGGCGACCCGGAGCCGTGCGACTACGCCATCGCCGCCGCCAAGGTCTTCATGGAGAAGAAGCTGCCGCTGTTCGGCATCTGCCTCGGCCACCAGATCATGGGCCTGGCCTCCGGCGCCAAAACGCTGAAGATGAAATTCGGCCACCACGGCGCCAACCACCCGGTGCAGGACCTCGACACCAAGCAAGTGCTGATCACGTCGCAGAACCACGGTTTCGCCGTCGATCCGGCCACGCTGCCGGCCAACTGCCGCGTCACGCACCAGTCGCTGTTCGACGGCTCGCTGCAGGGCTTCGCCCGCACCGACGTCCCGGCCTTCTGCTTCCAGGGCCACCCTGAAGCCTCGCCCGGCCCGACTGACGTCGCTTACCTGTTTGACCGCTTCATCGGCATGATGGAAGCAACGGAGAAAAAATAAGATGCCTAAACGTACAGACCTTAAAAGTATACTGATTATTGGCGCTGGCCCGATTATTATCGGCCAGGCCTGCGAGTTCGATTATTCCGGCGCCCAGGCCTGCAAAGCCCTGCGCGAAGAGGGCTATAAAGTCATCCTGGTCAACAGCAATCCGGCGACCATCATGACCGACCCGGAAATGGCCGACGTCACCTACATCGAGCCGATCACCTGGCAAGTGGTGGAGCGCATCATCGCCAAGGAAAAGCCGGACGCGATCCTGCCGACCATGGGCGGCCAGACCGCGCTGAACTGCGCGCTGGACCTGTTCAACAACGGCGTGCTGGCCAAGTACAACGTGGAGCTGATCGGCGCCTCGCCGGAGGCCATCGACAAGGCCGAAGACCGCCTCAAATTCAAGAACGCGATGACCAAGATCGGCCTTGGTTCGGCCAAGTCGGACGTCGCGCACTCGATGGATGAAGCCTGGGCCGTGCAGCGCACGCTGGGCTTCCCGGTCATCATCCGTCCCTCGTTCACGATGGGCGGCACCGGCGGCGGCATCGCCTACAACGAAGAAGAGTTCGAGACCATCTGCAAGCGCGGCCTGGAGGCATCGCCGACCACCGAACTGCTGATCGAAGAGTCCTTGATCGGCTGGAAAGAGTACGAGATGGAAGTGGTGCGCGACAAGGCGGACAACTGCATCATCATCTGCTCGATCGAAAACCTCGACCCGATGGGCGTGCACACCGGCGACTCGATCACCGTCGCGCCGGCGCAGACGCTGACCGACAAGGAATACCAGATCATGCGCAACGCCAGTCTGGCGGTGCTGCGCGAGATCGGCGTCGACACCGGCGGCTCGAACGTGCAGTTCTCGATCAACCCGGCCGACGGCCGCATGATCGTCATCGAAATGAACCCGCGCGTGTCGCGTTCCTCGGCGCTGGCGTCGAAGGCCACCGGCTTCCCGATCGCCAAAGTGGCGGCCAAGCTGGCCGTCGGCTTCACGCTCGATGAACTGCGCAACGAGATCACCGGCGGCGCGACCCCGGCCTCGTTCGAGCCATCGATCGATTACGTCGTCACCAAGATCCCGCGCTTCACGTTCGAGAAATTCCCGACCGCCGACCACCACCTGACGACGCAAATGAAGTCGGTCGGCGAAGTGATGGCGATCGGCCGCACCTTCCAGGAATCGTTCCAGAAAGCCTTGCGCGGCCTGGAAGTGGGCGTCGACGGCTTGAACGAAAAGACCAAGGACCGCGAGAAGATCGAAGAGGAACTGGGCGAGCCCGGTCCCGAGCGCATCTGGTACGTCGGCGACGCATTCGCCCAGGGCTTCACGCTCGACGAAGTGCACGCGCTGACGCGCATCGATCCGTGGTTCCTCATCCAGATCAAGGAAATCGTCGACATCGAGCTGTGGCTCGACACGCAGAAGCTGGACATGCTCGACAAGCCGACGCTGTACAAATTGAAGCAGAAGGGCTTCTCGGACCGCCGCCTGGCCTTCCTGCTGCAGACCGACGCCAAGGCCGTGCGCGCGCAGCGCCACGCGCTCAACATCCGTCCGGTCTACAAGCGGGTCGACACCTGCGCCGCCGAATTCGCGACCAACACCGCGTATATGTACTCGACCTACGATGAAGAGTGCGAGTCCAAGCCGACCGACAAGAAAAAAATCATGGTGCTGGGCGGTGGCCCGAACCGCATCGGCCAGGGTATCGAATTCGATTACTGCTGCGTCCACGCGGCGCTGGCGATGCGCGAAGACGGCTACGAGACCATCATGGTCAACTGTAATCCTGAAACCGTGTCGACCGACTACGACACCTCCGACCGTCTGTACTTCGAGTCGCTGACCCTGGAAGACGTGCTGGAAATCGTCGAACTGGAAAAACCGGTCGGCGTGATCGTGCAGTACGGCGGCCAGACGCCATTGAAGCTGGCGCTGGACCTGGAAGCGAACGGCGTGCCCATCATCGGCACCTCGCCGGACATGATCGACGCCGCCGAAGACCGCGAGCGTTTCCAGCAGCTGCTGCACAAGCTGGAGCTGCGCCAGCCGCCTAACCGTACCGCCCGCACCGAAGCCGACGCCTTGGCGCTGGCGCAGGAAATCGGCTATCCGCTGGTGGTGCGTCCATCGTATGTGCTGGGCGGCCGGGCGATGGAAATCGTCCACGAGCAGCGCGACCTGGAACGCTATATGCGCGAAGCGGTCAAGGTGTCGCATGATTCGCCGGTGCTGCTGGACCGCTTCCTGAACGACGCCATCGAGTGCGACGTCGATTGCATCTCCGACGGCGAAACGACCTTCATCGGCGGCGTGATGGAACACATCGAACAAGCCGGCGTGCACTCGGGCGATTCGGCCTGCTCGCTGCCGCCGTACTCGCTGGCGCAGGAGACCATCGATGAGCTCAAGCGCCAGACCGCGCTGATGGCCAAGGGCCTGAACGTGGTCGGCCTGATGAACGTGCAGTTCGCGATCCAGAAGCAGGATATAGATGGCCAACTGCGGGACGTCGTCTACGTGCTGGAAGTGAACCCGCGCGCCTCGCGCACCGTGCCCTTCGTGTCCAAGGCCACCGGCCTGCAACTGGCCAAGATCGCGGCGCGCTGCATGGTTGGCCAGACTTTGGCCTCGCAAGGCATCACCAAGGAAGTCGTGCCGCCTTACTTCAGCGTCAAGGAAGCCGTGTTCCCGTTCGTGAAATTCCCGGGCGTCGACACCATCCTCGGACCGGAAATGAAATCGACCGGTGAAGTGATGGGCGTCGGCATGACCTTCGGCGAAGCCTTCGTCAAGTCGCAGCTGGGCGCCGGCATCAAGCTGCCGAAGTCGGGCAAGGTGTTCCTGTCGGTGAAATCGTCGGACAAGCCGCGCGCCGTGAAAGTGGCGCGCGACCTGGTGGAAATCGGCTTCACGCTGGTCGCCACCAAGGGCACGGCCGCCGTCATCGCCGCCGCCGGCATTCCGGTCACGCCGGTCAACAAGGTGGTCGAGGGCCGGCCGCACGTGGTCGACATGATCAAGAACCACGAAATCGTCCTGGTCATCAACACGGTCGAGGAAAAGCGCAGCGCCATCACGGACTCGCGCGCCATCCGCACGTCGTCGCTGGCCTCGCGCGTGACCACCTATACGACCATCGCCGGCGCCGAAGCGGCGGTCGAAGGTATCCGCCATTTGGACGAGTTACGCGTGTACGATTTACAAGGTCTGCATAAAACCTTACACTAAGCTTCTTTGCGGTACCTTGAACCACAGAGCTCGCGTTGCAGCACCGCGCGGCCTCTGTGGTTTTCCGTTGTAACATCCAATTTGTAGATAGCAGATAAACATGACTTCAGTTCCACTTACCAAATACGGCGCCGAACTCTTGAAAGAAGAGTTGCATCAGTTGAAGACCAAAGAGCGCCGCATCGTCATCGACGCGATCGCTGAAGCGCGCTCGCATGGCGACCTGTCCGAGAACGCCGAGTACGATGCCGCCAAGGAGCGCCAAGCCTTTGTTGAAGGCCGTATCGCCGAACTGGAAGGCAAGCTGGGCGCGGCGCAGATCATCGACCCGACCACGCTGGACGCCGATGGCCGCGTGGTGTTCGCCGCCACCGTCGACCTGGAAGACCTGGACTCGGGCGCCAAGGTGACCTACCAGATCGTCGGCCTCGACGAGGCGGACCTGAAACTGAGCAAGGTCTCGGTGACGTCGCCGATCGCCCGCGCGCTGATCGGCAAGTCGGCCGGCGACGTGGTCGAAGTGCAGGCGCCGTCCGGCCCGCGCGAATACGAAATTCTGGAAGTGCGCTACATCTGATGTGGCTGACGCGCGCGCGCCTGCTGGTGGCGACCATCTGGGCCGGCAGTCTGTGGACGGTCGGCTTTCTGGTCGTGCCGACACTGTTTCATACGCTGAGCGACCAGGTGCTGGTCGGCACCATCGCGGCCAGCCTGTTCGACGCGCAGGCGTGGGTGGGCATGGCGTGCGCGCTGGCGATGCTGGTGTTGGTGGGGAAGGGCGGCCATGCGCCGCGTCCGCGCCGTACCTTGCTGCTGATCGTGCTGGCGATGCTGGCCTGTACGCTGGTGGTGCACTTCGGCCTGC
>Ga0209848_1000626_pt1 | contig 12644 bp, 12 predicted proteins | sample OrgsoiDNA_201062_FD_185810 | JGI IMG/M metagenome (GOLD analysis project Ga0209848, IMG submission 185810) | Permafrost soil microbial communities from the Arctic, to analyse light accelerated degradation of dissolved organic matter (DOM) -... | ecosystem: Environmental > Terrestrial > Soil >...
GCTGAGTTTTTCCGGCAAGGTCCGTTCGGCCCGCCCGCGCGCCGTCGTGCTGACCGGCGACGAGGGCGTGACCGGGCTGGTCCAGCTGCATCAGTCGCTGACACGCGCCATGCACGGCGCCGGCCTGGCGCACACCTCGACCAGCATCACGCCACAGCTGACGATGTTGTACGACGCTGCCAGCGTGGCGCCGCAGCCGGTCGAAGCGGTCGAATGGACGGTGCGCGAATTCGTGCTGGTGCACAGCCTGATCGGCGCCAACCTGCCCTACACGATCCTGCAGCGCTGGCCGCTGGCCTGAACGCCGGCCGCAGCGCCGCGCCGGGGCGGGCCACATCAGCGAGCTTTTGCTCGCTTGCGATGTTGCGACGCCCGCGACCGGCGCGCGCCTCGGCGACACGCCGCTCAGGACAGTCCTTGCTCGTTCCAGGCCGTGCCGGAACTCGCCCCACCTTCAAACACGCCCTCGGCGTTGGCCACGCCCTGATACACGGCGCCGCGGCCGTCCGTGGCAAGCAATTCCTGCGCCGCGATCAGGCTCATGACTTCGACCTTGGCCTGCAGGCGTGCGATCTCGACGGTCACATGCGGAAAATACGCGATGCCGGTGGCCGGGCTGGTCCAGACCGGCATGCGCAGCGTGGTCTTGCCGGCCTCGAAGCTGGTATTCCCGTCCGGCCACAGCACCGTGGCCCGCGATGGCGCCGGCCGGTTGGCCACTGGTACCCCGGCGAGCCTGTATTCGTTGACGATGCGGATGCCGTTCGACAGCTGCATGTGCTGGCGCAGCCACGGGCCGTCCGGCGGCGGCGCGCCGTATTCGTGCTCCATCCACGTCAGGCCGCTCACGCTCAGCAGTTCGGTGCCGACCTGCAGCGTGCCGGCGCTCCTCAAGTCGGTCAGCGCATAGGCGTGGGATGGTTGGCGCGACGCGCCGTCCGTGGCGTCCGGCCGGTCCGCGCGTGCGCCGCCGCCCGCCAGCATGGGCGCGCGCTGCTGCGACAGGCGCAACTTGAGCCGCAGCGGCTTGCCGGTGGCCGCGTCGACAAAGCCGGCCTCGATGCTCATGTCCAGCGGATCGTGGCGCGACGCCCGCAGCGCCAGCGCGCCGTCCTCGCCGGCGGCGCCGATGGCCACCGTCCACGGCTGCCCGGGATCGGACTCGGCCCAGCCCGGCGTCCGGTTGCGCCAGCTGGTGTGCTGATACAGCCGCGCCGCCGCGACATCGGTCACGGCGATCGAGGCCATCAGCAGCGCCGGCCGGCCGCTGCCGTGCACGCGGGCGGCGACCACTTCCACGCCGAAGCGGCGCGCGCCGCAGCGCAGCGTGCCGAGGTGGCGCCAGCGCTCGAACGGCGCGTCGGCGTGGGCGTAATGATCGTTGGGGAGGATAAGGTAAGGCGATGCATCCATGCGTAAATCAGCGAGCGGTGACGACAGCAAACCCAGTCCGGACCGGCTCATACTCCCATCAAGATGCTGCGCAACCTGGCCTCGGCGATCGGTAACGCCAGCGCGGCGCGCGGCGCCGGCGACAGGCCGGGTTGCGGCAACGGCGGCAACGCCATGGCGGCGTAGTGGTGGTGTGACAGTGGCAATGGTACTTGCAGGTCGGGATACATGGCGGCTCCGAAATAGGCGTGCGGGGATCAGGCACCTGCTCCTTTTTGCAAAACACGTGCCAGGCGGGACGTGCCCAGCACTTGCGGCGGCAATCGCCTCATCGTGCGCGGATGCGGCCACTTTCGTGTAAAGAGCGGCGCGAGTTGACACGTCGGCGGCGCTCCTTTACATTGATTTTTTACAGTAGCGGCCGGCATCACGGCCACGCCATGACCAACTCCGATCTCACCTTCACGTCGCCACTATCGGCCGCCGCCCACCACAGCGCGCCGCTGCTGACGCTGACCGTGGCCTGGCATCCCGATGTCGAGCGCATCGGCGAACAATGCATCTGGACCGACGACGCCGAGGCGCTGGAACTGTCGCGCTTCGTGCCGGCGTTCCGCAAGCCGGGGCGCGAAGGCGCCGGCCTCGGCTACGGCGGCATCTCGCGCGCGCCGCTGCGCCTGGTGCAGGAGCACGATGGCCTGACGATCGCGCCGTCGCCGGGCCGCATGGCCGTCGGCGTCAACGGCGTCGAGATCAGCGCGCCCATCCACCTGAGCCACGCCCAGCTCGAGGCCGGCGCCATCCTCAGCCTGGGCCGCACCGTGCTGCTGTGCCTGCACTGGATGCGCTGCCTGCCCAAGCACAACCCGGTCGACGGCTGGCTCGGCGTCGGCACCGCCGCCATCAAGACGCGCGACCTGATCCGGCAAGTGGCCGCCACCGACGCCACCGTGCTGCTGCTGGGCGAGACCGGCACCGGCAAGGACGTGGCGGCGCGCGGCATCCACGCGCTGAGCCGGCGCGCGCAGACGGCCATGGTCAGCGTCAACATGGCGGCCCTCAACGAAGCGCTGGCCGCGGCCGACCTGTTCGGCGCGGCGCGCGGCGCCTACACCGGCGCGCAAGCGTCACGGCCGGGCCTGTTCGCCGAGGCGCAGGACAGCACGCTGTTTCTCGACGAGGTCGGCAACACGCCGGCCAGCGTCCAGCCTATGCTGCTGCGCGTGCTCGAAAGCGGCGACTACCGGCCGCTCGGCGCCAGCCGCGACGTCCATAGCGACGCCCGCCTGATCGCCGCCACCGACCAGGATTTATATGGCGGCGGCTTCAACCAGGCGCTGCTGCGCCGGCTGGAAAGTTTCATCATCCAGATCCCGCCGCTGCGCACCCGGCGCGAAGACATCGGCGTGCTGATGCTGCACCTGTGGCAGAGCTCGAAGCTGGCCGGCGGCGCCGGGCTGGTGCCGCCGGCGCCGCTGGTGGCGCAGTTCCTGCAATACGACTGGCCCGGCAATGTGCGCCAGCTGGCCCACGTGTTCAAGCGCGCGATGCTGGCGCTGCAGGCCGGCGAGGCGCCCGATTTCGCCGCGCTGGTCGACCGCCATCCGGCGCAGCGGCCGTGGCCGGCGCCGGCCGGCGGCGCGACGGCCGCGCCCAGCGCCGGCACGGCCGGCCAGGCGCGCAAGAAGCTGGCCGACCTCGGCGAGCAGGACGTGCTGGCCGCGATGGAGCAAAGCGCCTGGTATATCCAGGGCGCCGCGCAGCTGCTGGGCGTGTCGCGCCCGTCGATGTATAAATTATTGGAGGCGCATCCGCAGATACGCGGCGCCGAGCAGATCGCCGCCGACGAGCTGCGCCTGGCGCTGGCCGCCTGCGATGGCGATGTCGAGGATTGCGCGTCGCGGCTGAAGACGCCGACCGAGGCGCTGCGGCGCCGGCTGCGCACGCTGCGCCTGGAGCGCTAGGCGCCGGTGCTGATCGGTACTGATGGGTACTGATGGTGCTGATGGGGGGCGGCCAAGTCCGAACCGGCCGCCCCCCGTCCCGCCGCTTAGAGGCCGGTGCCGACTTGCAGTTCCGGATCGAAGACCAGGGTGCCGGTGGCGACCAGCGCCTTGGCGCTGGCGTCCGTCACGGTCAGCGTGAAGCTCCACTGCGTGCCCTTCGGATGCGGATGCTCGAAGACCAGATAGTCGCCCAGCGTGTAGGGATACGTGGCTTCGACTTCCGCATGGTTGTATTCGGCGAACGGCGTGTGCAATTTATTGCCCTCCGTCGACGAGGAGAAACTCAGCGTGGCGGCCACCGCGCCCAGGCCGGTGACGGTCATGTTGAGCTGGTCATTGCTCATGAACACCGGCACACCCACGTTGGGCAGCGGCGGATTGTACGGAGGCTCCGGGCTGATCGCCCAGCCGTGCTTGTTGCCGGCCGTCAGCGTGGAGGTGCCCGTTGCGGGGTCGAAGTTGGTGCTGTACACAGTAGTCATGCAATCTCCACAGGTTAAGTCTAGCAATCTATCCACCCCGGTCCGCGGCGAAGCCGGACCGGGATAATTAGGATTCAGCAAATAGCGTGCCATCGGCCGAGACACACCACCGCCCCGCGCGCAGGCGCGGCCGGCGGCGCTTTACACGTAAAGGAACACGTCAATTGCCGCTGGCCGGGTGCGCCGGCCCGACCGGCGCGCGGTTCAGGAAGGCCGGGTCGCGCCGCAAGGCCACCAGCTCCGGCGCGGCCTCGATGAACTTGAGCGGATGACCCAGCTGCTCGGCCTTGATGATGGCCGCCAGCGCGTGCGCACGGTCGCCGATCAGCTCGTAGGTCAGGCCGGCGCGGAACTGCACGTAGGCCGTCTCCGGCGCCAGTTGCAGCGCGTGTCGCAGCAGCGACGCGCAGGCGGCCTTGTCGCCGATGCGCGCCATATACAACGCCTGGCGCGACACCAGGGTGACGTCGTCGGGCGTGCGCATCAGCCGCGGCGACAGCAGCGCGATCGCCTGCGCGTACGCTTCGCGCGCCTGCGATTCGCGGCCCGGTATCCACAGCAGCGCGTCGCCGAGGTTGGCCCAGCCCAGGTAGTTGGCCGGGTTGCCCTTGGTGCCGGAGACGGCCGCCTCGAACGCGGCGGCGGCGCCGACGTAGTCGTCGCGCAGAAACAGCGCGTTGCCGAGGTTGCCGTACAACCAGGCGCTCGGCCGCACTTGCAAGCCCTGCTGCAAGACCTGCAAGGCTTCGTCCTGGCGGTTCTGGTTCAGCAACGCCGCGCTCAGGTTGGCGTAGGCCGACACGGCGTCGGGCTGTAGCGCGATGCTGGCGCGGAAGGCCTGCTCGGCGGCCTTGAAGTCGCCCAGCCCATAATGAATAATGCCGATCTCGTCGGCGAACGCCCGCTCCTGCGGATAACGCCGCGCATCGGCCTGGGCGGCGGCCAGCGCGTCGTCGTCGCGGTGCAGCATGCGCAGCGTATCGGCCCGGCCGTAGAGCGCGAGAAAATTGTTGGGATCGAGCGCCAGCGCGCGCTCGTAGCCCTGCAGCGCCAGCTCGCGCTTGCCATCGACGAAATCGGCCTTGGCCTGCGCGAGGTGGGCCAGCGCCAGCTGCCCGTTCAGCTTGAGCGCCTGCTGCGCCGCCGCCGCGCCCTTCTGGCGCCAGATCTCGTCCTGGTTGTCGCTGACGTAGCGCTGGCTGTACACCAGCGACATGCCGGCGACGGCGGCCGCGTTGTCCGGGCTGTGCGACAGGACCGTCGTGAAGCGGCGCTCGGCGGCGTCGACCTCGCCGGGGCGGTCGCCCAGCTTCAGCGACTCCAGCCCACGCTGCAATTCCAGCGCCTCGGAATACGGCGCGGCGCGGGCGTACAACTGCGCCAGCGACGGCGCCGAGACGACCGACCACCAGCCGCCGGCCGCCAGCAACACCGTCAGCCCGGCCGCCCACGCCAGCCGCTGCCTGGGCGAGGACAAGCTGGCGCTGGCCGATGGCGCCGCTGCCGGGGAGGCGGCCGGTGCCGGCAGCGCGCCGCTGACATCCGCCGCGGCGGCGGCTAATGTTGCGCCCTCGGCCAGCGCGGACGCCGGTACGGAAGCCGGCGACAGCGTCTGCGTCGTATCCGCCGCCAGCGCCGCCATCCGTTCGCAGACCTCGGCCATGGTCGCCAGGCGGCGCTCGACGCTGCTCGCCGTCATCGCCTGGATCAGTTGCACCCACGCCGGCGCCAGATCGGCGGAGGCGGGAAAGGGCCAGGCCTCGGACGAGGACTGGATATGCGCGGCGGCCAGCGCCAGCCCGCTCAAGTGGGCGAACGGCCGGCTGCCGGTCAGCAACTCGTAGAACACCACGCCGAGTGCGTAGATGTCGCTTTGCGCACGCAGCGAGCCGCCCAGCAGGCGTTCCGGCGCCATATAGGCGATCGTGCCCTGCGGGTCGGCGTTCTGCAGCGAGGTGGTGGCCTGCGCGTCGTCCTGCGTGGCCAGGCCGAAGTCGAGGATGCGCACCGTGCCGGACGGCTCCACCATCAGGTTCGACGGCTTCAGGTCGCCGTGCACCAGGCCCGACTCATGCGCCTCGCGCATCGCCTCGGCCACCTGGCGCACCATCGCCAGCGCCTGCGCCGCCGGCGGACGGGCGTCGGCCAGCAGTTGTTTGAGCGTTTGCCCGCGCACCAGTTCCATGACGATAGCCGGGCTGGCGTCGTCGTCCTCCAGCGCGTAAATCTTCACGAAGGCGGCGTGCTGCAGCGACGCCGCCAGCTGCGCCTCGCGCAGCACGCTGTGCGCGCCCTGGGCGTTCTTGAGCCGCTTGATGGCCACGCTGCGCAGCAGCTTGTTGTCCCACGCCTCGTAGACCTCGCCGAAGCCGCCGTCGCCCAGGCTCGACAGGATTTGATAGTGCTTCAGCGTCACCGGGCCACTGGCCAGCGAGACGTTACCAAGGGATGGCGATTCGGACACTCGATACTCCTAGGGCGGCACGGTCGGCAAGGAAATGGACAGGCCGCGAGGCGGCCCGATGGTGCTGACATTTTATACCAGAACGCCACAAAAATTTCCTAGATGAATGATTACTTCCTCCTGGCGCTGGGAGGGCAAACAGGGGCTGAGCAAGCGACTCGGCCACCGGCGGCATGGCCGCTGAAACTCAGTCCCACAACGCGCGCTTGCGTACAAACCTACTAGTTGGTATAGTCATCGCATGAGCAACGACACCGCACAACGCATCCTCGACAGCGCCCAGGCTTTGATAGTCGAGCGTGGCTACAAAGGCTTTAGCTATGCCGACATCGCCGAGGTGGTCAAAATCAGCAAGCCCAGCATTCATTTCCACTACCCCACCAAGGCCGTGCTGGCGCAGCAGCTGGTGCTGCGCTATCGCGAAGACGCCCTGGCCAAGCTGTGGCAATTGTCCGCCCAGGTGGCGGATGCGGCGGCGCGCCTGGAGATCTATGCCGATTACTGGGAAAACTGCATCCGCGCCAACACCGCGCCCTTTTGCATGTGCGCCATGCTGGCCTCGGAAATGCCTGTCCTGCCGGATGAAGTCCGAAGCGAGGTGCAAGCCTTTTTCCGCGGCATGGAAAGCTGGCTGGCAAGCGTGCTCGATGATGGCGTGCGCCACGGCACTTTGCAGCTGGCGCGCGGCGCGGCGCTGGAAGCCAAGTCCTTCTTGTCGCTGGTGCACGGCGCCATGCTCGAAGCCCGCGTATTCGGCGACGCGGCGTCGTTCAAAGTGGTGATGGGCGACGCCATAGGACGCCTCAAAGTGGCCGCGCCAGCGCATGGGGTTGCCGAGCGCGCGCATGCATAGTTGATACAAGGGAGTATCGCGCTCAACGGCCATGGTCAGACATGGCCTTTTATTTAAGCAAGCAATCTACCAACTAGAAGGTTTGGTTTTATTTTATTTTTAGTACTTGTGGTTCCGACGCGTTTGTTTTCATTTCAATTACTTTTTTCAGGAGTTCTATCATGGCCCATCCCATGTCCGCCTTTGGCGCCTTTCATACCGTGCTCAGCCTGATTCCTATCGTGGCCGGAGCCGCCGCTTTCATCCGTGACGGCCGCATCGACCCGGCCAGCGGCGTCGGCAAGGTCTACCTGGGCGGCATGGCGGCCTCCATCCTGACCGCGTTTGGCCTGTCGAGCACCGGCCACTTCAACCCCGGCCACGCGCTCGGCCTGATCGCGCTGTTTGCTCTGCTGGTTGGCACGTTCGCACCGCGCGTCGGTTTCCTGGGCCGCACCGCCCCGTACCTGCAAACGCTCGCCATGTCGTTCAGTTTTATGTTGTTGCTGGTGCCCGGCACCAATGAAACCTTGAGCCGCTTGCCGGTCGACCATCCACTCGCCGCCGGCATCGATTCGCCTATCGTGCAATCGGCGCTGACCGGACTGTTCGGCCTGTTCCTGATCGGCACGGTCTATCAGATGTTCAAGCTGGCCAGCCAACGCCGCAATATCGCGCGAGGCGCGTGAACAAAAACGGGGCGCGGTTGCCGCTGCGGCGCTTGGAAACCAGATTGTTCAGGAAGTTTCCTGGCAAGCAGCACAGCCCGCCTCGATCCGCCAAGCGGCGATCATGAATAGAGCCAACGCATGAAAGCCGCGTAAAACTTATACAGAAATATCAAGGCGCCCGGCGCAAGTGCGACACTTTCCGCAATCTAGCCCACACTACAATCCGATCAAGCAGGTCTTCTCCAAAGTCATGAGCCTGCTGAGAAAGACGACGCCCTATGCGCTCCCCCCTCCGAACCGCCCCCGGCAAGCTCTTCGATCAGTTTTCTCCCACCGAACGCCGACAATACGAGCGACATGCAGGCTATGGCGGCACAGAATGTCTGCCCCCGCCCGCTATGATCTGTCGGATGCAACCTTCGCGCCATCAAAATACAGAACTCCGGCCCCGCAAGCGAATCGCCTCAGCGTATCATCGGCAAATGAAAAATTATCCTCACTTGCTCCGCTTGGTCTCGCTCGTCAAACGTTCGTTCCCAAAGCACCGACGTTTTAACGTTTTCGATTCTTTGAGGGAGCCTCATGATGAAGTACGGCTGCATTCGCGCTTCATTGCCGCGCTGATTGATCCGGACCACCACAAGCTGGCACCGGATGCGCTGCATGCGCTCCTGCGGATACTGGAAATTCCCTTGCCAGGTCAAGCAGCCTTTAGTCTGAGCAATGCCCGGGTGCGTACGGAAGAAAAGTCCATAGACATTCTCGTTACGAACGACAAGCAGCAAGCACTGATCATTGAAAATAAAATCCATGCCAACGATCAGGACAAACAATTGCGTCGCTACTATCAAGCAATGCTCGGTGAACGTTACACGGACATTTACGTCGTCTACCTCACCCTCGATGGGCATGAGGCCAGCGAGGCAAGCCTGGATGGCCTGTCGACAGAGTTGGGGCCACGCTTGCAGAACATCAGTTACGACTACCATATTCGGACTTGGCTTAGCGAAGTGGAGCGCATCGCTGTAAGAGAACCATACCTACGCGAGAGCGTCAACCAATACGCGGCAGTCATAGACAGGCTGACCGGCAACGACTTACCCGAGGAATATATGGACGAACTCGTCGCCATATTGCTAACCAATGACCACATGAAGAGCGCCCGCGATATTCGAACCGCTTACACGCAGGCGCTGATCGCTTTGCAGGAGCGGGTCTGGATTGGTTTATTAGAAGATTTCCAGGCCAACTTTCCTGACATGATGGCCTACTTGACGGATGATTCGCTGTCGCAGGATGCGGTGGAACGCAAGGGCATCATTCAGAAGTTTTACCAGCCCAGCGCCCATAAACGCAATTATTACGGCATTTACTTTGGTACCCCTGGATATGAGCATATCGCCGTTGGAATCGAAATCGAAAACGGTTTGTACACCGGCGCGTACTGCCCCCCACAGTATGCGGAGGAATACAGTCGCGCGAGCGCCGCGATAGCAAAATCCGGATTAACAGGACATCAGAATCAGAGTTGGCCACTTTGGCGGGAATGCGCACTCTGGGATGACTTCCTTGACCCGGAAGAGCGTCTGCTTGAGATTCTGACCAACGATGCGTCACGCCGCGATGCGATCAAGCAATGCGCGCACGACGTCTATGCGACTTGGCAAGCTCTACAACCAGTGCCTTCGGCAACTGTCAAGCAACTTGGTAACGATAGAAAATTATAAGCTTAGAAAGCCCAAGCAGCTAACGGCATAGCAATTTTACGTTGCATGCCGCTACCGGCCAGAAGCAGCAGCTCGCAGGAATTATCCGGCGGCGTCACAGGAATGCTTGATGTGGGATCCCCCCCCCTGCCGGTTCGGTCGCGGTTCCGGTATCATTCGGCATGAATAAGATTTCTTTCCAACCGTTTGTGATTGGCGTCGCCGGCGGTAGCGGCAGTGGCAAGTCCACGGTGTCCCAGCAAGTGCTCGCTTCGTTTGGCGCGGAGATGGTCTCGGTCGTGATGCAGGACGATTACTACTGCGACCAAACCCACCTCACGCCTGAAGTCCGCCGCCAGCAGAATTACGACCATCCGCAAGCTTTCGACTGGCCATTGCTGGTGCAGCACGTCCAATCCTTGCGCAACGGCGTAGCGATCGAGATGCCGGAGTACGACTTCACGGCCGACAACCGCTCCGACAGGACCATTCCTGTCAAACCGGCCCCGGTCATCGTGATCGAAGGCCTGTTCGCCTTGTATGACGCGGACTTGCGCGACATGATGTCGCTGAAGATCTTTGTCGACACCGCCTCCGACATCCGCTTCATCCGCCGTATGCAAAGGGATATCACCGAACGCGGCCGCTCGGTGGAGAGCGTCGTCGGCCAGTATCTGGAAACCGTGCGCCCGATGCACAAGCAATTCATCGAGCCGACCAAGCGTTACGCCGATGTCATTATTCCGCACGGCGCGAATGGACCGGCTGTCGATATGATTACCACCAAGGTCGCCAGCGTTATCGGCATGAGTGCCGATATTCGTACTTAAAAAATGGGGCGCTCCCTGTCGCCCCATTCGCATTACCTCATAACACCTAAATCTCAGCTACGAGCCGACCGGCAGTGCTCGCATACATGTTCCAGCTTTCCCCTACGGAAACGCGTGTATGCGATCACATGAACGGATTTTGGATAGTGACATGATTTCATATCGCCATTCCTTTCGTCAAAGTGATGGCCTCGACGACAACTTGACGCTTGCAAAGCAGTGGTTAAGGTAATACACTCCCACTGCTACCCAATAGCATGCAATTCAAGAGAAAACCAGAGACCGTTTGATTTTCTTTTTCCCTAAAACGTGTAAAAAGCGCCAACTTTTTACACGTTTTTTCCTATCAGCTCACTCCGCCTTGCAAAGGCCGCCTCGTAGCTAACCCCGAAAGCAACCATTACCTCTGCCACACTTAAAAATTTACAAATTAAATTTGGCGGCATCATCAAATAAGATGCAAATGTATCGGCCTGCCATTCTGAGTTACAGTAAATTTTAGGTGGCAAGTTCGGATCAACACGAGAAAGTGCTATTCCACGATGCATCATTAAGTGCCCAAGCTCATGACACATCGTAAAACGGTCCCTCGCCCCCCCCGCACGCTCTCTCGTAAACACTATTGCGCAATACAATCTGCAGTTGGTCGGGGTAGGTGCGACCGTGATCTTCCCCCATTTCATCATCTTCAAAGACTTCAAAATCAGCCCCATCGAACATCATGCCCAACGTTGCATACACGGCAGGAACTGGGAAGTAGTCTTGCTTCTCCAACTTGAGGAACTGCCGCATAACCTGCGCATTCGCCGCAATAACTTTCTTAGAACGAGGCGGAACTACCGTGCCTTCAGTTCTTGTCTTGATAGTTGGCGGAGGCATATTTACTCCATTATTACGAGATTCCGGATCCGTTCTTTATCTTCAGCAGAGAGACTGCTGAAGCGCCGAGCCAGAGCCGTTGCCAACATGGCATCATCATAACTTGCATCACTAAGGGGCATACTAACCTCCTGTCTTGCTTGGTTGACCAAAACCTCAAACTTATTGCGCTCTTTGGCAATTGCCGGAAACTCTGCTGCCAGCACATTAAGTGTTCCATCCGGAATGCGCTTCCGACCAGTTTCAATTGCTGAAAGGAAAGCCGACGAGACATTGATCTTTTGTGCCATTTCCATCAAGGTAATGCCGAGATCTATGCGCAGCTTTTTTAGCTCCTTCCCGAACTGGGTTGTCATTTTTACTCTCCTAGAGTTATTGATCCGCTCTCACGAGCCCGACTGGGCAAACCCTCTTGGGTCCACGGATAGTGCAAGGGGCATCCCCTTATGGTCATAATGACAGACTCAGCAATAAAAGTAAACCTATTTGGTTAAAAATTATTCCAAAACTAAGAAAATATCTCTCGTAGAAAACATGGGGATTTCCCATTGCGGTAGAGAAAGTCTATCTATATGAAGTGCCAGTTATCGCACGATCCCCGAAAGTTCCCCAAGCGCTGGCGCAGCTTTCCAAATAAGTATTGTCAAGCATGCGCAGAGGCCTATAATTGCCGCTCAGTCAATTCGAACTCGCGCCTGAACGAGGCGCAAACCGAGCAGTCGGGTTGGCGCCGCCGTGAGGACTGCTGCTAAACACAAACCGGCGCCAAAGTCTGAACGCGTTTGTCCCGACTCATCAAGAGGCTTGCGCACGTTATTGGAAGGATGGTCAATGGCCAAACCGAAAATGACAAGTTCAGCAGCCTTGCGCAATCGCGTGGTAGCTTTCGGCGTTTTGGTGGCGGGTTTCTACCCGCTCTTCGATCCGCTGACTGCAATATTGCTGGCACTTGTGTCCGCAGTATGCCTCTCGAAAGAGTAAGGTAGTTGTGCTGTGACCCGTATTCAGTTCGGCTGGCGGGGCACTTCTACAAAAAAAGAGCGCGACATCAACGAGTAGGACCACGCAACCTCCCTAACTCTTGCGTTCTTGTAGCCGGACTCTCACCAGCCCCGCTCGAGCCGCGCAATATACGCAGACGCAGCAGGCGCAACCCCTTCCTTCGCGCTCCAAAGGCATAAGTGCTGATATTCGGACAAATTGATTGCATGAAATAGTGTTGGCGGGAATTTTTGGCGCTGCGCGCGGCGCCTCAGGCGCGCCACCGCGCAGCGGTGGCAAATGGACGATTCGGAGAGGGCTGCCCCGGCAGGGGCAGCCCTTCGAATCCCCCGCGCAAGGCCCGCAGGGGCCTTGCTTCTCTCCGCCGCGGCACAAAACAA
>Ga0209848_1000629_pt1 | contig 12609 bp, 13 predicted proteins | sample OrgsoiDNA_201062_FD_185810 | JGI IMG/M metagenome (GOLD analysis project Ga0209848, IMG submission 185810) | Permafrost soil microbial communities from the Arctic, to analyse light accelerated degradation of dissolved organic matter (DOM) -... | ecosystem: Environmental > Terrestrial > Soil >...
CCAATCAAATGCAGGTTCATTTGCAGCTAATGCTGGTTTAATGGAGCCATCAGTCGCAGTTAATTCTGGTCGAGAATTGCGTCAAATGCAGGTCGGATCGTTTTCGATTGCAGGTCGTTACACTTATGGGAACCTCGAATTACCGGTAATTCTGGCCGCGTACTGAAAATATGGCGAGCCGGAAGGCGATGACGCCGGCTGCAGTCCCAAGTCCATGGCTATTTTGTAATCCGGATCCGCCTTTTTCGGCGGTCCGGGCGGACCTCGGGCGTCAGAACGCCACGATACCGGCCTCCTTCAAGTAGGAAAACCGCTGCAAATTGTAGGCGGCGGATTTCCAATTCAGATGCAGCGTGGCTGGCGCCAAGCCAATCGAGCGCAGCACCTTGCCACCTAGTTGCGCCAGACCGGCGAAGACATGCTCGACGCGGGCGCGCGGCGAGGCGATGCGCTTGTTGCGCCGCTCCTGAGCTTCAGACAGCGGTTTGTCTTTGCTGCCCTTGCGCTGGATATGCATACGCCAGCCATCTCGTTTCAGTCGCGCTTCACGTTGGCCGTCGACGTAGCCTTTGTCGGCGTAGATGTCGCGGCTGGTGTTGGCCGGATCGATCACCGCCTCGAAGTGCAGCGTGTCATGTTCGCTGGCGGTGCTGATCTTGATTTTGCGGATAAGCTTGTAGCGCTTGTCGGCACTGGCCGAGAGCTTGTAGCCGAAGTAGGACTTGCCATGTTTCTTGGTCCAGCGTGCCTCGATATCCTTCTGGCGCCGCTTTGCCGGTGACCAGTCGGCGGGCATGGCATTCTCGGCCACGATGGCTTTTTCTTCTTTCTTGATCGACTGCTTGGGCGCCTGGACAATGCTGGCATCGATCATCTGTCCACCGCGCGCCATGTAGCCATGGATCGACAGTTGGCGGTTGACCGCGTCGAAGATGCTCTCGCTGGCGCCGGCCTGGATCAAGCGCTCCTTGAATGTCCAGATCGTGGTCCGGTCGGGGATCTGGCTGCTCGTGCGCAGCCCGACAAAGCGTTGGAAACTGAGGCGGTCGAGCAGTTGGAATTCCATCTGCTCGTCGCTGAGATTGAATAGCTGCTGAATCAGCAGCACGCGCACCATCAGTTCGGTTGGAAACGGTGGCCGACCACCGCGTTCTCGGCTGGGGCGTGGCGCCGCATCATCGACCGCCGCGGCCAGCGCCGCGAAGTCGACATGCTGCTCCAGCACCCGCAGCGTATCGCCAAGCTCGTTGAGCTTCACTTCGCGCTCTTGGTCGGCAAACAGGCTGTGTTTGATCATCGGAATCAGGTCAGAATCGGCTCGTCAACATCATGCCAGAACTGGGGAGGTTTTTCGAGGTTCCCGAAAGATGGGGATGTTTATGCGGAATGCCCCATCGCAGCCGTGGCCTGTCGAGCGAAACCGCGATGGATCAACCATCTCGTCCGGTATTGCCTGCTGTATCTAATCTAATCGGAAGAAGTCGATGGCGGCTCGGTACGGCGCCGTGACGGCACGCTGCCGCTCGAGACTTTGAGACCCGTGCTGGGCAGCCTGGCATCGCAGGGCATCTATTACTGCGCGCTCAAGGCCAGTCGCCGACAACGCGTTTCTGGCAAATACCTGAGACTGCTCCGTGCCGACCACCCGCGCTGTGCCAATGGCAACCGCCTGACGATTCACCGGTACCTTGAGAGGCGCGTTGCGCCAGGTCGCGACCAGTTTCTGTTCGAGTTGGACATGCACCGTAGCCTCTTGCCGATGCGAGCCCCCCCCCGTCGACGGCGCGCAGCGACACGTTTTGCTGCAAACCAACGGAAGCGCCATGGCCACCGCTGTAAGCTATCTGCGCGCCGTCGCTGACGGCCAAATAAAGGGACAAGCGAGCTGCCAGCCGTTTTTCGTCCAGTCCGTAAACGTGAGGTAGAATATTTTCCAGCGTGCATTCCATGGCTTGTCTCCGCGTGTAACTGTGAGGCTAATGTGCGCTTGAATTGGGCGCCGACAGTGTCGGCACACGGTCAACTAGGAAGCCACGATGGCGTCATAGGCGAGGCGCTGCGGCGGCGGTTGCTGCACTCGCGATACCGCAGGTAGCAGGCGCAGCGGAGCCGCCGTAGCTTCGGGGGCAAGCGTGAACACACCAACCAGCTCCGACAATTCAGCAGCCTGCTCATGCAGGGCCGCCGCCGCTGCAGCGGCCTCTTCTACCAACGCCGCATTTTGTTGGGTGCTGCCGTCCATTTGCATCACCGCTGCGTTGATTTGAGCGATGCCAGAAGTTTGTTCCTGGTTCGCATTGCTGATGTCGCCCATGATGTTGGTTACGCGCTGCACGCTGACAACAATCTCATCCATTTTGATGCCCGCCTGGCTAACCAGCGCTGCGCCGGTGTCGACCTGCTGCACGGTGTCGTTGATCAAGACCTTAATTTCCTTGGCGGCCGCCGCTGAGCGCTGCGCCAAATTGCGCACCTCAGTGGCCACAACGGCAAAGCCCCTACCCTGCTCGCCCGCACGTGCGGCTTCCACCGCGGCATTCAGCGCCAGTAGATTGGTCTGGAAGGCTAGCGCATCAATCACTCCGACTATATCGGCGATCTTGTGCGATGCCCCATGGATGGCGGTCATCGTGCCCACCACCTGCGACACCATTGCGCCCCCTTGGCGCGCCACCGTCGAAGCCGAAGCCGCCAAGCCGTCAGCTCGCTGAGCGTTGTCAGCATTCAGCTGAACCGTCAAATTCATTTCTTCCATCGACGACGCGGTCTCCTGCAGCGCGTTGGCTTGCCGCTCGGTGCGCGCAGATAAATCCAGATTGCCGGATGCGATCTGTTCAGCAGCTGAGGCAATAGTCTCGGCGCTGGCTTGCACGCTGCCCACCATATGCGCGAGGCTGTCACGCATGCGCCGCATCGCCACCAGCAAGCTAGACTCATCGCCGCTGACCGTGTGTATTGGTACCGTCAGGTCGCCCCCCGAAATGGCTGCCGCAACAGCGGCTGCATACCGCGGCTCACCACCCAATTGGCTGAGCAGTACGCGCGTGATGTAGTAAGCGGCCGTCACGCTAAATACAAGTGCCAGTGCGCCGACGATTAGCAAGCGTTGACGGGCCGCCGCGTAGGTTTGGTCAGAATCGTCAGCCAAAGTGCCGTTCAACTGTTCCTCTAGTGCGGCCAGCGCGCGCAGGTCGGCCCGCAGCGACAATTGTGCGGACCGGATTTCGGTACGTATCAAGGCATCGGACTCGGTTGTCTGGTGCTGCATCATCAGCGCCACTGCCCGTCCAACAGCCGGCCCGAAGCTGGTCGACTGCTCTTCTATCTTTGCCAGCAAGGCTTGCTCTTCCGTTGAGGTGTCGCCGGCGCTGGCAAATAGCTGTTTCATGCGCGCCATTGCGTCCTCGTACTTGGCCTTTTGCTCCTCCATGCTCCGTACCTCGGCACGTTGTAGCTCCACGCCAGCGTCACCCTCGTGCGCCAGCAACGCTAAATTGCGCAGCGACAGCATGCCTTCGGTCATTGTGCGCTCCATGCTCACCGCCAGCCTGGCCTTGGCGCCGTTGACGCGAGTGATTACATCGATGTGGCGCTTCATGTTCGCCATGGAACTCAGACCGAGCCCGATCAGCAGTGTCAGCAGGGCCACCACCGCGCCGAAGCCTGCTGTGAGGCGTTGCGCCACTGTGATATTTGCAAAATTCATTGGATACTCCTTGGGGGCCGGCCAATACGGCGCGTCGATACGGAGCGTGCGGCCAGCGGCGTTTGATTAAAAAGAGGAAGTCAGAACGGACGGCACGCAGGCGTGAGGTAAGCTATATCGGCGAGCCGTCCAGCATCGCTTGTGAACGGACATAGAAAAAGCCTTGGCACCGCTGATATTCAGCGCCCTGCGCGCCGTCATCGTTGATCAGGCTCGCTTCGCGACAGGCGCAGCGACTTTCTTGTTCGACGCATTGTCAAGACTGACCGGCCCTGAACCAAAGTATGCAATGTTGAGCAGGCCGCCGGTCAACATGATGTTCTTGAGGAAGTGAATCATCTGGTTTTGATCTGCAAAATTGTTGTGGAAGAAGACTGCGGTGGCCAGTGTGAACAAGGCCATTAAGGGCGCTACCAAGTGGGTGCGGTATCCCAGTGCGAGCAAAGTGCCGCCGCCAGCTTCCATCAGCACCGCGATGGCCCAGGCGATTCCGGCCGCCGGTAAGCCGACGCTGGCGATATAGCCGGTGGTCGCGGCATAAGAAGTCAGTTTTCCGATGCCGCTCATCAGGAAGGGTGCACCGATGAGGACGCGGCCGATCAAAGGCAAGTATTTTTTAGCTGTGGACATGATGTGATCCTTCAAAAAGAGATGTGGAAAAAAGAAAATTAAACTGCATCGACAAGAACAACTTCCGCGTCGTCAATTGCTGTGACGACTATTTTTGAAACACCTTTGGCCGCGATGCCGTCGCCGACACCGAGGCGCGATCCGTTAACCGTGACGACACCGTTAGCGACCACGAGGTAGCCATAACGGGCAGCGTTAATGTCATACTCGATGGACTGGTCGCGCGTGACTGTCGCGCCAAGCACGCGTGCGTCTGCATCGATGGCGATTGCGTCCCTATCGTCGACAAATCCGCTGGCTAGCGCGACCCAGCGGTTAGCGCGTTCGGTCTTGGGAAAAGGCTTCGTAGACCAGCGCGGCTCGATGCCGAGATGGCGTGGGCGCATCCAGATTTGGAATATTCTCAGGGGCGTGTTGCCAGGATTGTATTCCGCATGCCGTATGCCGCTGCCTGCGGAAAATGCCTGAACATTCCCTGCTGCAATGTGGCCGTGTCCGCCGGTTGTGTCTTCGTGCGCAAGCAGCCCCTCCCTGACATAGGTCACGATTTCCATGTCGCGATGAGCATGCAACGGAAATCCTGTACCTGGCGCCACCTCGTCGTCGTTCAAGACAATTAAGCATCCCAAAGGTTCATGCGCGGCATTGTCGTGCCCATTGAGCGCGAAGTGATATTTGGACTTTAACCAAGTCGAATTGCTGCCAGCGAGCGATTCAAATTTTCTAATTTGCAACATATTATTCCCCGGGAACCGTTAGCTAGATTTGCTCGTAGTGTTCAGCTCATTGTGTTTTGCGAACTGATGGCGTCAGCATAGTTCAGCAACATATCGAGATTAATGGGTTGAAATAGAACGGATATTTGTCGAAAATAGAAAGATGACGAAACTGGCCAATGGAGATGTGCATGGAGCCGATCAACGACTTGAACAACCTGGTCTTTTTCGTCAAGGTTGTTGATGCCGGCAGCTATTCCGCCGCGGCCGAAGCGATCGAGATGCAGACGTCCAAGCTAAGCAGGCGCATCAGCACATTGGAAGCGGAGTTGGGCGTGCGTCTGCTCAATCGCACCACGCGCAAGCTCTCCCTTACTGACATAGGCAAGACTTTTTATGGCCATTGCGTGGCCTTGATTGCAGAAGCCCAGTCGGCAAAAGACGCCGTTAATCAAACGCTATCGTCTCCTCAGGGACTAATACGCATAAGCTGTCCAGTCGGCCTCCTCCAAGGCGGCTTGGCTGACATCTTGGCGAATTTTCTGGCCAGCGAGCCGCAGGTACGTATCGCGCTTGACGCAACCAATCGCCGGGTCGATGTCGTCGATGAAGGAATCGATATCGCCATCCGCGTCAGAGTGCCGCCGCTGGAAGACTCCGACCTGGCCATGCGCTCCTTCGGGGCCTCGGAAATGATCCTGGTTTCCAACCCGAAACTGGTGCATCGATACGGGGTACCTTCCCAACTGGCAGACTTGTCGAGCCTGCCCATCGTCGCGATGGGCTATGCAGGCGACAAGATCACATGGCGGCTTCAAGACAAGGACGGTAATGTCGAAGAACTCGTACATATGCCCCGCTTGCATACGGACGACCTGTTGACGCTGCGCATAGCCGCCTTACAAGGGATAGGCGTCGCCTATATGCCGGCGCTTGCCGTATTAACGCAATTGACAGCTGGCACGTTAATTAGATTGCTGCCGCACCTGAGTTCACGCTCGGGAGTCATTCACGCCTTATTTCCCTCACGACGTGGCATGGTTCCTGCCGTCAGGGCACTGCTTGATTTCATAGCCACTGAGCTGGCTGAAAATTCCTTGCGGTCACTGTCCACGGAAGATGACGAAGAACGGTGAGCAGGAGGATCACAATTTGTCCATCGGATATAAACCGGGTATCATCGATCCTTCCATCAACTAGAACGATAATTCCCCATGCTTGACGGTGTATCGCTCGATCAGTTGCGAATCTTTATCACTGCCGTCGATGAAGGTAGTTTTTCTGCTGCTTCGCGCAAGCTACTTAGAGCACAGTCGCTCATCAGCCAGACCATCAGCAGCCTGGAGGAGCAGATTGATGTCGCATTGTTCGACCGATCTGGACGCTACCCAAAACTGACGTCCGCCGGCGTTGTTCTACTTGCCGATGCGCGTAATATCATCTCAAACGTCGATTTGCTAAAGGCTCGCGCGAAAGGCATCGCGGCTGGTTTGGAGGCGGAACTATCCGTTGTCGTGGATGTCATGTATCCGATTGACGCGGTGACGCAAGTTGCAAAAGAGTTCCGGCAACATTATCCCGGTGTTGCGTTGCGGGTCTATGTTGAGGCGTTAGGCGGGGCAATGCAACCCGTCCTGGAAGAGCGCTGCAGCGTAGGGATCATCGGTTCACTTCCCCATATTCCTCCGAAGATGGCTTATGAGCGGCTGGCCGGCATCACCTTCCTGATGGTCTGTGCCAGTGATCATCCCTTGGCCCTGCACCAAGGAAAAATTCCTAAGGAGGTCTTAGCAAAACACACGCAAATCGTTTTGACGGACCGCTCGGATTTGTCGAAGGGGCGTGAATTTGGTGTAATGTCGCCTTTGACTTGGCGGCTCGGCGACCTCTTTGCAAAGCATCATTTCCTCTTGAACGGCTTGGGATGGGGGGGGATGCCTCTGCATATCGTGCGTGACGACATCGAAAATGGCCGCCTGTCCGTGATGCGGATTGAAGACTTACCCCCCGAAGGTTTGATATTGCCCATGTCCGCAATCTGGCAAAATTCATCGCCGCCGGGTCCTGCCGGCCGATGGTTTATTGAGCGCTTGAAGCAGATGCCTGCGCCGATGAACACAATACCCGCAGTCAAAGTGCCGAGCGAAGTTCGTTCCGAGTCAACGCGGTAACTATTCGCCTAGCATCCATCGCCGATACCGATGGACAGTATCGGAAAATTTCGGCTGGTGCAGACATCCTTCCCGAGAGATCATTCCAAAATGAATTGGAATGACGAAATCGAGGAGGAATCAATGTCCATCGCACCAGCATATTCACCTATTGCATCTGAAACCCTGACCATCGGCGAGGCACATCTTCCACGCCTTGGATTTGGCACGTATGGCATGTCGGGTTCGCACCTCCAGGAGATCCTGGTATCTGCGCTACACCATGGATTCCGGCATATCGATACTGCACAAATGTATCAAAACGAGACCGACGTTGGCGCCGCGATTCGATCAGCCGGAATTCCTCGTCAGGATATTTTCGTCACAACCAAAGTATGGGTAGGCAATTATCCGGCAGAGCGATTTGCCGCATCGGTCGATCAAAGCCTAATCAATCTCCAATCGGACCATATCGATCTCCTCTTGGTGCATTGGCCACGCGGAAGTGTTTCGATTGCCGAACAGATCGATGGTCTTAACCGATGTGTCGACTCGGGAAAAGTTCGGCATATTGGGGTTAGCAATTTTAACGCCGCAATGCTACAACAAGCGATCGACTTGTCGAAATATCCGATCGTTACTAACCAAGTGGAGTATCACCCATTCTTGGACCAGAGCGTATTACTGAAGACGATGGACGCCAACCAAACTAGCTTAATGGCGTATTGCGGCATGGCGGTCGGGCGCGTATTTGAGAGTTCCGCTCTGCAGGAAATTGCGTTGCGCAACAAACAAACAATTGCGCAGGTCGTTTTAAGATGGCTGATCCAGCAACCACACGTAGTTGCACTTTCTCGCACCGAGAAACTCGAAAGAATCGCTGACAACGCTCGCGTCTTTGATTTCGAGCTTTCTCCAGAGGATATGCAAGTGATAACCATGCTTCACAGGCCAGGAAGCCGGATTGTCAACCCTCCCCACCTCGCCCCCGACTGGGATTGATCGCGACATAGCGGCTTACTATTTCCCATAGTCAAGTCGGCGATTTTCCATCATCTGCCTGAAGCGACTCAGCTTGCTCCACGAGTGAGCTGAAGTACCACAGGCAACCTCACTCCATCTAGAATTCAGATGGATAGCATCAAAATATATTGCCTATTCAGATGGTATGTTGACGTATATTCTCTCGTCATCGCTGCAATTTCAAGTTGGCAAAATCGAGCAGACCTGCATGAGCTCGCTGTGCCGGTGAGGGTTGCGCTAAATTCCAATATGGTACTTATGGCATGGAGAAAATGATGGCCACTCACACACAGTCCACGTATTCCGAGCACGGCATTCAACAAGCACGAAAGATAGTATTCCGCACACGCGGACATTCACATGGGGCGATTACCCGCCTGGTAAGTCCTGGGGATGTCGGAAATTTAATCAAACCATTCGTATTTCTTGATTATTTCGAGGCCGACGCGGATGACGCCCCCAAGTTTGGGTTTCACCCTCATTCTGGCATTGCGACACTGACGTTAATCTTATCCGGTCAGGCCTTCTATAAGGAAACGACCGGTCGCGAAGGCATTATCGACACTGGTGGCGTCGAATGGATGCGCGCAGGTAGTGGCGTCTGGCACACAGGCGGGCTTTACGGCCAAGAGCGAGGTAAGGGATTTCAGCTTTGGGTCGCAATGCCGCCGGAACTCGAGCTGGCCTTGCCACATAGCCAGTATCTCGACGCTTCAGCCTTTGAGCGTGTTGGCCCCGTCCGAGTAATCATTGGCGAATATAAAGGGAGTCGCAGCATTGTTGCTGCACCAGAGGGTATGACTTACCTCGATGTTAGGCTGCAAGCCGGCGAGCGCTGGAGCTTTACTCCGCCCGAAGGCCACAACGTGGCATGGATCGCTGTTCACGAGGGAACTGCTTCAACAGTTGAAGAGATATATACGGGCGAGATCGCGGTCTTTGAAGAGACCGGAGGTGAGATCCACTTTGAGGCCATATCCAATACCAGCTTCGTTCTCGGTTCCGCAGTAAAGCATCCTTACGATTTAGTCACTGGTTACTATTCCGTTCACACCAACACAGAGGCACTTCGACAAGGTGAGCACAACATTGCACAAATTGGCGAGCAGCTGCGTAATCAGATACCTTCAAGCTGACCTGATACCTGCGGAAACCATATTTATTAAAATAATGCAGGAAATAAATAGTTTGGAGTAATAGAAATGAGTAATGTCTCATACACGTCTACTGCGAAGGCACTACACTGGATTATGGCCTTTTCCATTGTTGGATTGTTCTTTTTTGGCTTTTACATGAGCAATCTTCCACTGTCACCTGAAAAACTTAAGTTTTATTCTTGGCATAAATGGGCTGGTGTAACCGTATTTTTCTTCGCGATTATACGTCTGTTCTGGCGAACTTATAAACGTTCACCTGACTTGCCAAAACATATGCAACGCAATGCACGACTCGCTGCGCATTCGGGCCATGCCTTGCTCTATTTTCTGATGTTTTCCATTCCGCTTTCGGGGTGGCTTATGAGTTCCGCCAAAGGATTTCAAACGGTGGTATTCGGCGTATTACCGATTCCTGATTTTCTGACCAAAAATTTTGAGCTCGGAAATATTTTACAAAAAATACACTGGAGCTTAAACATGGCACTTGCGGCGATTGTTCTCGGGCATGTTGCGGCGGCACTGAAACATCATGTGATAGACAAGGACGATATTCTCACCCGCATGCTCCCTTATGGCAGTAAGAAATAATTTCAATTTGTCTTGAAGGAAAACGGAAAATGAAAATCAAACACGTTTTTAATTTTTTTCTAATTGCTAGTGCACTGTTGCTTTCAACAATTGGCAACGCAGAAGAATTCAAAATAATTCAAGAAGAAAAAACCACCCTCACATTTTCCTATAAGCAAATGGGCGTGAGTATGGAGGGGCGATTCAAGCGCTTTGTTGCACAATTGGATTTTGACCCGACAAAATTGGACAATGCCAAGGCCGGAATCGATCTGGATATCGGTAGTATTGATGTCGGTTCGGATGAAGGAAATGGCGAAGTCGTTGGGAAACTGTGGTTTAACGCCAAAACATTCCCAAGGGCCAGCTTTGTCGCTAGCAGTGTCAAACCACTAGGCGGTAATCGCTATGAAGTAACCGGGACGCTAAGTATCAAAGGCCATACGAGTATCGTGAAAGTGCCCATTATATTCACGCACCAGGGCAAGGTTGGAATCTTCGATGGAGTCTTCTTCATCAAACGTGCCGATTTTTCCATTGGTGAAGGTTCATGGTCAACTTTCGATATTGTTGCAAATGATATTCAAATAAAGTTTCGCATCATGGCCACTGCGAAGTAGCCTTTTATCATTAACCACCTAGAGAGAAATTTCAGTTATGAAAATATCGACCAAACTTAAAATTACTGCTGCGTTCGTTGCATCCTTGAGCAGTTCGGCCTTCGCCAGTCCTGAGACGTTCATCATCGACGGCACCCATACCTTCCCGCGATTCTCGTATAACCACTTTGGCTATACGAAACAACTCAGCCGGTTTAATAAGACAACGGGGACAATCGTAATTGACAAAGAGGCTAAAACTGGCTCGGTCGATGTCACCATCGATATGAAATCAGTTGATACCGGCTTCGGTGTATTCGATGGAATTATCCAGGGCGCGGACTTCTTTGACACGGAAAAATACCCAACGGCCACATTCAAATCAACGAAGGTGCGCTTTGACGGCGACAAGCCGGTCACAGTGGATGGTGATTTGACGATTAAAGGGGTGAGCAAACCAGTGACGCTGACAATTGGTTCCTTCCAGTTAGCGGCCCATCCTATGCTCAAAAAAGATGCGATCGGGGTGAACGCCAGCACGACAATTAAACGCACTGATTTCCAGGCCGGGAAGTATGCGCCGTATGTCGGCGATGATGTGGCGATTGATATTGCCGTTGAAGCAATAAAGGAGTAACACAATAATCGAACTACGCGCCTGGACGCGCTGTTTCGATTGATCTCAATCTGGGAGAAAAATCTCCCAGATTCGCATCCGCCGTGAGGTGCATAGATAAGGTGTCATATAAAAATAAGCAACCTACTGTTGATTCAATAAAATTTTCACATATACAGGTTAGATTTTGCCACCCAATCTACATATCGATCAGGACAATCCATCGAACGGGCGTGACTTGCCTGATGTGTATCAGTTCGCAAAACTAGGAGCGCATCTACTTATTAGTAGTGCTCGACTTCTCGAGCGCATCGTAGAAATAGGAGCCAAGGGAATATCGGCAAATCCATATATCGCCAATACTGTATGGCAACTAGGAGGCAGCTCAGACAAGCACTCCTCTTTGGCACGTCCTGCTCATATGACAATTGAAGAACTAGCGATGCGCGTTAGGTATATGCGTGCCGTTGTCCGGCAGGCGGCGCAGGCAGCGTTAGAGATACGTACACTGATAGGTGTGAGGGAACCGTCCTCAGCGCGGTATTTTTGGAATGATCCTATTCCGGGAGAATCTATACATGACTTAAATAATCAACTTATGCAATTATCCGAACATTGTGAAAAATATGCTATATCATGGAAAATTAATAAAGAGAAATTTTATTCAATAAAAAATGGAATAGAAACAATGTTAGACGGTGGTTCTAAGCATATAATTGTCGCTAGCTATATCCTTGAGTCAGTGGAAGGCTTTCAGCGACAGACCACCAAAATCATACGTGCAATAGAACGGAACAACCTTCTTACGTAGTACAACTGTATATCAATCTAAAGTAAACAAGTGAGCAATAAATTAGATATATCATTTTCAGAATTTTTCGAAAAATATCCTGTTTCCACTAGATTAAACAACCTAATTCTTCGCGCCTATGACGATGCAACTAGACCATTCCCTACCGTGCTTGAATTCTGGGAGAACCAGAACTCCGTACAAGAGAAATTTTTCCTCATAGACGGATTTGGGGAGAAATCCTTTGATGAGTTACAGCGTCGAATCAAAGATTTGGCGTTCTCAAGAACCAAGTGCAACACCCACTTGCTGTAAGGTGCTGCCATGCCGAGAAACGGCGGTCTCAAGAACCAACTGCAACACTGAGTTAGTGAATCAGATCGGGGCCTAATTGTAACCGGGCGATGTGCTCTGAATACACGACCAGTGGGGATTTCCATCCGAGTGTTTGGCGCGGACGGGTATTGAGAGAAAGGGTTCTGTCGCATTAGCGAATGCCGGCGGGCCGGTCAGGTAAACTGCGGCTCACGAATCCAGGACGAATCGCCATGCTCAACTTCAAAGGTATGCGCTTTCCGATCGACGTGATCCTGGTTTGCATCCGCTGGTACGCCGCTTACCCGCTGAGCTACCGGCACCTTGAGGAAATGATGGA
>Ga0209848_1000630_pt1 | contig 12591 bp, 13 predicted proteins | sample OrgsoiDNA_201062_FD_185810 | JGI IMG/M metagenome (GOLD analysis project Ga0209848, IMG submission 185810) | Permafrost soil microbial communities from the Arctic, to analyse light accelerated degradation of dissolved organic matter (DOM) -... | ecosystem: Environmental > Terrestrial > Soil >...
CTTATTTTTTTTCTTCGTCCGGCATATGCCGGTAGATGTAGACACCGCTCAACAGCGTAAACAACAGCGTGAGCACGGTCAGGCCGAACACTTTGAAGTTAACCCATACTTCTTGTGGTAACCAGAACGCCACGTAAATATTTGCTAAACCACAGAGCAAAAAGAAAATCGCCCAGCTTAAATTCAATTTATTCCACACGTGATCGGGCAGCGTTAACTCTTTGCCCAACATCCGCTGGATGAGCGGTTTCTTGAGGATCAACTGGCTGACCAACAATGCCCCTGAGAACAGGACATAAATAACCGTCACTTTCCATTTAATGAACTCATCATTATGGAAAACCAGCGTCAGCGTGCCGAAAATGGCGACCATAGCGAAGGTGATCAGCGTCATTTTTTCGACTTTACGGTATTTAATCCAGGTAAAAATCAGCGCCAGCGCGGTGGCGGCAATCAGCGCACCCGAGGCGACGTAAATATCGTAAAGCTTATAAAAGACAAAAAAGACGACTAGGGGCAGAAAATCCAAGAGCTGCTTCATACTTCATTCCATATTCATTGTAGGGTTTGACTATACCGGAATCATTTCATCGACAAAAGAAAAGGGCGCCAGAGCACCCTTTTGGACGATATTCCAGACTTAAGCGGCGCGCAGCTTAGAGTAAAGACGGAACAGGTAAATCAGCAGGAAAGCTGAAATCAGATTGCTCAACGTACTTAACACCACGGTAGACATCAGGGTTGGCAACATGCTCAAGTGGCTAACGGCCAGCAGAACCAGCATTTTGGCCGCCAGCCAGAACATGATCGCCGGTAAGACCAAACGCGCGTTGCTGAAGGCTAATTTGCTACTGACTTTGATGGAGCGGAAGACGCCCATTTTTTCCGTGCTGCTGATCACCGGCGCCATCGAAACCGCCACCGCAACCAAAACACCCGGTACCACAAACAGGGTGATACCTAACTGAACCAGCAGCGTACAGATCAGCATGAGACCTAACAGACGCGGCAAAATAGGGGCCGAAGCGCCAATTGAGCGCAGTGCGCTGGTGCGCATCCCGTTCGATACCATCTGAATCAGCGTTAACATACCGCCGACCAACAGCACGTTGCCAACCAGCGCGGAGAATGTCGCTGCGCCAGAGACTTTGAGCAATACCATCTGTTGCTCAGGTGACATATTCTGAATCAATTCCTGAAGACCCATGCCGGAGGTGCCTGACAGGTCATCGCTGTTCGCAGTCAGCAGGTTTAACTGATCGCCTGCTGGCATCAAAATCTGGTTCAAAATGACGGTAATAAATGCGGTCAGCAGCGCCAGCAACAGGATGCTGCTCAACTGGTTACGCAAGAAATTGAAACTGTCACGGTACAACGTATTGGCCGCGATTGGCATGAACGCTCCTTGGCAAAATAATCAAAAGACAATCAGGCGGGGATTGTACCCTGTAATGTTGTACGGTGGCACCCCGCCAATACTATCTCACTGATTTCTTATCCCTCGACGTGATGAATCACTCCTTCAGGCAGTGCAGCAACCCTATTTAGAGTCAGAGGAATTTCCACCTTGAGCGGTGGCAGGCCGTACCGTGCCCGCGCGCGGTCGCAGGATTCATTGCTCACGCCGTTCACACCTGACGCATCGAATTCATGGCACGGTGTCGGACGGTTTAGATAGATAGAACAGGAAACCGACTGACCAATTTCACCGTCGAGCGCAACGCAACGGGGTGATTTGGCATTGGTGCCCTGCATACAACTCAGAAAAGGGGTGACTTGCTGGGTGAGATCTTGTGGAACCACACCACCGGCTTCATCAGATTCAGCCCAATAAAAAGAAACGCGGAAATAGGCGCAACACGCGCCGCAGGAGATACATGGATTATTTATGTCGCTCATCATGGAAGTTGCCGACTCCTTACAGCACCTACCTGAAACAACAAGGTGTATGCAAAGTACGCAGCACTCAAATTTTAAGCAATCGGTATTTATGCGCTTTGCGATATCGTTTAAAACCTGCTTTTTTGATTCAGATCAATTCCTTTGTTTTTAAGGATTTAGATTTAATTGCGAGAGATGCATTTTCTTAAAAAATCATTTAAAGATGTGATCCAGCATGGAACAAGATCTACCTAAGAGTAGGTATATTCATGCGGGCTATAAACCACACAAAGGGAATGGATATGAAAGCAGCATACTGGGCATTACTCGCAGCGGCAGCCATGCCGTCAATCGCCAGTGCAAATCAGGCAGGGGACATTATTTTCCGTGTTGGTACCGCGACGGTGCGGCCAACGGAAGGGTCTGACAACGTGATGGGGTTGGGATCCTTTAGCATCGATAACAATACCCAAATGGGGCTGACGTTGGGTTATATGTTTACCGACAATATCGGGGTGGAATTATTAGGTGCGACACCTTTTACGCATAAAGTCGGCCTGAACAGCACCGGCACCATTGCCGAAGTGAAACAGCTTCCGCCGTCACTGATGGCGCAATACTATTTTGGCGAGGGGCAGGACAAATTGCGTCCTTATGCCGGTATCGGGATTAACTACACGACCTTCTATGACGCCGATTTTAACCAGACTGGGCGCGATGCAGGTTTGTCAGATCTCAGCGTTAAGGACTCATGGGGCGTGGCGACACAAGTGGGTCTTGACTATAACCTGGCCGATAACTGGTTGCTTAACATGTCGGTCTGGTGGATGGACATCGACACCGACGTGAAATTCAAAGCCGGCGGGGAAGAGCAGTCGATCAGTACGCGCATTGACCCGTGGGTGTTCATGTTCGCGGTCGGTTATCGTTTCTGATTCACCGCGTAAACGAGTTATGACATAAAAAAGAGGCGCGTTATGCGCCTCTCTGATTTTTTACTCTTCGACGACAAGGCGCTACTTAACGCGCATATCATTTTCAATCGATTTCACGCCGGCAACGCCACGTGTCACTTCAACGGCGCGGTTAGCATCGGCGGTTGAGGTCACAAAGCCGCTCAACTGCACGCGACCTTTGAAAGTTTCAACGCTGATTTCAGTTGATTTGATGGTTTTATCCGCCAGTAATGCCGACTTCACTTTGGTGGTCACGACGGTATCGTCAATGTAACCGCCTGTCCCTTCTGATTTTTTGGTGGGGGCGCATGCTGCTACAGCCATGACAACCACTGCTGCCATACAAAATGCCGACAATGTTTTGAATAACTTCATAAATAACTCTCCATGCCAGGTGTGAAACTCACCATTTATACCGAATAACGCGCATTTCCCGCGCGGTCGCAAAAAAGAGAATGGATCCTGCGGGTAGTATGAGTGTGGTGTATGGAAGGAGGTTATACAAATGCGGGGAGCTAAAAAAGCACGTTCGGCTCGATCTTTGTCTGAAAAGAAACAAAGCCTTACCTGCATAAACAGATAAGGCTTTGTGATATTCAAACCGATTTACGCGCGGGTCGCGGCTTTCATTTCACTGACGAAGCGGGAAAGCTGTGCCAGCATCTCGGAAGGCTGATGCACATTATTTTCGATAATACGCACGGTCGCCGAACCTGAAATGGCGCCTGCGGCACCGGCGTCCAGCGTTTCTTTCACCTGCGACGGTTCAGAAATCCCGAACCCTTGCAGCGGTGGCGCGGCATTATATTCACGCAGTTTATCGACCAAATGCTTCAACGGCGTCAACGCGCGTTTTTCGGTGCCGGTTACCCCAGCGCGCGACAGCAAATAGGTATAACCGCGACCGTGAGAGGCAATCTCGCGCAGCAGGTCATCCGTCGCATTCGGCGGGCAGATGAAAATGGGTGCAATCCCGTGACGCATCGCCGCGGCGCGGAAAGGGGCGGATTCTTCGTAAGGCACGTCCGCCACCAACACGGAGTCAACGCCCACTTCTGCACAACGCTGATAGAAGGTATCGATGCCGTTGTGGAACACCAGATTGGCGTACATCAGCAGACCAATCGGAATATCTGGATGCTTTTCGCGAATGCGTTGCAGCATACCAAAACATTGCGTCGGCGTGACGCCAGCGGCAAAGGCGCGCAGGTTAGCGCCTTGAATGGTGGGACCATCTGCCAGTGGGTCAGAGAATGGGATCCCCAGTTCCAGCGCGTCAGCACCGGCTTCAATCAACGTATCGATGATCGACAGCGATAACTCAACACCGGGATCGCCCAGCGTAACGAAGGGAACGAAAGCGCCTTCTTTCTTGCTTTCCAGACGCGTAAATAATTGTTGATAACGTTCCATCAGATTTCTCCCCGGGCAGAAAGGATGTCATGAACGGTGAAAATGTCTTTGTCGCCACGGCCGGAAAGATTCACCACCAGAATTTGTTCTTTTTGTGGCTCTTCTTTAATCAGCTTCAGGGCGTAAGCCAGTGCGTGAGAAGACTCCAGCGCAGGGATGATCCCTTCGTTGCGCGATAACGTTTTAAACGCTTCAAGTGCTTCGTCATCGGTGATGGAGACATATTCCGCGCGACCGATACTGTTAAGGAACGCATGCTGTGGGCCGACGGAAGGGAAGTCCAAACCGGCAGAAATCGAATACGACTCTTCAATCTGGCCTTCCGACGTTTGCATCATCGGGGCTTTCATACCGAAATAGATGCCGACGTGACCATGTTTCAGCGGCGCACCGTGCTGACCGGTTTCAATCCCCAGACCTGCTGGCTCAACGCCAATCAGTTTCACGCTGGTATCATCGATGAAATCAGCGAACATACCGATAGCGTTGGAACCGCCGCCGACGCAAGCAATCACCGCGTCCGGCAGGCAGCCTTCGCGTTCTTGCATCTGCGCTTTGGTTTCTTCGCCAATCATGCGCTGGAATTCACGCACAATCGTTGGATACGGGTGTGGGCCTGCCGCCGTGCCGAGCATGTAATGCGCGGTTTCGTAGCTGCCAGACCAGTCGCGCAGCGCTTCGTTACAGGCATCTTTCAGGGTGGAAGAACCGCTGTGAACGGGGATCACCTCTGCGCCCATCAAACGCATACGGAAGACGTTTGGCGACTGACGCTCAATATCTTTTGCCCCCATATAAATACGGCATTTCAGGCCGAGCAGGGCACAGGCCAGTGCAGAAGCCACACCGTGTTGACCGGCACCGGTTTCGGCGATGATCTCTTTTTTGCCCATGCGTTTTGCCAGCAAAGCCTGACCCAACACCTGGTTTGTTTTGTGCGCACCGCCGTGTAGCAAATCTTCACGTTTCAAGTACAGCTTGGTTTTGGTACCTGCCGTCAAATTCTTACACAAGGTCAGCGCGGTAGGGCGACCAGCGTAATTTTTTAGCAGATCAATGAATTCAGCCTGAAACTCAGGATCACGTTGCGCACTGACGAACGCTTCTTCCAGTTGCGTCAGGGCTGGCATCAGAATTTGCGGCACGTACATGCCGCCAAATTCGCCGAAGTAGGGATTAAGTAAAGTCATGTTATTCCATCCTGTCTGTCAATTTTTGTCTCGCTGCGGGCGAATTCAATACGCCCGCAGCGTCTGGAATACAGCGGTAATTTTGTCGGCATCTTTGATGCCCGGTTCACGCTCAACGCCGGAGTTAAAATCCAGCCCCGCGCAGCCCAGCAAGGCGGCATCCACGCAGTTATCTGCGCCCAATCCCCCTGCTAATAATACGTTGCTCAGATCATGACCGGCTAATGTGCTCCAGTCGAAACGCTGTCCGGTACCGCCTTTGCCGTTGTCCAGCACGTAGCGGTCAACCTGATTCAAATCTCGTGCTGGCATGACCTCTTTGACGCTCAGCGCTTTCCAAATCTGGCATCCGGCAGGCAGAAGAGGGCGCAAGGTGTCGATATACGCCTGATCTTCGTCACCGTGTAATTGTACGGCGGAAAGTTGCAGGTCTTGCGCAATGTCGGCTACCTGAGACGGGGCTTCGTTGCGGAATACGCCGACATACTTCAGCGGCGCACCGGCCTTAACCTCACGGGCTTGTTCAATACTCACGTGGCGAGGCGAGGCGGCGACGAAAATTAACCCGCCATATATCGCGCCAGCCTGATGTGCCACCGACGCGTCTTGTGGGCGAGTCAGTCCGCAGACTTTATTATCGCCCAAGGTCACGCGGCGCACCGCGCTGCGCAAATCCGCTTCTGACATTAATGCGCTGCCAATCAGGAAACCATTGGCAAAGCGGCTCAGCTCGCGGATTTGCGCGTAATTATTGATGCCGGATTCGCTGATCACCGTCACGCCGTGTGGCACGCGCGGGGCTAAATCCCGGGTACGTTGCAGGTCAATCGACAGATCACGCAAATCGCGATTATTGATGCCGACCACTTTGGCTTTAAGTTGAACCGCGCGGTCCAGCTCTTCCTCATTACTGGCTTCGGTCAAAATGCCTAAGTTCAGGCTGTGTGCGACGGCGGCCAACTGGAGATATTGCGCGTCATCAAGCACCGACAGCATCAGTAAAATCGCATCGGCCTGATAATAACGGGCCAGATAGATCTGATACGGGTCGATGATGAAATCTTTGCACAGCACCGGTTGAGTCACGGTTTTGCTGACCAGTGGCAGAAAATCGAAACTGCCCTGAAAGTATTTCTCATCGGTTAATACGGAGATCGCCGAGGCGTGATCTTGATAAACACCGGCAATCTCTACGGGGTCAAAATTCTCACGGATGATGCCTTTGGACGGCGACGCCTTTTTGCATTCCAGAATAAACGCCGTTCTGGCTCCCCGCAGCGCGTCATAGAAATGGCGGTTGCTGGGCGTAATGTCGTTTTGAAAGCTGGCCAGAGGTTGCTGTTCTTTACGTGCTGCCACCCAAATTGCTTTATCCCTGACAATCTTGTTAAGCACGGTTTCTTGCTGCATGACTTATCCTCTTGCTGCCAATGCGGTCACGCGCTGATAAGCGGCTCCGCTGCGGATCACTTCTAATGCCTGTTGTGCATTTTGCTTTAAATCTTCCTGACCGAAAAGGCGCAATAACATGGCGACATTGACGGCTACTGCGGCTTCATGCGCCGGATCGCCATTACCTTGTAATAAGCGTGCCAGAATGTCACGGTTTTCTTCCGGCTCGCCGCCCAGCAACGATTCGATAGGATAATTGTCCAGACCGAAGTCCTGCGGCGTCAATTCGTAGGTGGTAATTTCACCGTCTTTCAGTTCAGCCACCTGCGTCGGGGCATGGATAGCCACTTCGTCCATACCGCCACCGTGAACCACGGCGGCACGTTGATAACCGAGGGTGCGCAGCGTTTCAGCAATCGGGCGGACCAGATCCGGGCTGTAGACGCCAATCAGTGCCAAAGGTGGACGCGCCGGGTTAATCAGCGGCCCCAGCACGTTAAACAGCGTGCGGGTCTTTAGCGCTTTACGCACCGGCATCGCATGGCGAAAACCGGTGTGATATTGCGGCGCGAACAGGAAACAAATACCTAACTCATCCAGCGCGGCACGGGACTGTTCTGCGGGCATATCCAGTTGAATACCAAACGCGGCCAGTAAATCCGACGAACCTGAACGGCTGGAAACGCTACGGTTACCGTGTTTTGCCACACGTATTCCACAGGCTGCGGCCACAAAGGCGCTGGCAGTGGAAATATTAATGCTGTTGGTGCCGTCACCGCCGGTGCCAACGATATCGGCAAAGGCATAATCTGGACGCGGGAAAGGTTCGGCATGGGCCAACAGGGCCTGTGCCGCACCGGCGATTTCAGCCGGTTGCTCACCGCGTACCTTCATGCTGATCAACGCCGCCGCTAACTGAGCCGGCTCCAGTTCGCCATTGACGATGGCGGTAAATAACTGCTGGCTCTCTTCCTGCGTCATCACCTGAGCGCGATACAGATTTTCGAGAATGCCGGAAATAGTCTGTGTTTTCATGGTCAGCTCCTCGCCTTACGCCAGCGCCCAGGCCAGCGTCTGTTCAAGCAGACGTGCTCCCTGAGAGGTTAAAATGGATTCTGGATGGAACTGGAAACCACAGACACGATCTTCTTCATGACGGACTGCCATCACCATGTCGCCATAACGGGCGTTGACCGTCAGACCCTCTGGGATCTGGCTGCCGACCAGCGAATGGTAACGCGCCACCGGCAACGGGTTGTTCATCCCAGCAAACATGCCTTCATTATCATGAGTAATGGAAGAGGCTTTGCCATGCAGAATCTCACCCGCCTGACCGACGTAACCGCCGTAAGTTTCCACAATCGCCTGATGACCGAGACAAATGCCGATGATCGGCAACTGGCCACGCAGACGTTTTAACAGCTCTGGCATACAGCCCGCTTCGGACGGCGTCCCCGGGCCTGGAGAGAGCATCAGCACCGGATTTTCCAGTTGGCTGATTTTCTCGATGATCACGTCAGCGGGAATTTGGTTGCGATAAATCACCACGTTGTGGCCGCTGGAGCGCAGTTGATCCACCAGGTTGTAGGTGAAGGAATCAACGTTATCAATCAATAAGATATCGGCCATCTTAGAACACCTCTTTGGCATTGTGGGCAGTGGCGATGGCACGCAGCACGGCGCGGGCTTTATTACGGGTTTCGTCAGCTTCGGCTTGTGGCACAGAGTCCAGTACCACGCCGCCGCCAGCCTGCACGGTGGCAATGCCGTCTTCAACGTAGGCTGAGCGGATCACGATGCAGGTATCGAGATCCCCTTGCGCGGTGAAATAACCAACGGCACCGCCGTAGCTGCCGCGACGGGTTTTTTCTGAACCGGCGATGAGCTGCATGGCGCGAACTTTTGGTGCGCCGGTCAGCGTGCCCATGTTCATCACCGCCTGATAAGCGTGCAGCACGTCTAAGTCAGCGCGCAGCGTACCGACAACGCGCGACACCAGATGCATGACGAAAGAGTAACGGTCAACTTTGGTCAGGTCAGCGACGTAGCGGCTGCCCGGCTCACAGATACGCGCCAGATCATTACGCGCCAGGTCGACCAGCATCAGGTGTTCGGCCAGCTCTTTGTGGTCGGTGCGCATTTCCAGTTCGATGCGGCTGTCGAGATCGCGATCCAGCGTGCCATCCGCGCGGCGACCGCGTGGGCGGGTTCCGGCGATCGGGTAAATTTCAATCTGGCGGTTGGTGGCGTCATATTTCAGCGCGCTTTCTGGCGATGCACCAAACAGCGTGAAATCGTTATCCTGCATAAAGAACATGTACGGGCTAGGGTTGTTGTTCTTCAGCGTCTCATAGGCGGCCAGCGGAGCAGGGCACGGCAAAGAGAAACGACGTGATGGCACCACCTGGAAAATTTCACCGGCGCGAATGCCTTCCTTCATTTGCTCAACCACGGCACCGAACTCTTCGTCGCTCTGGTTGACGCTCAGTTTCATGTCGGTCACGTCCTGATGCGGAATGGCATGAGGCGGTAATTGCAGTTGATGCTGGAGCTGTTCCAGACGGACCTGCAAACGCTGTTTCTCATCACGGTCTGGCGTAAACAGGCTGGCCTGCAGACGGCTGCTGCGGTTCTGGTGATCGAGAACCAGAAGGGTTTCTGACAGGTAGAAGCAGAAATCCGGGCAACGTTGGTCGGCGCGTAGTTGCGGCAAATCTTCAAACCCTGCGACCAGATCGTAGGCGAACAGGCCGCCCAGCAGCATGGCTTCGCGCTCTTCTTCTGGTGTTTCTACCAAATCAAGAATGCTGCGCAGCGCATCGAACACCGAGCGAGAACGCAAACGCGCATCTTCTTCCTGCATTTGGTCGATGGCGGGGAACGTCAGCTCGCGGCCATTGGGACGCACGTCATTTTGCACATCAGCGGGCAGGGCGGCATCCATCAACGGCAGCAGAGAAGCGCCATTCGGGGTGAGTGCCTGCACGGAGACTTTATTGCCCAGCGCGGTAATACGCAGCGCACTGTCAACCACCAGCAGGCTTTTGAGATTCTGTTTACTGGTGATTTCGGCAGACTCCAGCAACAAGGTTGCAGGACGCGCGCCACACAGCTGGTGGAAGATGGCCGTAGGGTCACCACGGTAACTTCCTTGTGCGGTCAACAGTTCTAATCGAGGTCTTTGAAGAGTCATGATATTTCCTAAAATTGTACGGCTAAATTGGGAAGAAGACGGCCATAAAAAAGCCCGCTATCAGCGGGCTTCGGGTATCTGCATGGTCTGTAAACAGCTATGCGTGATCACACCGCCCGCGAAGGGAAGTGGCGCCACCAGCCGAGTACAGAAATCATTGAAATGTTCATCATCAGATACCTTCGTCGTTGCTTAAAAGGGTTGTCACGTTTTCCCGTGAACTTGCGTACTAGTAAACTAGTTCGAGAGGCGATAGTCAACCCCATTTTGCTGTTTTCTGCTAGCAAAGGGTAATAAACCCGCTTTCCGCTCTCTCTTGCCCACCGCACCTCATCCTCTTTTCGGGGGCGATAGGGTTAACCTGAGGGGGTTTAACGCGTTATGATGGTCTCCGCTTTCAGCAATAGGTTTATAACCCTGACTTTTATGACTTCAATCACCACAGACATTCCAGCACTCGGATCGGCCTTCACCCTCTACGATTTGCACAGCCATACCACCGCCTCTGACGGCTATTTAACGCCAGAAGCGCTGGTTGCCCGCGCCGTTGAAATGCGCGTCGGCGTGCTGGCGATCACCGATCACGACACCACCGACGGCCTTGCCCGTGCGGCGCAGGCGATTGCGGAAAACAATCTGGCGTTGCATCTGGTGAGCGGCGTGGAGATTTCAACCTTATGGGAAAACCATGAGATCCACATTGTCGGGCTGGGGATCGATGCGGAGCATCCGGCTATGGTGGGGCTATTAGCCTCACAGGCCGCGCTGCGTGTAGAAAGAGCACAGGAAATGGGCCGCCGATTAGAGAAAGCGCGGATTGAAGGCGCATGGGAAGGCGCGTTACGTCTGGCACAGGGCGGTGCGGTAACCCGTGCGCATTTTGCCCGCTACCTGGTAGAAATAGGCAAGGCCGACAACATGGCTCAGGTGTTCAAAAAATACCTTGCTAAGGGCAAGACCGGCTACGTTCCGCCACACTGGTGTACAATAGAACAAGCCATCGATGCGATTCACCAGTCTGGCGGTCAGGCGGTGGTCGCCCATCCCGGGCGTTATGACCTGTCCACCAAGTGGCTAAAACGCCTGTTGGCGTTTTTTGCTGAACAGGGCGGAGATGCCATGGAAGTCGCGCAGTGTCAGCAGGCGCCCAATGAGCGTACACAACTCGCGGCTTACGCCAGAGACTATAATTTATTAGCATCGCAGGGTTCTGACTTTCATCAACCCTGCTCTTGGATAGAACTGGGCCGCAAGCTTTGGCTGCCCGCCGGGGTTGAACCGGTGTGGAAAGAATGGGCTGAACCTGTGGTCACGACAGAATAAGTTAAGAAGGGAACTATGAGTCAATTTTTCTATATTCATCCTGAGAACCCGCAGCCTCGCCTGATTAATCAGGCGGTAGAAATGCTGCGTAAAGGATCGGTGATCGTATATCCCACCGATTCCGGCTACGCGTTGGGTTGTCGTTTGGAAGACAAAAACGCCATGGAGCGTATTTGTCGTATTCGTCAGCTTGACGGTAACCACAACTTCACCTTGGTGTGCCGTGATTTGTCTGAGCTTTCGACCTATGCGTATGTTGATAACACGGCGTTTCGCCTGATCAAAAATAATACGCCTGGCAACTACACCTTTATTCTGAAAGCGACCAAAGAAGTGCCGCGCCGCCTGATGAGTGAAAAGCGTAAAACCATTGGTCTGCGCGTGCCGTCCAATCCCATTGCCTTGGCTTTACTAGACGTGCTCGGCGAACCGCTGATGTCCACCACGCTGATGCTGCCTGGAAACGACTTTGCCGAATCTGACCCTGAAGACATCAAAGATCGCCTCGAAAAAGTGGTGGATTTGATTATCCACGGTGGCTCGATTGGGCAGCAGCCAACGACGGTCGTGGATTTGACTGAATCAACGCCGGAAGTGATCCGTGAAGGGGCTGGTGACCCGACGCCGTTCAGATAGTGTTGGCTTGATTGCTTATTGAGTTGTCTAGTTTTAAATCAGTTGGGCGGCGCGCGGATAGATACAAAAAGCGTATAAATGTGTATAATGGCGGGCTGGCTTTTTATAAGTCATTGTTTTGTTGAGTAATGCCGTTATCGCGTTGAGACTTACCGCCTGTTTGACAGGCATTCCGCAACGGCCCGCTGATGTTAATCATCATAAATTACCCATCATCCAACGTTATCGATCAAACAGTACCGATATTTATTCTGGCGGGCAGGCGGTGGGTCACACCGTGCTGCCGGCTCTCCCCGACGCCTGTGAAGGCGACAAATGAGGTTGCTCAATGAGCGAGAAGTATAATTCCCAGAAGCAGTCAAACGACCGTTCTAAACCCGGCCGCTCGGCCACCGACAAACCTAAAAACGGCAGAAATTCGGGTGCAGCCAAAGGCCGCCCTGAACCCACTCGTGCTGAAAAGCGCGGTGAAAAACCGAAGACGGATAAGTCGCGTTCAGATCAATCACGTTCTGACCGTTCACGTCCAGACAGCACCCGTGGCGACACTCGAACTGAGAAGCCGCGTGGTGACAAATCACGTATCGAAAAACCGCGTTTAGCGGGC
>Ga0209848_1000636_pt1 | contig 12516 bp, 10 predicted proteins | sample OrgsoiDNA_201062_FD_185810 | JGI IMG/M metagenome (GOLD analysis project Ga0209848, IMG submission 185810) | Permafrost soil microbial communities from the Arctic, to analyse light accelerated degradation of dissolved organic matter (DOM) -... | ecosystem: Environmental > Terrestrial > Soil >...
ATGTATCAAGCGCCGATACATCAAGCCAGCAGCGCGTCGAGCTGGCCCGTGCGTTCCAGCGCCAGCAAATCGTCGTAACCGCCGACGTGGCGCTCACCAATGAAGATCTGCGGCACGGTGCGCCGGCCACTGCGCGTCATCATTTCGACCAGCAGCGCCTGGTCGGCGCCGACATTGATCTCGGCCGGCTGCACGCCCTTGCCGGCCAGCAGGCGCTTGGCCATCACGCAAAACGGGCAGTTGCCGGTGCCGTAGACGGTGACGATGGAACTGTGCGGATGGGACATGATTTTTCCTTCACGATGGTTTAGTTGCGTGTCGACGTAGCTTCGTCATGAGGAAAGTATAGGCCGGCGCGCCGCATTTTTTAATGCCTGATATGCGCTACCGTTTGCTCATTCGTCTCATTGCTTGCAAAACCACACTGTCGTTTGTACGCCGTGGAAATATAAAAAAAACACGCAATCGCATCGAATATATGCATACTAGCAAGAACTGCTGGACGCGGAGATAGGCGGATGAACAGCTTTCCTTGCATCGCCGGAACCCGGCCTTCCCCGCTACCCGCCGACGTCGCGCTGCGCGTCTCGGCAGCGCGCCGGCGCGGCCGTCGGCGGCCCCGGCACTGCCCCCGCGACAGCAAGGCCTTACTCCCTCATCCCGCCCGGAGACTGCAATGAAATTGACCGTCGCACAAAAATTGGCCAGCCTGGCCGGCGCCGCACTGATCGGCATCATCCTGCTGGCCGGACTGAGCCGCTACCAGATGGAAGCCGTCTACGACGCGGCCAGCTATTCCACCGTCAACACCGTGCCCAGCCTGGTGGTGCTGGACCGGCTGCGCGACAGCGTGCTGCGCATGCGCATCCGCGTCGGCCAGCACGTGCTCAACACCGAACCGGCCAAGATGGCCGAGATCGACACCACCATCACCGAGGCCCGCAACGGCATCGCCACCGGCTTCAAGAAATACACCGAGCTGCTGTCGGACGACAAGGACAAGGCCCTGCTGACCAGCGAACAAACGACCTGGGACAAGCTCGCTGGCGAAGTCGACGCGGTGCTGGTCGAATCGCGCGCCAACCACAACGACAAGGCCAACGTCCTGCTCGAACAGCTCAAGCCCGACATGAACGCGCTCACCAGCACGATAGACGCCCACTTCGACTACAACATCGAGCTCGGCAAAAAAGGTTCGGACGAGGCGGTCGCCACCAAGCAGCACGCGATGACGCTGTCCATCATCATCGCCGTGGCCACGCTGGCCGTGCTGGCCGCCATCGCCGTGATCATCGCGCGCAACCTGCTGCGCCAGCTCGGCGGCGAACCGGACTACGCGGCCGCCATCGTCAACAACGTCGCCGCCGGCGACCTCAACGTCACCGTCCGGCTGAAACAGGGCGACCAGCGCAGCCTGCTGTACGCCATGCACACGATGGTGGAAAACCTGCAGCGCGTGGTGCGCGAGGTGAACAACGGCGCCGAGTCGCTGGCCAGCGCGTCCGAGGAGGTCAGCGCGACGGCGCAGGCGCTGGCCCAGGGCGCCAGCCAACAGGCCGCCGCCGCCGAGGAGTCGAGCGCGGCCATCGAACAGATGACGGCGTCGATTTCGCAGAACACCGAAAACGCCAAGGTCACCGACGGCATGGCCGGCAAATCGTCGCAGCAGGCGGCCGAGGGCGGCGCGGCCGTGCGCTCGACGGTGGCGGCGATGCGCGAGATCGCCAAAAAAATCGGCATCATCGACGACATCGCCTACCAGACCAATCTGCTGGCGCTGAACGCGGCCATCGAGGCGGCCCGCGCCGGCGAGCATGGCAAGGGCTTCGCCGTCGTCGCCGCCGAGGTGCGCAAGCTGGCCGAGCGCAGCCAGGTGGCGGCCCAGGAAATCGAGCAGGTCGCCAGCAGCAGCGTCGGCCTGGCCGAGCAGGCCGGCACGCTGCTCGACACCATGCTGCCCAACATCAAGCGCACCTCCGACCTGGTGCAGGAAATCACCGCCGCGTCGGAGGAACAGTCGACCGGCGCCAGCCAGATCAACATGGCCATGAGCCAGCTGAGCCAGACCACCCAGCAGAACGCCTCCAGCTCGGAGCAACTGGCGGCGACGGCCGAGGAAATGAGCGGCCAGGCCGAGCAGCTGCAATCGGTGATGTCCTTCTTCAAGCTCGCTTGAGCGGGCGCCGCGTTGCCGGCGCGCCGACCGTCATGCCCGCCATGACCGTCGCGCCGGCGACGCCGCCCAAATCGGCCATGCTCGCCATGTACGCCCCACTCCTCATGCCCGCCACCTTCGTCGCATCCGCCACGTCCAGCGCCCTGGCCACGCCCACCCGCGCCGCAGGCCGCCATGGCCGCGCCTGACGACATCGCCCACTGGCGCGCCCGGATCTTCGCGCGCCTGCTGCTGGTGGTGCTGGCGCTCGGCGTGGCCACCGCCATCCCCAGCACGCTGCTGGCCATGTCCGAAAAAATGTGGTCGGTGGCCGTGATCGACAGCGTCGCCATCGCCTGGCTGTTCGCCGTCCGCTTCGGCCCGCTGGCCTACCGCGCCCGCGTGCTGCACTTCCTGGCCGTCGCCTACGTCGTCGGGATCGGCCTGATGTACAAGGTCGGCGCGGTCAGCATGATTTATCTGCTGGCCATCCCGGTGCTGGCGGCGCTGCTGCTCGGCCTGCGGCCCGCGCTGGCCGCGCTGGGCGTCACCGCCGCCACCGTGCTGCTGGTGCAGCTGCACATCAGCGCCGGCCTGCACGCCGGCCCGCTCAGCGACACCGAGTTCCTGACGGCGCTCATCGTCACCATCAACTACGCCTTCATCGGCGCCATCTTGACGCTGCCCTGCGGCGTGCTGCTGCAGCACCTGGCGCGCTCGCTCGACCAGCTGCGCAACACCGCCGCCGCGCTGGCCGAGCACCGCGACCACCTGCACGCGCTGAACGCCGAGCTGCGCCTGACGTCGGCCGCCGTGGCGCGCCTGAACGACATGGTGCTGATCGCCGAGATCAGCGACAGCGGCGACACCAGCGCGCCCGCCGACCAGCACATCATCTTCGTCAACGACGCCTTCGAGCGCCGCAGCGGCTACCGGCGCGACGAGGTGCTGGGCCGCGACCTGCGCCTGCTGCAAGGCCCGGCCACCGACGCCGCCACGCTGGCGCGACTGGCGCAGGCGATGGAACGCGCCGAGGCGGTGCGCGCCGAGCTGCTCAACTACGCCAAGAACGGCGAGCCCTACTGGGTCGAAACCGAGCTGGTACCGTTCGCCGACGAGGGCGGCAAGCACACCCACTGGGTCGCCGTCGAGCGCGACATCAGCCAGCGCAAGCGCGCCGAGGATGACATCCACCGGCTGGCCTTCTACGACGTGCTGACCGGCCTGCCCAACCGCCGCCTGCTGATGGACCGCCTCGGCCAGCTGGTCGCCAATGTCGGCCGCGGCGGCGCCGTCAGCGCGGTGCTGTTCGTCGACCTGGACCGCTTCAAGCTGATCAACGACGCGCGCGGCCACGCCACCGGCGACGCGCTGCTGCAACACGCGGCGGCGCGCCTGGCGCAGCTGGTGCGCAAGACCGACACCGTGGCGCGCATCGGCGGCGACGAATTCGTCGTGCTGCTGGCCGACGTCGGCCACGCCAGCGACGGCATGCTGCACGCCGCCCAGGCGACGCGGGTGGTGGCTGAAAAAATCCGCGACGCCATCGCCCGCGACTTCGACATCGACGGCCAGCGCTACAGCTGCTCGGCCAGCATCGGCGTGACCTTGCTGCCGCGCGGCGACCAGAGCGCCCACGACCTGCTGCGCGAAGCCGACACCGCCATGTATCGCGCCAAGACGGCCGGCCGCGACCACGTCGTCTTCTTCGAGGCGGCGATGCAGGCCGACGTCGAACGGCGCCTGAGCATGGAGCGCGAGCTGGCGCAGGCGCTGGCCGACGGCGCGCTGGAGATGCACTACCAGCCGCAGGTCGACCGCGCCGGCCGCACCGTCGGCGCCGAGCTGCTGATGCGCTGGCGCCGGCCCGACGGCAGCATGGTGCCGCCGGCGCTGTTCATTCCCGTCGCCGAGGAGTCGGGCCTGATCGTCGCGCTGGGCCTGTGGGCGCTGCGCCAGGCCTGCGACGCCGTGCAGGAACTGGCGCGCGCCGGCCACCGCATCGCGCTGTCGGTCAACGTCAGCCCCAGCCAGTTCCGCCAGCCCGATTTCGTCGCCCAGGTGCGCGCCGCGCTGCATGACTCCGGCGCGCCGGCGCGCCAGCTGATACTGGAAGTGACCGAAGGCCTGCTGGTCGACAAGCTCGACGACACCATCGCGCGCATGCACGAGCTGGCGGCGCTGGGCCTGCGTTTTTCGATCGACGACTTCGGCACCGGCTATTCCAGCCTGGCCTACCTGAAGAAGATGCCGCTGTATGAACTGAAGATAGACCGCGGCTTCATCGAAGACACGCCGGACGACGCCGACGCCACCGCCATCGTCCAGGCCATCCTGGCGATGGCGCGCCACCTGCGCCTGCGCGTGGTGGCCGAGGGCGTCGAGACGCAGGCGCAAGCGGACTTCCTCAACGCCAGCGAGTGCGACTGCATGCAAGGCTATCTGCACGCGCGGCCGGCGCCGCTGGCCGCGCTGCTGCGCCATCTCGACAACGGCGCGGCGCAGCAGCAGCCGGCGCCCTGAAGCGCGTCGCCGGCGCCGCCAATTATTTTTTACAAAATTGACATCTTTTAAATCATTTCTTGTTTACAATATAATCCCGCCCCCAACGCGAGATGGACACTTGATCACCGCCCCCGCATCGAAACAGGCTTGACGTGCTCGACGGCCGCTTATCGCTGACCACGCCCGAGGGCGTGCGCTTGCTGTTGACCCCGGCCGGTCCCGCCACGCGCGCCTGGGCCTGGGCCATCGACCTGCTGCTGTGGCTGGGTGTGATGTGGGCCGCCATCGCGCTGCTGGCGCATAGCCAGCTCGGCAACGGCGTCATCGGCCTGCTGCTGTTCCTCACTTACTGGGGCTATCCCGTCATCGGCGAAGTCTATTTCCGTGGCCGCACGGTCGGCAAGCAGCTGCTGGGCATCGAAGTGCGGCGCGCCGACGGCCTGCCCGTCGGCTGGCGCGAATCGGCGCTGCGCAACCTGCTGCTGGTGGCCGATTTCATGCCCATGTTTTATCTGAGCGGCCTGCTGTGCATGCTCTGCGACAGCCATATGCGCCGCCTTGGCGACCTCGTCGCCGGCACCCAGGTGGTCTACCGCGAGCGCGCCCCCGAGCGGCCGCAGGCGCGCTTGGCCGAGCCGCTGCCGCTGCCCTTCCCGCTCACCCCGGCCCAGCAGCGCACGCTGATCGACCTGTTCGAACGCGAAGCCCAGCTGGCGCCGGAACGCGTCGCCGAACTGGGCACGCTGGCCGGCGCGCTCACCGGCCTGGAGGGCGCGGCCTCGGTCGAGCGCCTGCGCGCCTACGCGGCCGGGCTGGCGCGATGAAGCAGCAGCAATTCGAAACCGAGCACGCGCCGCTGTGGCAGGCGCTGAGCGACATCGCCCGGCGCAAGGAGCGCGCGCCCGAGCTGCCGCGCCTGTACCGGCGGCTGTGCCTGAGCCTGGCGCTGGCCGAGCAGCGCGGCTATTCTCCGGCGCTGTGCGACTATCTGCGCGACCTGGTATCGGCCTGCCACCAGCGCCTGTACGGCGGCGCGGCCGAGCGCCCGCGCACGCTGCTGCGCTGGCTGGCGCATGACTTCCCGCGCCAGGTGCGCGCCGAGTGGCGCTGGCTGCTGCTGGCGGCGCTGGCGCTGTGGGGCGTGGCGCTGGCCGTGGGTCTGCTGGTCTGGTATCGGCCCTACTGGGCCTACAGTTTCATCTCCCCCCAGCAACTCGACGGCTATCGCCGGATGTACCAGCCGGGCCAGCTGCGCATCGGCCGCGGCAGCCAGGGCGACATCGAGATGTTCGGCACCTACATCTGGAACAATGTCTCGATCTGCTTCCGCAGCTTCGCCGGCGGCATCGCGGGCGGCCTGCCGGCGCTGTTCAGCCTGACCTTCAACGGCATCCACATGGGCCTCATCGCCAGCTGGCTGAGCCGCGATCCGGCCACGCGCAACACCTTCTGGTCCTTCGTCGTGACCCACGCCAGCTTCGAGATCACCGGCCTGATGCTGTCGGGCCAGGCCGGCCTGCGCCTCGGCTGGGCGCTGATCCATCCAGGCCGCCTGACGCGCCAGCACGCGCTGCGCACGGCCGCCATCGCCATGTTCCCGGTGCTGGTGGGGGCGGCGCTGCTGACGGTGCTGGCGGCGTTTTTCGAAGCGTTCTGGTCGGCCAATCCGGGCGTGCCGGACGGCGTCAAATACGCGGTCGGCGGCGCCTGCTGGCTGCTGGTGATCGGCTTTTTCACGTTCGCCGGGCGCGGCCGCAACCGTCCATGAATCGTTCGCCATGCGCCTAGACCAACTGCAAATCGCCCTGCGCCCGCGCGCCCATGCGCAGGCGCTCGACCTGGGCTTCGCGCTGCTGCGCGCCCACGCCGGCCCCGTCTACCGCGCCTGGCTGGCGCTGTGGCTGCCGCTGATGGCGATCGGCGCCGCGCTCGCCTGGTGGCATCTGCCCTACGGCAGCTGGTGGCTGCTGGCCGTCTGGTGGCTACGGCCGCTGCTGGAGCGTCTGCCGCTGTACGTGCTGTCGCGGCTGGTGTTCGGCGAGACCGTGGGCTGGCGCGACGCCGTGCGCGCCTGGCCCGGCCAGCTCGGCGGCGGCTGGCTGCGCATGCTGACATGGTGGCGCCCATGGATGACCGGACGCGGCCTGTACCAGCCCGTCTGGCAACTGGAGCAGGCGCGCGGCGACATGGCCGCCGAACGGCGCCGCGTCATCGGCCGCAACGGCACCGGCCGCGCGGCGGTCATGTTCGGCCTGGCCTGCGCCCATTTCGAATGGGTGCTGCAACTGGGACTGGCCAGCTTCATCAGCTACTTCGCCAGCGAGCAAGCGGGCTTCAGCCCCTTCGCCTTCCTGGCCAACAACCGGCTCGACAACCATCTGCAAGGCCTGATGATGGTGCTGTGCTACAGCGTCGGCGGCGGCATCATCGCCCCCTTCTACAGCGCCTGCTGCCTGACCCTCTACCTGAACCGGCGCGCCACGCTCGAAGCCTGGGATCTGGAAATCGCACTGCGCCAGATCGCGCCGCCGGCGTCGGCCAGCAAGCCGCGCACGCTGGCGGCGCTGCTCCCACTGATGCTGGTGGCGATACTGGCCGCCATTCTGCTGCCGTCGCCGGCGGCGCAGGCGGCGCCGCCCGAAGCCAGCTGCGTGGCGCCGCCTCTGCCGAAGGACGTCCATGGCCAACGCGACGATGCGCACGACGCCGGCCAGGCCGCCCTGCGCGACGAGATCGACCGTCTCTACGCCACGCCCGCGCTGCGCGGCTACGTCTGCGAACTGGCGTGGCACGAAAAAAATCCCGCGCCCCGGCAGCCCGCCAAGCAGCCGGTCCAAACGACCGACCTGAGCTGGCTGGCCACACTGCTCAGAGGCGCGCTGATCGGCGGCGCCATCTGCCTCGCGGCCTGGCTGCTGTACCGCTATCGCGATCGCTGGACCGGCTTCAGCGTGGCCGACCGTCCGGCCATGGCCACCATGATCGCCGGCCTCGACATCCGCGCCGACTCGCTGCCGGACGACGTCGCCGCCAGCGTGCTGCGATTGTGGAGCGACGGCCAGCAGCGCGCGGCGCTGGCCCTGCTCTACCGCGCCACGCTGTCGCGCCTGGTCCAGCAAGACCGCCTGGCGCTGACCGAAGGCGCCACCGAGAACGACTGCCTGCGCCTGGCCCAACAGGCGCGGCAGCGCGGCGCGCTGACGCCGGAACGCTGCGCCGTCGCCGCCGACGCCACCGCGCTGTGGCTGAACGGCGCCTACGGCAGGCGCTGGCCGGACAGCGCCACGCTGCACGCCAGCTGCGCCGCGTGGCAAGCGCAATTCGATCCGCGCCGGGCGGCCGCATGAGCCGGCGCGGCCGCATCGTCGCGGGCAGCGCCGCGACCATCATCGCCGCGCTGTTGGCCGCGCTGCTGACCTGGGTCTGGTTCGACCGGATGGAGCAAGGCTGGCAGGCCCGGTTCCAGGAATCGGAACAGCTGCGCGACAACCCGATGCTGGCCGCCACGCAGCTGCTGCAAGCCCACCATTACGCCGTGCACGCCGTGCCGACGCTGGACGACGCGCTGCGCGGCCCGCTGCCCGACGGCACGCTGCTGGTGGCCGACCAGGGCGGCGAAATGACGCCGCAGCAGCTGGCACAGCTGCTGCGATGGGTCGCTCGCGGCAATACCCTGATCACGGTGCCGCAATGGGCGCCGCGCTCGGCGCCGTCGTCCCCGGACAGCCGGGTGGCGCCGGCCCCCCCCGCACGCACCGGCGGCCGCGCGCCGCTCGCGCCGCTGCTCGAAGCCGACCTGCTGGGTGCCCGCTACGGCCTCTCGCTCAGCTACCACAACAAGGTCCGCCACAATTGTGACGACAGCGACGCGCCCGTGCCGGCCCGGCACAAGCCCAACGATGACAGCGACAACAACGACGATGACGACGCCGGCAAACAGCCCGCTCCCGGCGGCTGGCGCCACATCGCTTGCCTCACGCTGCAAACCGCCTACCCGCTGGAGCTCGAAACCGATAACACGGCGCTCGACGCCGGCACCTATGCGCCGCAGCCGCTGTTGAGCGACAGCGACGGCCTGGCCGTGCGCGGCTACGCCGAAGGCCGGGGCCTGGTGGTATTTATGGCCCATCCCTATTTCGGCCACACCGAGCTGCGGCGCTACGACCACGCCGAACTGCTGCTGGCCTTGGCGCGCTTACACGCCGACACCAACACCGGCGCCAGCCAGTTCACCATCGTCCGGCACTTGCTGGTGTCGACCTGGTACGGCGCCCTGTGGCGCGCGGCCTGGCCTTTCCTGTGCCCGCTGGCGCTGCTGCTGTCGCTGCTGCTGTGGCGCGCGCTGCGCCGCTTCGGCCCGCTGCTGCCGGAGGCCGCCGCGCCGCGCCGCGCCCTGCTCGAACACATCGACGCCAGCGGCAACTGGCTGTGGCAGGCGACCGGCGGACGCGAACTGCTGCTCGACGCCGCGCGCCGCCTGACCGAGGACACGCTGCGCCGCCGCGCGCCGGCGCTGGCGATGCTCGAACTGCCGCAGCGCATCGCCGAACTGGCGCGGCTGCACGATTTTTCCCCCGCCGACCTGCAACTGGCGCTGGCCGATGCGCCGGCGCGCCGGCCGCAACTGTTCACCCGTCAGATCGAACTCCTCCAACAATTGAGAACCCACTATGAACGATAACGAGCAGCAGGACGCCGCCATCCCCGCCGAGCGCCTCGAACAGGGCGTCGAGATCGTGCGCCGCATCGCCGCCGAAATCGGCCGCGCCGTGATCGGCCAGCGCGACGTCATCGAGCACCTGCTGGCCTGCGCGCTGGCCGGCGGCCACCTGCTGGTCGAAGGCGTGCCCGGCCTGGGCAAGACGCTGCTGGTGCGCGCCTTCGCCAAGACCTTCGCCGGCGACTTTTCGCGCATCCAGTTCACGCCCGACCTGATGCCGGCCGACGTCACCGGCCACGCCGTGTTCGACATCAAGCAGCAAAGCTTCAGCGTGCGCAAGGGGCCGGTGTTCGCCCACCTGCTGCTGGCCGACGAGATCAACCGCGCGCCGGCCAAGACCCAGTCGGCGCTGCTCGAAGCGATGCAGGAGCGCCAGGTCACCATCGAGGGCGAGGCGCACCGACTGGGGCCGCCGTTCATGGTGCTGGCGACGCAAAATCCGCTGGAGCAGGAAGGCACCTACCCGCTGCCCGAGGCGCAGCTCGACCGCTTCCTCATCAAGCTGCGCATCGGCTACCCGAGCGAGAGCGAGGAACAGGCCATGCTGCGCGCGGTGACCGCCAACCGCATCGGCGACAGCCTCGACGTCGACCAGGTGGCCACGCTGGTCAAGCCCGAAACCATACTCGCCCTGCAGCAGCTGGTGGCGCGCATCCGCGTCGACGACGCCGTCGCCGCCTACGCGCTGCGGCTGGTGCGCGCCACGCGCGACTGGCCCGGCATCGCCATCGGCGCCGGTCCGCGCGGCGGCATCGCGCTGCTGCGCATGGCGCGCGCCATGGCCCTGCTGGCGGGCCGCGACTACGTCACGCCGGACGACATCAAGAACGCCGTCCTGCCGGTGCTGCGCCACCGCATCGCGCTGTCGCCCGAGAGCGAACTCGATGGCCTGAGCAGCGACGACCTGCTGACCGGCCTGGCCAGCCGCGTCGCCGCGCCGCGCGCCTGAGCGATGACGCCGCCGCTGTCCGTGCAGCCGTACCTGTCGATGCCGTCGCTGCCCATGCACTTGTGCATATCGACGCCGTCGCTGCCGCTGCCTTTTTGCCTGTCGACTCCGCCGCTGTCCGTGCCGCCACACCTGTCAATGCCGTCGCTACCGATGCCATCGTGCTTATCAACCTCGCGCTGGTCGCCATCTGCGTCGCGGATTCCGGCGCCGCAGCGGAGCGCGTCATGATGCCGGCGCGCCGGCTGCTGCTGGCGGTGGCGGCGTGGATGCTGCTGGGCCTCGCCGCCAGCATCTGGCCGCCGCTGCTGCCGCTCTGGTATGGCGCCGGCGCCTTGCTGCTGCTGGCCGCCTGCGCCGACGCGCTGCTGGCGCGCCGCGCGCCGCCGCCGTGGGTAGAGCGCCGGCTGGCCGGCGTGTGGTCGGTCGACCATTGGCACGAGGCCGGCGTGGTGCTGCACAACGCCGGTCCGCGCCCGCTGCGCGTCGAACTGTTCGACGGCTATCCGCCGGCGTGGGAGATGGAAGGACTGCCGTACGCGGGTAGCGTCGACGCCGGCGCCCATATCGCCGTCGGCTACCGGCTGCGGCCGCGCGAACGCGGCGACGCCATCTTCGAGGCCTGCTGGCTGCGCGTGACGTCGCCGCTGGCGCTGTGGCAGCGCCGCTGCCGCGTCGGCGCCGCGCAAACGGTGAAAGTATTCCCTGATTTTTCGCGCCTGATGCGCCAGACGCTGAGCGCCACCGACCGCCGCGTGCCCAGCGTCGGCGCGCTGCGCAGGCGCCAGCGCGGCGAAGGCACGGACTTCCGTCAATTGCGCGAATACCGCCAGGGCGACAGCCTGCGCTCGATCGACTGGAAAGCCAGCGCGCGCCAGAACAAACCGATCAGCCGCGAATACCAGGAAGAGCGCGACCAGCAGGTGGTGTTCCTGCTCGACACCGGCCGCCGCATGCTGGCGCGCGACGCCGACCGCAGCCACTTCGACCACGCGCTCGACGCCGTGCTGACGCTCGGCTTCCTGGTCCAGAAACAGGGCGACGCCATCGGCCTGATGACCTTCGGCGCCGACCAGCGCTGGCTGGCGCCGCACAAGGGACGCGGCGGACTCGATCGGCTGCTGGCCGGCGTCTACGATGCGCAGCCGAGCGAGGCGGCGTCCGACTATGTGCAGGCGGCCACGCTGCTGCTGCAAAAGCTCGACAAGCGCGCCTTCGTGGTCGTCATCACCAACCTGCGCGACGAGGACGACCGGACCATGCGCGACGCCTGCCGGCTGCTGGGACGGCGCCACATGGTGCTGTGCGCCAGCCTGCGCGAACTGGCGCTGGACCAGGCCTGCGCCGCACCGGTGGCCGGCTTTGCCGGCGCGCTGCGGCAAACGGCGGCGGCGCTGTACCTGCAACAGCGCCAGGAGGCGCTGCGCCGCCTCGGCCTGGACGGCGGACAACTGATCGACGTCGCGCCGGCACAGCTGAGCCGCGCGCTGACCAAGCGCTATCTGGACATCAAGGAAAGCGGCCGGCTGTGACTAGCGTTGACCGGACGGCGCCGGCAGATGGGTGTTCGCCGCCTTGGCCTTGGCCACATATTGGCTATACGCCGGAATCGCCACCGCCGCCAGCACGCCGATAGTGGCCACCATGAGCAGCACCGGCATGATCACACCAACTATGGCCAGCCCCGTCGTATTCGGCACCGTCGGCGGCCCGTAGTCGTTATCACCGTCGCTACCGGCGGCGAACATCAGGTACAGCCAGACGAAAATATTCAGAATCGGCACCATCAGCAGCACCGACCACCAGCCCGACCGGTTGGCGTCATTCAACCGGCGCGTGGCCAGGATAAAGGCCAATGCCGACATCGGCAGATACAACACGAACAGCGCCAAGCGCCATGCGCTGGGGTTGGCCTCCTTGGCGGAAGTCGCAACGACCACGCCCGCCACTATCGCGATCACCATGGCCGTCACCAGCCATGACAGCGACAAGTACGCCATATAACGCACGCGCCCCAGCCGGCCGCTGAGTGCAAAGAAGCGCGGTTGATACAGGCCGGACGGGACGACGTCGTCGACGGCGGAATGCGGTGTGGCATAGGGATTGTTCAACGGCGACTCCTGGGTGTGGACACTGGCCTAATTGCCAATAAATTAACCATACCATAAAGCCCATCGAAGGCCCAGC
>Ga0209848_1000641_pt1 | contig 12475 bp, 8 predicted proteins | sample OrgsoiDNA_201062_FD_185810 | JGI IMG/M metagenome (GOLD analysis project Ga0209848, IMG submission 185810) | Permafrost soil microbial communities from the Arctic, to analyse light accelerated degradation of dissolved organic matter (DOM) -... | ecosystem: Environmental > Terrestrial > Soil >...
GAGGAGAGCCGCCTGAAAGGCGGCTGCAGCCAGGATTGGCTGCCCCACGGACTGTCCAGTTATTTATCGAACACTACACTAGCGGCAACAGAAATGAGCCCCCGGCGCCAGAGGCGCGCCGGGGGCTTTCCAGGTTTACGGTATGATCGACCACCCAAACATCATGTTGTGGTCTTCATGCGCCAGGTTGTGGCAGTGAGCCACATAGTTACCGGCGAACGTCCGGAAATTCCGGTAGAACGTCACGCCCTCGGAGGCATCGAGAGCCACCACGTCCTCTTTGCCGGTGTCATCCGGGTGCTCGTTGGTGCTGCCCAGACGCTGTAACGTGTGGTGCTCCTCCATGTGCATGTGCATCGGATGCGTCCAGCCGCCGCCGCCGTTCTGGATAGTCCACACCTCCGGATTGCCCCGTTGCGGCGTCGCAAGGGGAGTGGTGGCGATGAATTCATTGCCGTTGATCAACCACTGGGTTTCGCCGCCTGCCGCAGCACCTCGCGCCAACGTGAACTTGCGATGGGGCAGCGCGTCCATCTTCGATGGAATCAGCGGCATGGGGCGCAACACGCTCGGTACGACGCTGAGATCTTTCTCTGGCGGAGGGCCACCAATGACGATCTTCATGAGCGGCACCTTATAGGTAAAGCTGGTGGATCCCGGTTTGTTGTAGTTCCCCATGCGTCCGGTATCCATCTGCAGCACGTTCACCATGTAAATCACATCCCCTGCCTTGGTCGGAGAACCGTCCTGGTACCTGGTGAAGTCCATGACGATCTCGCGGCGCTTGGCCGGCCAGATCTGCAAGGCATTGCGGAGGATGGGGTTGGGCAGAAGCCCGCCTTCGCTGGCGATCTGGTTCATCTTCATGCATATCTGGCCGTCGGGGAGAGTCCACTGCCCCAGTGTGCCCGGGGCCGCCTTCGGACCGCTGACGGATTTCATGAACACGATTTCATACTGGCGCGATACCGAGGCGCCCAGGTAGCGGAAGCGATACTTGCGCTGGAACACGTCCAGCCTGGGGTAAGCCGTCCCGTTGACGGTGAAGATGTCTCCCACAAAGCCATGGTCCGGGAAGTGACGGAAGAAGCTCTTTCCCCACCACTCGGGGTGAAGCTCGCCGCAGCCGTTGTGGTAATCCTGGTGCTGCGTGATGCCATCGTCCATGCGGCAGTCATACAGGGCCATCGGGATATCGTATTTGACGTCAAAGCTTCCGTCCGAATTGACAGTCTTGCGCCCGGGCAGTCCGAGTCCCCCTGGGGCGGTTTCGTCGCCTGGATCGAGGATCGGGTCGTAGATGGGAAACAGGCCGACCATACCCTTGTAAACGTTGGCGCCCGTGTGGTGCATGCGGTGGTCGTGGAACCAGAAGAAGGACTGCTTCTCGTTGGGGTCGTTGCCCGCGGGGTAGTTGAGATAGAGGTTGTCCGTCCACTGTCCGGGTTGGTACCCACCGAGGTTCTCGCTCAGGTGGTGCGGCTGTCCATCGCTCTCGGGCGCCGTATGCCCATTGTGCAGATGGGTGAGGAACGCCCAGTCCGGAGCGCCAAAATCCTGGCGATCGAGGTTCAGGGGGTTGATGTCCAGGTCGTTCTCGAAACGCACCAGGGACGGTCTCCCGTACTCGTTGTTGATCATGGGGCCGGGGAAGGTCCCGTTGAAGGAGTAGATCGTGTTATCCGGCATGAAGTACTGGCCGGAAGCGTTGGCGCGGATGTTCGGCGGCGGTGTCTGCGGACGGCCCTGCGAAGAGATGGGCTGCACCGCGGACGTCGTGTACTTATGCTGTGCCACCTGGACCCGGATGTGATAGAGGATCGGGTCCGGCAGCGGGAATCCGGGCACATTTCTGCCGCCGTCCGTACCAGAGACACCCGAGCCATCGGTCCAGAGCTGATGCGTCCCGGCGTCCGGAACCTTGGGGCCGCCCAGACCCGCGGTGCGAGACCTCCGCCCGAACGAATCCTGCTTTCCCTTGTCCGGACCGGGTCGGCTACGGCCACTCCCGGACGACGCTTGCTGCCGCACTTGCCAGTCGTTCTCCTCATCGGCAGCTGCTAACGTGCCGTCAGGCTGCCGATACCCCGGTCTCATCGCCTGTGGGATGGGCAATGCATCGTTGAACGGGCTGAGAATGAACGGGCTGGTGGGAAATAGCTCGAGAGCCGGGGCGCCGGTCATGACGTCAATAGGGTACGGCATCGGCGGCAGCGACCGGCAATTGACGGTTTGGCCTTGAGCCATCTTGCCGCCGATCATCGCGGCGGATCCCGACATGAGACTTAACTGGAACAGGTCTCGTCGGCTTAGTTTTGTAAAATCGAAACTCATATCTCTCCTCTTTATTCTTGTTCATGTCCACCCGGGTCATCCGGCCAAAGAAAACGCAGCGGAGGGGTTGCTGTGTCATTGGCCCGGCCCACGGGCGGGAACTACCTGGAAAAATTTCGTTTAAGCGCCTTAATTCGTTCTGTGCCCTCAACTTCATGAACGGCGGCCTTGCCATCTCCGCTGTTCTGAATTGAAGGTACAATGTACGGGCCTTGGAAGCGAACTGTAAAAGTCCTGACTGGAGGGGGGGACAAATACTGCAAATGTGGAAAATGTTGGGGTTATGCGATTAAAAAGAGAGTGTCAGGTCTGATATGCGGGTCTTGGTTAACGAGGCTATGAGCGCCGAAGGGAGCCGAGGCCTGCCCTTCACGATCCGGGAGTTGCCGCTTTCCCTTCCAGGCGCAACGCGGCGAGCCGGTTCTGCAATGTCCGCAGGCTGATCCCCAACATCTCGGCGGCCAGTTTGCGGCTGCCGCCCACATGCTCCAGAGTCAGTTTGATGTAAGCCGCGTCGATACTCGTGAGAGGCTGGCCGGGCTGAAACACCGCTGGACCCTCATGGGCCGGTGACTGCCGGGTAGGCCGGCCGGGTTTCATGCCAAAGGCAGGGGAAGCCAGGTCCGCCAGCCGAATCAAACCCGCGCCTGCCACAATGGCAGCCCGCTCCAGAGTATTACGCAGCTCACGCACATTACCCGGCCATTCGTACCGATGAAGAAGATCCAGCACTTCGGGCTCAAGGCCGGCTACGCGCGTGCCGTGTTTCTTGTTAATGTTTTGCAGCATGACATCCGCGATCAGCGGAATATCTTCTTTGTGCTCACGCAGCGGCGGCACCACGATTTGGAATACGCTCAGCCGGTAATAAAGCTCTTCGCGCAGGTGCGTTCCCAGTTCCCGGCTGGTAGCGGCCAGCACCCGGGCATCGACCGCGATTTCGCTCTTGCCGCCCAGCCGCCGCACTCGCAAGTCCTCCAGGACGCGCAGCAGCTTGGGTTGCGCGGATGGCGGCATCTCGCCAATCTCGTCGAGAAACAAAGTGCCGCCATGAGCCTGCTCAAAGCAACCGGCCGAACGCTCCGCCGCTCCCGTGTAGGCGCCTTTCTCGTGCCCGAATAACTCGCTCTCAACCAAAGCCTCGGGTAAGGCGGCCGCATTGATTGCAACGAAGGGGCCGTCGGCGCGCGGGCTGCACCGGTGGATTTCCCGGGCGACTAACTCCTTCCCGGTTCCGCTCTCTCCATAGATCAGCACCGGAGCGGAGGTGGGCGCCACCTGCCGGATAATCGAGAAGATCTCCTGCATTGCCGGAGACGTCCCAACCATGTCCCCCAGGATGCCGTGGAGCCTCAACTCGCGTTGCAGCGCGTTGGTCTTCTGCAGCATCCGGCTGTAGCGGATAGCCCGTTCGACCAGGATCTTGAAGGCGCTCGGTTCCACCGGCTTCTCCAGGAACCAGAATGCCTTCAGGTCGTGAACCGCCGACAGGGCCTTTTCCATGCTGCCGAACCCCGTGAGCACGATGGCTGGGGTAAGGTCGCCGTGCTCCTTCAAGTGCCGGAGCAGCTCAAAACCGTCCATGCGCGGCATGACCAGATCGGAAACGATTACATCCGCGTTGAAGGTGGTCAGGCGTTCCAGCGCATCCAACCCGTCCGAAGCGATCTGGGTCTCGAAATTCGGACCGGCAAACAAAGCTGCCAAGGCACTCCGCTGCCGTTCGTCGTCATCGACGATCAGGATCCGACCGGAAGTGATTGGCCGCCCAGGCATCGGCCTACATTATACCAACATTCAGCCGCACGGAGGCAATAGATGCACGATAATTGCATTTTGCGTGATATAACCGCAGACTTTGCACCTCAAGTGCCGAATTTCTGCACCAATATCCAATGCCAATCGAGATCCGGGGATTTGGCACTGCCCGTGCTGCCAATTCCTAGATTAGCGCGCCTTTCGCTGCTGGAGGCACGTCAAAGCGCGAAAGGGGGGAGATTGAAACAGGCTTCGGTTGTTCGGGCGGCCCGGCTTGTTGTCATTGAAGACAACGGCGGGGACGTCTTCCTTCTCGAACGGGCACTGAAAAAGCAAGACTTCCGATTTGAACTGATTCATCTGCTGGACGGGGGCGAGGCCCTGGCTTTCATTCGCAGGCAGGGCGCCTATGCCGATGCGGAAATTCCAAACCTGATCCTGTTGGACTTGAATCTGTCCAAGTACACCGGCGAAGACCTGTTGCGTGAGATCCGAAGCGCCAAACACCTCGCCCGCGTTCCCGTGTGCGTGTGGAGTTCTTCGCAATCCCGGCGAGACCAGGCTCTGCTCGCGGATCTCGGAGTTGCCAGATTCATTACCAAGCCTTCGGGCCTGGATCAATTTATGGAGATCGGCAAAATCATCAAGGACCTGGTTTCGTGAAAGCGGGATATACGCTTGACTCAGGCCCGTGCAGTTGGCAACAGTTCGTGGGGCGGGCACCCTCGCCCGCGCGGAGGCCCCTGCCTCCGCTTCCGACTGCGGGACGAGGGCGTCCCGTGCGGTCCAGGGGGACCGCCCCACCAAACCGCAGTCAAGCGGATACCCTCCTCGTGAAGAAGGTGTCTTGAAGAAAGCCCCAAAGAAAGCCGTAAAGAAAGCCGTAAAGGGACAGACTCCCAAACCATCGGTGTTGAAACGCGTCTCCGCGGCGGCTGTCGCCAAGCCATCCGACGGCGCGCCTACGGAAGACGGTTTCCCAATTGCCGGGATAGGCGCCTCCGCCGGGGGCCTCGAGGCATTCACGGAGTTGCTCAGCCAACTGCCGGACGATGCCGGCATGGCGTTCGTGCTGATTCAGCACCTGGATCCGACGCACGAGAGCCATCTGACCGAGTTGCTTTCCAAGGCCAGCAAAATGCCTGTTGCCGAAGTGAAAGACCAGACTCGCGTCAAGGCCAATCATGTGTACGTGATTCCGCCGCGATGCAATTTGGGCATTTCGGGTGGAGTCCTTCATATCCTGCCCCGGCCGGACGGCGGCCGCAACATGCCCATCGACTCGTTTTTCCGCGCCCTGGCGGCAGACCGGGGCGGCAAAGCCCTGGGCGTCATTCTGTCGGGAACCGCATCCGACGGAACGCTGGGCCTGCAGGCGATCAAAGACCAGGGCGGCACCACTTTCGCTCAGGAGAAGCGAACCGCGAAATTCGATGGCATGCCGGGAAACGCCATCGCCGCCGGTGTGGCGGATTTTGTGCTGCCGCCGGCCGGAATCGCCCGGGAACTGGTGGCGATCGCGCGCGATTCCGGCGTCGCGATCGAGCCTGGAAAGGCGATTGATCCGGCGGAAGCCGAACTGGGGAAGATATTCCGGCTTTTGCGCAGCGCCACCGGAGTGGATTTCACGCACTACAAGCACAGCACCCTCAAGCGGCGCATCAAGCGGCGCATGGCCATCCGGGGATTCGAAAAGCTGGAAGACTACAGCCGGGATCTGGAGCAGAACCGCGAGGAAACCAGCGCGTTGTGCGAGAACTTTTTTATCACCGTCACGGCATTCTTTCGGGAACCAGCGCTCTTCGCGGAACTGAAGAAGAAGGTGTTCCCCGCACTGCTTGAGGATAGAGAGCCCGAGGATAAGATCCGCATCTGGGTGGCTGGGTGTGCTACCGGCGAGGAAGCTTATTCCATCGCCATCTGCCTGATGGAATTTCTGGACGAGGCGGAAGCGAGCGTTCCGTTCGAGATTTTCGCCACCGATATCAGCGAAACCGCCATCGAAAAGGCCCGCGCCGGCACATTCACGGACGACGCGCTGGCCCACATCTCGCCGCAGCGATTGGCGCGGTTCTTCGTCCGGTCGGAACACGGTTACCAGATCTCGAAGGCGGTCCGTGACTTATGCGTCTTTGCCAGGCACAATGTGGCGCAGGACCCGCCTTTTTCCAAGCTGGACCTCATCAGTTGCTGTAACGTGCTGATTTACCTTGGCCCCGTGTTACAACGCAAGGTGCTGTCGATCGTTCAGTTCGCCCTCAAACCGGCCGGCTTCCTGCTGCTCGGTCCATCGGAAAGCGCCGGCGCGCTTCCCGAGTCGTTTCATCTCTTGGAGAAGACCCACAAGATCTATTGCATGACGCCGTCGGAGGGTGAGGTGGCTTCACGCCTAAGCCAAGGCCGGCGCGCCGAAGGCCGAATGGTTCTCCACGAGAGAATTGCCGAGGGCCGGGCGGGGCCGGACGTGCAGAAAGAAGCCGACCGGTTGGTGCTGGCCGAACATGGGCCGCCCGGCGCCGTCATTGACGATGAGATGAACATTGTTCAGGTGCGGGGCCATACCGCTCCGTACCTGGAGCTTTCGCCGGGCGAGCCGACCAAGAACCTTCTGACCATGGCGCGCGAAGGCTTGATCGCGGGCCTGGGCAAGGCCATCCAAACCGCCCGCCAAACCAATGCCGTAGCCAAAGAAGACGGCTTTCGGATCGCAAGCAGCGGCCAATTGAAAGAGGTCGCAATCAAAGTAATCCCGTTCAGGGGCTCGCCGTCTTCCCAGCAACGCTATTTTCTGGTCCTGTTCGATGAGCCCGAGCCCAACGGCGGCCCAAGGGCGATGCCCAAGCCCTCGACGCACGACGACGGAGACAGCGCCAAGCTGCGGCGCGAGCTGACCGCCACCAAAGAGTATCTGCAATCCATCCTCGAAGACAAGGCAACCACGCTTGACGAGCTCAGGTCGGCGAATGAAGAGGCACAGGCGGGCAACGAGGAACTGGAAACCGCGCAGGAAGAGCTGGAATCGGCCAACGAAGAACTGAACACGCTCAACGAAGACTTGAAGATCAGTAACGTGGAATTCAGCCATGTCAATCGGGATCTCACCAATCTTCTGGAGAGCATCAGCATACCGCTGGTCATGGTAGGGCGAAACCTGCGCATTCGCCGCTTCACCCGCGCCGTGGAACCCCTGTTGAATCTGATGGCTGCCGATGTGGGGCGCTCGATCACCGACCTTCAGCCTCAAATGGAACTGCCCGACTTGCGGCGGTTGCTGGTGGATGCCATGGAGGGCGGCGACCGGAAACCGCGCAATATCCGCGACTCCCACGGCCGTTGGTATTCGCTCCGCATCCTGCCGTCGGTGGGGCCGGACGGAAAGATCGACGGCGCCGTGGTGATGTTCATCGATATCGATGCCGCCAAGCGTGGTCTTGACTTCGCCGAAGCGATTGTGGAAACGGTGCGCGAGCCTCTGGTGATTTTGAACCAGAACCTGCAAGTCATGAAAGCCAACAAGTCGTTCTACGAAACGTTCCGGGCCACCCGGGGGGAGACGGAGGAGCGTCTCATCTACGAGTTGGGAAACGGACAATGGAACATCCCGAAACTGCGCGAGCTGCTGGAGAACATTCTCCCGGCGAGCTCCACGTTCCGGGACTTTGAGGTGACGCACGAATTCGAACATGTCGGACGGAAAGTGATGGTGCTCAACGCCAGCGAGATCTTCGATCCGAATGCGCAGGCGCGAACCATCCTGCTGGCGATTGAGGACGCCACAGACCGCAGGCGGGCTGAGGAGGCGCTCAAGGCCACCAATGCCGAACTGGAGCATTTTGCCTATGCGCTCACGCACGACTTGCGGGAACCTCTACGGATGGTAGTGAACTTTACCGAGCTCCTGGCACGGGAGTGTGCGGGAAAGCTGGGCGAAGAAGCGGATAGATACATCGGGTATTCCGTGGAGGGCGCCCTGAGGATAGAGGCCCTGTTGCAGGCTCTGCTGGCGTATTGGGAGGTTACCGGGCGCGAACAGAACAGCTTCGTCTCCATTGACTGCGGAGCTGTGCTGGCCAAGACGCTGCTGAATCTGCAGGCGGCCATCGCCCAGAGTGGCGCCACCATCACCTCCGATGCATTGCCAACCGTGGTGGCCGAAGAGGTCGTGCTGACGCAGCTTTTCCAGAACCTCATTTCCAATTCGATCAAGTACCGGGGCGGGGAAGCGCCCAGAATCCACGTGGCGGCCGAGAGAAGCCCGGAAGGATGGCTGTTGTCGGTGCGGGACAACGGAATCGGTATCGATCCGCGAGACGCCGATCGCGTGTTCGGCATGTTCAAACGCCTGCATGGAAGCGAAATTCCCGGCACCGGCATCGGTCTTGCGCTTTGCAGGAAAGTGGTCGAGCGCCAGGGTGGACGCATCTGGGTGGAATCGGAACCAGGGCGGGGCGCGACCTTCAAGTTCACGATTACCGGCCGGCACAGGGAACCCTGACTCCGGTAAAGTGGAGTCAAATGGAAGAGTCGGGCCAGGTTCGCGCGGAAGACGAGATCGAGCGTCTGCGCCAGGCGCTCGAAGCGGAAACTCAAGCTTGCCTTGAAATAAAGAGACAGTTGGACGGAGCCGGCGCGGAATTTGAGGAGTTCATCTCCCTGGCGGCCCACAACCTGCGCGAGTCGCTGCGTGAGGTAGCCTCGTTCAGTCAACTGATGGCCGAGAACTATGCCGGCCGCCTGGATTCCGATGCCGGCGAATTCCTGGGACGCATCCGGGACGGGGCGGCCAGAATGCAGTCGCTCCTCACCGGCGTGGTGGACTACTGGGCCAATTGGGCCACCGATACCGGCGGCCGCGCACGCTCCCGGACGGACATGGAAGCGGTCCTTTGCCAGGCGCTGCTGTACACGGACCAACAGATCAAAGAAGCCAAGGCAATCGTCACGCACGACGCGTTGCCGGCGGTGACGGGAGACTTCGAAATCCTGGCAAAGGTCCTGCACCACCTGATTAGAAATGCCATCGAATATGGCGGCGAACCCCCGGCGCGGGTTCACATTTCATGCAGGCAAGGGGGCGCCGCCGGCTGGATATTCTCCGTGCAGGACAACGGTCCGGGAATAGATCCGGCGCTGAGCCACCGTATCTTCGGCGTGTTTAAGCGCCTGCACGGCAAAGAATTCCCCGGCAACGGGCTGGGACTCGCCTTTTGCAAGAAGGCCATCGAATGGCACAGCGGTCGAATTTGGATGGAATCGGCGCCTGGCGGGGGATCGACATTCTATTTCACGCTGCCTCCCGCCGATTAGTCCAACAAAACCTGCACCTGTACTGACAAATACTGCACCTGGGACCCACGAGGCAGGGGGAAACGCCTGCCCCACCACGGCAAACACGTGACTTGTATGGGTGGCGCAGGCGGTCCGCCAGATCCGGATCTTACGGATTTCGCCTGTATCCCGCGTGTTCCCAACATTTGGCGCTACTCGTGCAATGAAAGAGCCGCAAATGAAATTGAATGAAGAGCCTATTTTCGATTCCAAGATCTTTCTAGGCCGGGCTGGCAAGGGAAGAACTCTTGCCGAATACGAGAAGAACCAAGTGGTTTTTTCGCAAGGCGACCTTGCGAACGCCGTCTATTATATTCAAAAAGGCAAAGTTAAACTTACGGTTACTTCTAACCAGGGCAAAGAAGCGGTGGTCGCCATTTTGGCGGCAGGCGACTTCTTCGGCGAAGGATGCCTGACCAGCCAGATGGTGCGCATGGCGACCGCCAGCACGATGGTCGAGTGCCTCATTATGCGGGTGGAGAAAACGCTAATGATCCGCGCGCTCCACGACGAGCCTGCCTTTTCCGAGCTGATGGTTGCGCATCTGCTTTCGCGCACCATGCGAATTGAGGAGGACCTGATCGATCAGCTCTTCAACTCGAGCGAGAAAAGACTGGCGCGGGTGCTTTTGATGATGGCCAACTTCGGCAAGGAAGGCCAGCAGCAACCGGTACTTGCCAAAATAAGCCAGCAGACGCTGGCGGAGATCGTCGGCACCACCCGGTCGCGGGTCAGTTTCTTCATGAACAAGTTTCGCAAACTGGGATTCATCGACTACAGCGACCATCTGGAAGTGCACAGCTCGCTGCTGAACGTCGTCCTGCACGACCAGCCTGTGATCAATATTGAACAGACGTCGTCGCAGCCGGCTCTTATCCTGTAATAGTGCGTTGTAACACCGCCGCTTGCAGCGGCAAACATTTCGAAATCGCTTCTGGAGCAGACCATGGCATCATCGGGTATCGCAGCGCCAGCGTCGAAGACGCAGCTTGAGGATGTATTAGCCCATCTACCGGTATCGAACACCATCAACTACCGGAAGGGTCAGGTGATCTACGGTCCGGATCATCCTTCGAAGAGTATCTACCTGGTTTCTACAGGCAAGGTAGGGATATCGCGGATAGCTGAAGACGGCCGTGAAATACTGCTGGAAATCGCCCGGCCCGACGAGTTGTTCGGCGAGACGGCTTTCCTGGATGTTTCCCGCCGGTCGGAAATGGCCACAGCCCTCGAAAACGCCACATTGATGGCCTGGTCCGCTTCTCACATTGAAGACCTGGTCATCGAGCGGCCGCGCCTTGCCGTGGCGCTGCTGCAAATTTTCGCGCAGCGCAACGCCGAGTTCACTCACCGGATCGAAAGCTTTTCGATCGACAACATCGAGCGGCGGCTGGCCCGTTCGCTCATCCGCTTCTCCGAACGGTTGGGTATCCCGGAGGCGGACGGCTCCGTACGGATGATGCCCTTTACCCACGAGTTGCTGTCGCGGTACGTCGGTACCTCGCGCGAAGTGGTCACCCAATATATGAATCGATTCCGCAAACAAGGTTACGTGACCTACTCGCGGGTCGGTATTCGCCTCCATCGCGACGCTCTCAAGGCGTCGATCGCTAATTGATGTCGATTCAATCCTGCGAACTCGGCATGGTCGGCTTGGGCGTCATGGGACGCAATCTGCTGTTGAACATGGCAGACCACGGTTTCCCGGTGTCCGGCTATGACAAGGACCCCGGCAAGGTGGAAGCGCTCCGCAAGGAAACGGCTGAACATGACATTCACGCCGAAGCCAACATTGAGAGCTTCATCGGAGTGCTCCGCAAGCCGCGCGCGGTGATGCTGCTGGTGCCCGCCGGCCCGCCCGTGGATTCGGTGATCGCCGATCTGGCGCCGCACCTGGAAAAGGGCGATCTGATCGTCGACGCCGGCAACTCCTACTTCAAAGACACAGACCTGCGCGCGCGTAACCTGGCCGAAAAAGGCATTCAATTCCTCGGTGTGGGCGTGTCCGGGGGCGAGGAGGGCGCGCGCCGCGGTCCCAGCATCATGCCCGGGGGACCGCAAGAGGCCTACCAGCGGGTCCGCGCCGTGTTCGAAGCCGTGGCCGCCAAGGTCGATGGAGATCCGTGCGTGACCTGGCTCGGCCCGGGATCGGCCGGGCATTTCGTGAAGATGGTCCACAACGGCATCGAGTACGCATTGATGCAGCTCATCGCCGAGACCTACCACCTCATGAAACACGGCCTCGGTTTGAACGACGATCAACTGCACGGCGTGTACGATACGTGGAACCAGGGGGAGCTCAACGGCTACCTGATCGAGATCACGAGCCGCATCTTCTGCAAGGCCGACGAGAAAACCGGCCAGCGGCTGATCGACCAAATTCTGGGTGTCGCCGAACAGAAAGGCACCGGCATGTGGACCTCGCAGAGCGCGATGGAATTGCAAGTGCCCATCCCGACGATCGACCTGGCAGTCGCCATGCGGGATCTGTCGATGCTTTTCAAGCAGCGCGAGATGGCCGGCAAGATCTTCGACCGGCCGGCGGCGCCTTTTAAGGGCGATCGCGAAGCGTTCCTCGATCGGCTGGGCCACGCACTCTACGCCGGCGTGATCATGGCCTATGCACAGGGCCTGGCGGTGCTGGCGGCAGCCTCGGAAAAGTATGAGTATCGCCTGGATCTGGAGGCCGTGGCGCGCATCTGGCGGGGCGGCTGCATCATCCGCGCGAAGTTGCTGGAGGATATCCGGACGGCGTATCGCAACCAGCCTGGTTTGCCCAATGCGATGCTCGCTCCGGAGCTATCGAAAAAGCTGATGGCCAATCAGGCCGATTTGCGAAGCGTGGTTTGCGCGGCCATTGAAATGGGTTTGCCCGCGCCCGGTTTGATGACGGCGCTGAGCTGCTTTGACAGCTATCGCAGCGCCTGGCTGCCGGCGAATCTGATCCAGGCCCAACGCGATTACTTCGGCGCCCACACCTACGAGCGCATCGACGTCAAAGGCACGTTTCACACGGAGTGGGGGAAGGCCTGAGCCTGCCGGGCAGCCGCCTTTT
>Ga0209848_1000645_pt1 | contig 12398 bp, 14 predicted proteins | sample OrgsoiDNA_201062_FD_185810 | JGI IMG/M metagenome (GOLD analysis project Ga0209848, IMG submission 185810) | Permafrost soil microbial communities from the Arctic, to analyse light accelerated degradation of dissolved organic matter (DOM) -... | ecosystem: Environmental > Terrestrial > Soil >...
GGGCAGCCAGACGGTTGCCACGCGCCTCGATGCCAGCCTTGCGGTTAAGGCCGGTACCTTCGCCGGCGCCGCCACGGTTGCGGCCAAACCCGGTGACGTCCTGGTCCTGTGGGGAACGGGCTTCGGTCCCACAACTCCTTCAGTCGCGGCCGGCATCCAGGTTCCCATCGACCAGGTGTACTTCACCGCCAGCCCCGTTTCGATCAAAATCGGCACGGTGGATGTGCAACAATTCGGATGCGCGCTTTCGCCGGGATTCGCCGGCCTGTATCAGGTAGCCGTTCAGGTGCCGGCTTCGATGGCGGATGGCGATTACCCGATTGTAGCCACGGTGGCTGGCGCGACGTCGCCCGATGGTGTAATTCTATCGGTAAAGAAGTAACACCGGCAGGCGGACCGCCTGCCCCACCAAAGATGAGTCAGGTGCTTTTGCAGTGGTGGGGCAGACGGTTTCGTCTGCCGTTACCATAACTTCGTGGAGCAATTCGCGCTCGAATTCGATTTGGTACCCAAGCGGCGGATCTTCACCGTCAGCGAACTGAACGCGGCCATTCGCACTATCCTGGACGAGGAATTCCGCGACGTGTGGGTGTCCGGCGAAATCTCCGGCATCAAGCTGGCCGCCAGCGGTCACTACTACTTCACCCTCAAATAGCGCGATTCCCAGGTGAAATGCGTGGCCTTCCGCTCCGCGCACCGCTATTGGAAATTCAAGCCGCTCGATGGCCTGGCGGTGCTGGCGCGCGGGCGCATCGACGTCTACGAAGTCCGCGGCGAATACCAGTTGCAGGTGGAGATGCTGGAGCCCCAGGGCCTGGGCGCGCTGCAACTGGCATTTGAGCAGCTCAAGAAGAAACTGGCCGCCGAGGGGCTGTTCTCAACCGAACGAAAACGGCCCTTGCCGCGCTTTCCGCGGCGCATCGGGATTGTCACCTCCCCGCGCGGCGCCGCCATCGCGGACATGGTTGAAATTCTCTCGCGCCGCTTCCCCGGGCTGCACATCCGGCTCTTCCCGGCGCTGGTGCAGGGCGAGGGCTCGGTGGAGGAAGTCTGCCGCGGCATCGAATATTTCAGCCGGACCCAATGGCCCGACCTGGTCATCGTGGGCCGCGGCGGCGGCTCGCTCGAAGACCTCTGGACCTTCAACGAAGAGGCCGTGGCGCGCGCCATCGCCGCCTGTTCCGTGCCGGTGGTATCGGCCGTGGGCCACGAAACCGACGTCACCATTGCCGATTACGTGGCCGATCTGCGCGCGCCCACGCCCTCGGCCGCGGCCGAGATGGTGATATGTACCCGCCAGGAGTTGCTGGACCGCATTGCCGCCGCGCGCTCCAAGAGCGCCCACGCCATTCGTTATAGGCTGGCCATGTTGGAACGGCGCATGCGGCAGCAGGGAATCGACCGCGCCCTCAGCCTGCTGCACCGCCGCGTGGGGCGTGGCCTGCAGCGCACCGATGAGCAGGAGTACCGGATGCGGGAGCGCATACGCGCCGCCATCGACGTTCGTGAGCGGGCGCGCCGTACACTCGAGACGCGTCTCAGGCGCTTCGATATACAGCCGCGCCTGGCGAACGACCGGCGGCGCATGGAAGCCGCGCACGCCGCAGCCTTGCAGTTGGCCCGCACGGGTTTGGCGCGCCGGCGCAGCAGGTTCGATCAGCTTGCGGCCAAGCTTTCGCAGTTGAGCCCGCTGCGGATTCTGGAACGCGGGTACGCCATCGTGTCCAATCCAAGCGGCATTGTTACGAACGCGGCCTCTGCGCCAGCGGGGTCCGGGATCCACGTCAAACTGGCTAAGGGCGAACTGGATGCGAGGGTGGAGTAGAAGACCCGGCAGGCCGGGAGGCCTACCCTACTAACGCCTCCACATGCGCCGCGGCCGCCGAGGCTAAGCCATCCAGGCTGTAGCCGCCCTCCAGCATCGACACTACGCGCCCGCCGGCGTGACGTTCCGCAATTCCCATCACCGCCCGCGTGAGGTCGGCGAAATCCCGGTCGGTGAGGGTGAAACTGCCCAGAGGGTCGCCGATCCGCGAATCGAATCCGGCCGAGATCAGCAGCAGGCCGGGACGGAAGCGCTCGGCAGCGGGCGCCAGGGCGTTCTCCACGGCCCCCAGAATTTCCGCGCGGCCCGAGCCCGCCGGGAACGGAAAGTTCATCGTGGTTCCGGCGCCCGCGCTCTCGCCGGTCTCATCGGCGCGGCCGGTTCCCGGGTACAGCGGCCACTGGTGCGTGCTGAAGAAGAAGACCGAGGCGTCGGCGTAGAAAATATCCTGCGTGCCGTTGCCGTGGTGCACATCCCAATCCACGATCATCACGCGCTCCAGGTTATGCCGGCGTTGCGCGTATCTGGCGGCGATCGCCACATTGTTGAACAGGCAGAAACCCATCCCGCGGCCGGCGTTGGCGTGGTGACCCGGCGGACGCACCACGCAGAAGGCGTTTTGCGCCTTGCCTGAGACCACGGCATCCACGGCGTTCAACGCGCCGCCCACGGCCTGCAGGGCAGTGTTCCAGGAGTTGGGCGTGATCTCCGTGTCGCCGGTGCTCAAGTAGAGTTGGCCCGAGTCGACATCCCGCTTCGCCGTTCGCAGATATTCGGGCGTGTGGCAAAGCAGGAGTTCTTCTTCGGTTGCGGCGCGGCGGTCCACACGCATCAACTGGTCCAGCAGGCCGGCGCGGACCAGGCCCTCCACCACGGCGTCGAATCGCTCCGGCCGTTCCGGGTGGTCGCGTCCGGCCAGGTGTTCGCGGTAAATAGGGTCGGCCAACAGCGCTGTCTTGTGCGGCATGTTTATACGCCTCGTTGGTTCCCGTACAGGTCCACGTGCAATCGCGGACTCAAGCGGAACCCGTATTCCTTACAAATCTCCGCCAGCCAAAGGGAGCGTTCGCGCAAGCGCTCGCGGCCGGTCCCTTCAGGCATCAGGATGACGCGTTCGCGGTCCGCCTTCAAGCCCCTCACCAGCGCGCGGACCTCTTCCAGGTCGGCCGGCTTTTCGATCACAAACTTGAGCTGGTACTCGTAAGCGGCCATCAGTTCCGAAAGCGTGGCCGGCTGGATGCGGAGGCGGTCGTGCTGCCCGGCCCAGCGTGGATCGTTCGGCGTTGAATTTGAAAGCTTGGGGCTGATGCTCATCAGGTCGCAGGCCACGGGCTGTTCCACCGTGCCGGCGGTCTCAATGGTGATGTGCAGCCCCAGGCCGCGCAGCCTGGTGGTCAGTGCGACAATGTCCGGGGCAATCATCGGCTCGCCGCCGGTCACCACCACGTGGCGCGCGCCGTGAGTCTTGACGGTATCCAGAATCTGGTCCAGCGTGAGATCTTCGCCTTCCGGCTGCCAGGAAGTGTAGGGCGTATCGCACCACCCGCATCGCAGATTGCACCCGCTGGTGCGGATGAAGACCGAGGGCACACCCACCAGGCTGCCCTCTCCCTGAATGGAATAGAACAGCTCAGCGATCTTCAATGCCGGCCTCTTGGAATCCCTTGTTGCGCAGCAGGCACGCGTCGCATTGGCCGCACGCGCGGCCGTCGCCGCCGGGGTCGTAGCAACTGTAAGTCATACCGAACGGGAGGTTGAGTTCCTGCCCCAGTTTCACAATCTCCGCCTTGCTCAGCCGCAGCAGAGGGGTGTGGATCTTGAGCCGCGCGCGGCCTTCCACGCCCGCCTTGGTCGCCAGGTTGGCCATGCGCTCGTAGGCTTCGATGTACTCGGGGCGGCAATCGGGGTATCCGGAATAATCCAGCGCGTTGACGCCGATGAAAATGTCCGAGCTCTCCACTACCTCCGCCCAGGCCAGGGCGAAAGAAAGAAAAATGGTATTCCGCGCCGGCACATAAGTCACTGGAATGCCGTGGCTCATCTCTTCAATCGAGCGCGACTTGGGGACGTCGATGTCGGCGGTGAGGGCGGACCCGCCGAATGCATCGAGCCCGATCTTCAACACCAGATGCCGCTCCGCCCCGAGCGCCGCCGCCACTCGTGCCGCAGCCTCCAGTTCGATCCGATGCCGCTGGCCGTAGTCGAAAGAAAGGGCGTAACAGGCGTAGCCTTCGCGCCGGGCATACGCCAGGCAGGTGGCGGAATCCAGACCGCCGCTCAGCAGGCATATAGCGTTGGACATTATGATCCCAGTGTAGCGTCGGGGTCACGCTGCATAGATACTGCGAGCCTCGGCGAGGATGCCTTTACGAAGCCGCTCGCGAAGCCCGCGCTTCGATACAAGATCCACTTTCCTCCCGAGGAGTTGCGTGAGCTCGCGTTCCGCGGCGATGTGATCGAGGAGGTCTATCGTCGATTCCGGCAGAAACTCCACCAACAGATCGATATCGCTGTCGGGACGCATTTCGCCTCGAACGGCGGAGCCGAAGAGCATGAGTTCCTTGATCTCGTACCGCCCGCAGATCTCGGCCAAGGCCGATTCGGGAAGATCCAGGCCGGGCGCTATGATCATGTCCAGTTCCTCCATTGCCATTATCTAACGGACGGCTGGGCTCCCGCACCGTTTCGCTGGCGAAGGTTCGAGCGTCCGGCGTTTGCTAGGCTGGTCGATGACCGCTCTATTGGCAGAATCACGTGGGAACGTCGCCCGCACAACTGATCCGCATCCTGTCGGCGTCCATTGCGCCCGTCATCGTGATATCCGGAGTCGGTCTGCTGCTTCTCAGCATGACCAACCGTTACAACCGGCTCATCGACCGCGCGCGAGATCTGGTCAAGGACCTCGACCTCGCCCAGGACCCTTCGCGGCATGAATTGTTGGTGGAGCAGGTGCGGATCATCTACCGGCGTGCGCGTATTCTGCGTCTCGCGATCATCCTGGGCTCTCTCAGCATTCTGTTTGTGTCCGTTACCGTCCTCTCGCTATTCGCCGGGCAGATTCTGGGAGCGGGGTTGGATTACTTCTCGGTGCCGTGCTTCGGCCTCTCGTTGCTTGCCTTGTTAGGGTCCATCTATTTCTTCATACGGGACGTAGGCATCTCGCTGGCGGCCCTGGAATTGGAGATCGGCCCTTACACCGGGAAGTCGTGATGCGAATCCGCTTCCTTACTTCCACGCCGCGGGATATCCGCCGGGGAAGCGGCACGTACGTTGGGATATCCGTCCTGGCGAAGGCCCTGACCGCACTGGGGCACACGGTGGAGTTCGTTTGCCCGCGCGTACACTTGCCGGTGTACACGCTGGAGCGCTTGTGGTTCAACCGCGGGCTGCGGGTGTCCGACGACTACGATCTCACCGTGGGCTTCGATATGGACGGCTACCGGATCGCTCGCGCCGCGTCGCATGTGGCTTCGCTGAAAGGCGTCATCGCCGACGAAGTGCGGTTCGAATCCGGGTTGACGCGCCTTACCATGTCGGTGCAGGCCCGGTGTGAGCGGCTGCACGTGCATCGCGCGGCCCGCGTCCTGGTCAGCAGCGGATACTCGGGCGAGTGTGCGCGGAAACTGTACGGCCTGGCCGAATTCCCGACGGTGGTTCCGGAGCTCATCGACCTGGGCGAGTGGCGCCGCCAGTTGCAACTCTATCCGGCCGCCTCGTCGCGGTTCACGGTTCTCTATGTGGGACGCCTGTACCGCCGCAAGCGAGTCGAGGTACTGCTGCGGGCGGCAGCGGCGTTGCACGGACGCATTCCCAATATGGAAATTCGCATCGTGGGGAACGGGCCGTGTACGGCGATGCTGCACCGCCTCTCGGATGAGTTGCAACTGGACGTCACGGTTACGTGGCTGGGCGATGTCTCGCGGGCCGCACTGGTGGCGGAGTACAACCGGTCGAGCGTTTTTTGCCTGCCGAGCGTCCAGGAAGGCTTCGGCATCGTGCTGCTGGAAGCCATGGCGGCGGGCAAGCCGATTGTGGCCTCGCGCGCGGCGGCAATCCCGGAAGTTGTGCCGCACGGAATGCTGGTGCAGCCGGATAATCCGGAGGCGCTGGCTGCGGCTATCGAGGCCCTCTACCAATCTCCGGAGCAGCGGGCGGCGCTGGCTGCGGCCGGGCAGCAGTGGGTGGAGCAGTTCGACGCTCCGCGCGTGGCGCGGTTGTTTCTGGATGCGGTGGTTGGCGGCTGAGTAGGGTAGGCCTCCGGGCCTGCCTGGAGTGCAGGGCGCGCCTTCGGCACGATGGCAGGCCTGGAGGCCTACCCTACAGCACGCCCATCACCCGCTCGATCGGCTCGGCCCCGGACCAGCTACTTGTTCAGCCAGAGGATGAACATCAACGACGGCGATGAGGGGTCGCTCGCGCTGTTGACTATGTAGGTTGCCTGGTCCGGAATCTCCGCCGCGGCCTGGGTGAGCTTCACCGGCGCCTGTGTAATCAGAGTTTGAACTGACGGCGCCCCCAGACCCACCGGACCATTTCGCGTGAACTGCACGTATAGCTGACGCGGTCCGGAACCACGTGCCAGCCCGGTTCCGGCGTCGGAGTTCGGCAGCGGCGTCTCGAACGCCTTATAGGGTTCCGCGGGCCCCTTGGCGAGCGTGCGCCATTCGTGGTTCAAGTTCATTTCCCAAATGACCAGGTATCCGTAACCGTTGGGCACGAGCTTCAGCGTGACCGCTTCACCGCTGTCGAGAACCATATCGAGAGCCGCTTCGGCGAACTCGCCATTGGGCCGCTTGCGCAGAATGCTGCAACGCACGCCAACGTACGCGGCGGGCGATGCAACGGACTTGGCCGCCACCATGCCGCTGGCGGCGCTCGTTTGTACGGGTGCGGCTTTCTTCTTGGAGTCTGGTTCGGAGGCCATTTCGAGGCGCCCCACAGTGCCGGCGGACTGTGCCGGTAGACTCGCATAGAACAGCAGGCGCGCGTTCAACGGGCTGTCGAGCGAATTCGCATCGCCGGCAGCGGCTGCCTTGAACATTGGGAGTTGTTGCCGATCCGGCAGGTCCGCCCGGACCTCTACTTGCGCACTCACCGCAGGGGGTGGGGGCAGCTCAACGCTCGGCACGCCGCCCACGATTCCGCCGTTGATTGCCGCCGGCTTGGCAACGCTCCCTAATGGTCGCGGCTCTGTTCTTCTTGCAGAGGCGCGACTGTCAGGGAGCGGAGGCGCGGGAACCGGGGCCGCACGCTTCACCTCGGCATCTTTCACCTCCGCCACAATCACCGGTGCTGGGGCAGGCGCTTGCCGCCGCATCACCACCACCGCCATCACGCCGACCCCCGCCATCGCCACGGCTGCGGCCGCGGGCAGCCACCAGCGCCTCCGATACCAGCGCGGTGCAGCCGTATCGAGCGCCATCAGCACCCGCGCCTTGGCCGCCGGGTCGCGCAGCAGGTCGCGCAGAGACTGCTCACGCGCCAGCGCATCGAAGAGTTCCTGGTCGTCCAATGCCGCCGCGAACAGCGCCTGTTGTTCTTCGGGCGTCAGCGTTCCGGTGGCGTAACCGCCCAACAGTTTTTGAATCGTGTCGCGGTTCATGGCTTTCGCGGCTCCCAATCGCCGCCCATCAGTTCCAGCAGATTCTTGCGGCACCGGTGGTCCCAGGTGTAGACCGTATTGATGGCGCCCGCTCCCATAATCCGCTGGATCTCCGCAAAACTCTTCCCCTCAAGCTTGAGACGGATCAACTCGCGGCAGCGTTCTCCCAACTGCGCCACGGCCTGCGTAAGGCGCTCCAGCATCTCCCGCCGTTCGGCTGCGTCGGCCGGGTTCTGGTCCAGGTCGGGCAGTTGGATGTCGGTGATGGAGACCTGGTCATACTCTCCGTGCCTCACCGCTTTGCGGCGCAGGCTCATGATCTTGAAGCGCACAATCTGCAGCGAAAGCGGCAGAAGGTCTTCGGCGCGGTCGAGGTGCGCGTACTTTTCATGCAACAGCATGAGCACCTCCTGAGCTAAATCTTCGGCAACATCCCTCTGTATGTGAGATGCCGCGAACATGACAATCCTTTCACGAAGCTTGGCCAGGACTTCTTCGCGTTGCACGGTTTCCGCCGTTCTGAGGCAATCATAGCATCGGCCCGGATCGGCCCAGAAGCCCAGTGCTCCACGGTACAATTCGTTTAGTGTCTCGCGTCCTGATGGTCTCCTCCGAGGCTGTGCCGCTTGCCAAAACCGGCGGCCTCGCCGATGTCGTCGGTTCCCTTCCCGCCGCATTGCAGTCTTATGGCGACGAAGTGGCGGTAGTGATTCCACGCTACGGCTCCATCAGTCTCAAGAACGCCCGCCGCGTTTACGACCGCTTGACGGTTTACCTGGGGCCCGTGCGCTACGATGCGTCCATCTATCGGGCGGCCGCCGAGTATCCTCTGTACCTGGTGGATTGCCCGCCGCTGTTCGAGCGCAAGGGGTTCTACGGCGAATCCGGCGTGGACTATCCCGACAACCACATCCGCTTCGCGGTATTTGCCCGCGCGGCTCTGACGGTGGCGCGCGCGCTTTTCCAAACCGACATTTTTCATTGCCACGACTGGCAGTCCGGCCTGGTGCCCGCCTACTTGCGGACCACCTTCGCCACCGACCCCACCTTCCTCGGCTCGAAGACCCTGTTCACCATCCACAACCTGGGTTTCCAGGGACTGTTCCCCAAGACCGCCCTCGCCGAAGTTGCCCTCGACCCGGGCGTCTACCGGCCCGACGGGATGGAGTTCTTCGGCCGCGTCAGTTACATCAAGGGCGGCATCGCGTTTGCCGACGCCCTCAATACCGTGAGCCCCACTTATGCCCGTGAAATTCAGACGCCCGAGTACGGGTTCGGCCTGGATGGCGCATTGCGGGCCCGGGCCGATGTGCTATCCGGCATTCTCAACGGCGTGGATTACGGCGAGTGGAACCCGGAAACGGATACGCTGATTCCGGCGCGCTACCAGGCCGGCGACCTTAGCGGGAAGCGCGTCTGCAAGGAGCATCTGCTTCAGGAATTCGGCCTGCCTGCCGCAGCCATGGAAAGGCCGCTCCTGGGCGTTGTCTCCCGCCTGACGCCGCAAAAGGGGACTGACATTCTGGCGGAAGCGGCCGCCCACATGGCCGCCGAAGACCTATATCTTGTGGTTCTCGGAAGCGGCGATCCGGAGTATGAGGCCTTGTTTCTTAAACTGGCGGCGCAGCACCCTGGCCGGATCGCCGTGCGGATCGGTTATGACGATGGCTTGGCGCACCGCATTGAAGCCGGCGCCGATATCTTCCTCATGCCCAGCCGTTACGAACCTTGCGGGCTGAACCAGATGTACAGCCTGCGGTATGGCGCTGTCCCGGTGGTTCGCGCCACCGGCGGTCTGGATGATACCATTGAGGAAGGCACTGGATTCAAGTTTGCCGAAATCTCCAGTCAGGCGCTTCTGGACGCGGTTCTTGCCGCCACCCAGGCATACGGCACGGAAGGCTGGCGGCAGACGATGCGCCGGGGCATGGCGAAGGATTTCTCCTGGAAAACGTCGGCGGCGGAATATTCCGCTCTCTACCGGCGGCTTCTGGGCGGCGTCTGAATCTTTTGGCCCAAACGGGATTCTAATAAGCAGTACAGGAGATCAAATGGCAGGTCAGAATACGCTAACCTTTTCCGACGCAAGCTTCGACCAGGACGTCCTTCGGTCGGAGGTTCCGGTTCTGGTCGATTTTTGGGCCGAATGGTGCGGCCCCTGCAGGCAGATGGGGCCGACCATCGATGTGGTGGCCAGCGAATATGCCGGCAAAGTGAAAGTGGGCAAGATGGACGTGGATTGCAATGGCGGTACGGCCATGCGCTACAACGTGCGCGGAATTCCGACTCTGCTGCTCTTCAAGGGCGGAAACGTCGTGGAGCAGCGCGTTGGGGCGATCGGCAAATCCGAAGTTCAGAAGATGCTGGACGCTCACGTGGACGCATCCCCAATAGTTCAGGCTCCTACTGTGTCTTCTTCTTAAGGCGGATCTCAAATAATTTGCCGGTGTTGTGTCGATCTTGCCCTAGTCGATCCGTGTCTTCTTCTTAAGGCGGATCTCAAATAATTTGGGCCAGCGTTTGCCGGTCACGAAGAGCCGGTCGCCTTTGGCGTCGTAGGCGATCCCGTTCAACACGTCGGTCCGCTCCGGAATATAGTCCTGGGGACTCAGCAGGCCCTTCAGGTCGATCCAGCCGGTTACCTTGCCGCTTGCCGGGTCGATGCGCGCGATGCGGTCCGTCTGATAAACATTGGCGTAGATTTCGCCTTTGACCCATTCCAGTTCGTTGAGTTCGGGAACCGGCTGGCCATCCGCCGTTACGGTAATTCGGCCGGTTTCCTTCAGGGTCTCCGGATCCCAAAAACGGATCTGCGCGGAGCCGTCGCTCATGATGATGCGCTTGCCGTCTTGCGTCAGGCCCCAGCCTTCGCCGGAATACTCGAATTGGCCTTTGGGCGTGAAACCCGCCAAATCGTAGATGAAGCCGACTTGCCCTTTCCAGGTGATTTCGAGCAGCCTGTCCTTCCAGTTGACAATGCCTTCCCCGAAATACTCTTCCGGCACATCGCGCTTCTGCAGCACCTCGCCCGATTCCAGCTTGACCTTGCGGATGGACGATTCGTTGTTCAGTCCCGTGCCTTCGTACAGCACTCCGTCCAGGTAGAAAAGGCCTTGGGTGTAAGCGTCCGGGTCGTGGTGGTAGGTGTGAACCACCTCATAGGTGTACTCGGGGATGGCGCCGGCTTCGGAGGCGGGACCGCAACCGTACGCGGCCAGTGCCGCCGCCAGAATCAATATCCGCATATTGTAGGGTAGGCCTCCTGGCCTGCCGGTGCCCGCAGCCCTAGAACGGGAAATCCCTGGCTGGCTGCTGGAAAGCGCCCACGTTGGCCAGATAGCGGTACGGGTTGACTGGCGCGCCACCCAATCGCACTTCGTAATGCAGGTGCGGCGCCGTCACGCGTCCCGTGCTGCCTACCATGCCCACGATATCGCCGCGCCGCACTTCCTGCCCTTCGCGGACGCTAATGTGGGAAAGGTGCGCGTAATAAGTCTGGACGTCGCCGCCGTGATCGATCCTCACCAGCCGCCCGTACCCGCCCGCCACCGGTTCGGCCTGGATCACGATGCCGTCCGCCGTGCTCCGCACCGGAGTGCCGGTCGCCGCGCTGATATCCACTCCCGTGTGAAATGCGCCTTCACCCGAGAACGGGTCTGTGCGCTGCGCAAAGCCGCTCATCAGCCGCCCATCCACCGGCCAAAGGCTCGGCTGCGCTTTCACTGCCATGAACCGCCGCGACGCACGGCCCGGCAGAGCCAGTTTATCCACGCTGCGCAGGTAGCTGTAGTCTTCCATGCTTTCCGCGAACGAGGGCACCAGTTTGCCTTCGGCCGAGATGTCCGACGGGCTTTCGAGCTTCTGCTTGATGCCATACGCAACCGAAACTTCCTTCGCGTAAAACTGCAGGCTGGCCATCTGGACTTTGGTTTCGCCGACCGCTTTCTGCAAATTCTGGTAACGCGTGCGCAGCCCGTCGGCCTCCTGTTTCAGCGCGTTGTAGTTGGCCACTTTCCAGGCCATGCGGGCGTAGCTGGCGACGAATCCGAAAACCGAGAAACAACCGAAAAGGGCCAATGCCAGAACCACGTAGACTGCCTGATGCGGGATGTGGACGCGGCGCAGCCTGCCGCGCAGGGAATGCGCTAGCACCACCACGAAATATTCTTGCTTCATAGTCTCTCCGGCCGGACCCTTTTGGATTTGGGGTTAACTATCTCCCCGAGGCCCGGTTGGGGCTATCAGTTGGGGCTATCAAACCATTGGCGAAGTTCAATCTACCAGCTAATACCGTGCGTGTCAACCGTTAACTTTGGATTACAAGCCATTGCAAGTGATTGATATAGTTGGTATTATTCAATCCTAAAGTGCCCAAGCGAGTCCCTGGAACCCTTTTTCTGCGGAATTTGGTTGAGCGGCGCAGCCTGCTCTTCCAATTGGTGCGCCGCGATTTCGAACAGCGCTTCGTGGGCTCCGCCGTGGGTTGGATCTGGGGATTGATTCATCCCCTGGTGCTGCTGCTCAGTTGGACCTTTGTGTTCCAGGTCTGCCTGCATATGCGGGCGCCCGAAGGCTTCGACAGCTACGCGCTCTTCATTTTTGCCGGCATGCTGCCCTGGCTGCTGTTCCAGGAGACGCTCCAGCGTTCCGCCTCCAGCCTGCTCGATTCGGCCAACCTGATTACCAAAACCGTTTTCCCATCGGAGATTGTCCCGGTCTCCGTCTTTCTCTCTACTCTGGTGGGGCACCTCCTGGCGCTCGGCATGATGGTTGTGGCCGTCGGGGTCTGGCAAAACCGGATCAGCGTCTTTCTGGTCTTCCTGCCCGTCTACATGTTCGTCACCGGGCTGTTTGCGGTCGGGTTGGGATGGATTGCCGCCAGCCTCCACGTCTTTCTCCGGGATACCGCGCAGGTGGTCAGCGTGGTGCTCACGTCCTGGCTCTACCTGACGCCCATCTTCATCCCGGAGG
>Ga0209848_1000646_pt1 | contig 12377 bp, 10 predicted proteins | sample OrgsoiDNA_201062_FD_185810 | JGI IMG/M metagenome (GOLD analysis project Ga0209848, IMG submission 185810) | Permafrost soil microbial communities from the Arctic, to analyse light accelerated degradation of dissolved organic matter (DOM) -... | ecosystem: Environmental > Terrestrial > Soil >...
GCAGGCTGCTGCCGCACCTCCCACAGGCTGACGGCTTACTGCATACGCAGCCAGCTTTCGGGCGAGGTCTGCAGCAGCGTGGCAATCCGGAGCGCCATGTCAGGCGAGAGCGCGCGCTTCTCGTGCAGCAATTCGGACACTGTCAAGCGACTGACGCCAAGCAGCCCGGCCAATTCGGTTTGCGTCATCGCCAAGGCCGGCAAGACGTCCTCGCGCAGCACCGCGCCGGGGTGGGTCGGACGACGATTCGCATCACGTAGCGATTTCATCAGTGATAGGCCGCCAAATTAACATCGATGACATCATCGATACTCTTGCGTTAGATCTTGAAATGGTCAACCGCGCCTGAAAAACCCCAAGCTATCAATAATGCGGCGGCCGTTCGTTGCTGATGCCGCCGCTCTGCGGCTGCTCGCGCAGGCGTTGCGCCAGCGCCAGCAAGGTCTGCTCCAGTTTGTCGATCTGCTGTTGCTGCTCGTAGACGCGCTGGTTGAGCGACTGCAGCAGGTCTTCCTGATACGCCACCTTGATCTCGATGTCGATGAAACGGTCTTCGCTGTCCACGGCGTGCTCCTGATAGAAAGCCGGCATTCTACGCCTTCGGGGTGTTCAACAATTCCTTCATGCGCGCCAGCCGTTCCTTGGGCGTCAGCACTTCGGACTCCATCGGCACGGCCGTGCCGACATCGAGCTGCATCTCCTTGATGAAGCGCGACTCGTCGCAGTGCACCTGTTCGCCGGCGCGCTTGCGCTTCTTGCACCACGTGACGGTCAGCGTGCGCTGCGCCCGCGTGATGCCGACGTACATCAGCCGCCGCTCTTCCTGGATGCGCGCGCCTATGGTCTCGGCCGGCGCGTCCGGGTCGCCCTTGTGCGGCAGGATGCCCTCCTCGACGCCGACCAGGAACACGTGCGGGAATTCCAGCCCCTTCGACGCGTGCAGGGTCGACATGCGCACCGCGTCCGGCTCCTCGTCCTGGCCTTCGAGCATGGACATCAGCGCCACCATCTGGCTCAGCTCCAGCACATTCTTTTCGTCGCCGTCGCGCTCCTTGCCGCCGCGGCCGCGCTCCTTGAGCCAGTTGGTGAACTCCATCACGTTCTGCCACTTGCCCTGGGCGGCGCGCTCGTCGAACATATCGTACAAATAGGATTCGTAGTTGATCGCCTCCATCAAGTCGTCCAGCACCTGCGCGGCGTTGTCGCCGCTGCCGCTCGGACCGGGCCGGCTGGCGCGCGATTCGAGGTCGTTGATGAAGTTGCAGAACTGGCGCAGCGGCAGCAGCTGCCGGTCGTTCAGCTTGCCTTCGATGCCGCCCTTGAAGACGGCCTCGAACAGCGAGCACTGCCACTGTCCCGAGAACGTGCCCAGCGTTTCCAAGGTCGACTGGCCGACGCCGCGGCGCGGCGTCGTCACGGCGCGGATGAAGGCCGGGTCGTCGTCGGTGTTGGTCAGCAGGCGCAGATAGCTGATGATGTCCTTGATCTCGGCCTTGTCGAAGAAGCTCTGGCCGCCCGAAATCGAATACGGGATGCGCTCCTTGCGCAGACACTGCTCGATGATGCGCGCCTGGTGGTTGCCGCGATACAGGATGGCGTAGTCGGACCAGTGGTTCTTGCGCTCGAAATGGTCGGCCGAAATCATGATGGCGACCTGCTCGGCCTCCTGCTCGTCGTTGCCCATGCCGAGCACCTTGATCGGCTCGCCCAGGCCGTGCTCGGACCACAGCGATTTCTCGAACAGTTTCGGATTGTTGCCGATGACGGCGTTGGCGGCCTGCAGGATGCGCGTGGTCGAGCGGTAATTCTGTTCCAGCTTGATCACCTGCAGGTCGGGGAAATCGGTCTGCAGGGTTTTCAGATTTTCCACCGAGGCGCCGCGCCACGCGTAGATCGCCTGGTCGTCGTCGCCGACGGCGGTGAACATGGGCTTCTTGCCGACGCCGGTGACCAGCAGCTTGACCAGCTCGTACTGGCAGGTGTTGGTGTCCTGGTACTCGTCCATCAGCAGGTAGCGCAGGCGGCGCTGCCACTTGTCGCGGATAGGCTCGTTGTGGCGGAACAGCTCGACCGGCAGGCGGATCAGGTCGTCGAAATCGACGGCCTGGTAGGCCGACAGGGTCGCCACATAGCTGCGGTAGATGCGCGCGGCCTGCGCCTCGTCCTCGTCCTTGGCCTGCTGCAGCGCGATCTCGGGATCGACCAGGCCGTTTTTCCACAGCGAGATGGCGGTCTGGATGCGGCGGATCAGCTGCTTGTCGGTGGTGATCGCCAGATCCTGCACCAGCGACGCGCAATCGTCGCTGTCCATGATGGAAAAGCGGTCCTTCAGGCCGACGCCGTGCGCCTCCTGGCGCAATATCTTCACGCCCAGCGAGTGGAAGGTCGACACCGTCAGCTGCTTGGCCTGCTTGGGCTGCTTGAGCAGCTTGGCGATGCGTTCCTGCATTTCCAGCGCGGCCTTGTTGGTGAAGGTCAGCGCGGCGATGGTGCGCGGATCGTAGCCGCGGTCCTCGATCAGGTGGGCGATTTTCTGCGTGATGACGCGCGTCTTGCCCGAGCCGGCGCCGGCCAGCACCAGGCAGGGGCCGTCCAGATAGGCGACGGCGGCGCTCTGCGGGACGTTCAGGCCGTACATACGTATAGTGCTTTGGACATTGTTTGCGGAGGGGAGGAAGACGGCAAGCGGCCATTGTACCGTGCCGCCCGGCGCAGGGGTGGACCCTGTATGGCCATGGCGCCCGCCATTGATATCGGCCGTTTCGACTATATATGCGCACATTGCGCTACCATCTTGCCTTGGGCGCGACAGCGCCACACCACATTACGGCCGTCATCATGAAATTTGAACATCTAATCGAAATCAACGATCCGCTCAACCCGCTGATCGACACCCTGACCATGGAACAGCTGTGGCGCGGCCTGGTGCTGCGCGCCGAATCGCCCAAGCTGTTCGTGCCGCACCTGGACGAGTGCATTATCGAGCAGCGCAGCGAGAACGGCTTCAGCCGCCAACTGCGCTACGGCGAGCTGCTCATCGCCGACCGCGTGACGCTGCATCCGATGCGCCAGATCCGCTACGACGTGGCGGCGCAAAAAGACATCACCGCCTCCAGCCTGACGATGACCATCGAAACGCCGCAGCCGGAGTTGCTGTTCGTGCGCTTCGAATACGACGACGGCCGCGATGCCGAAACCGACGCCGCCAACGCCATGTATGACGAGTTCCGCCGCTCGGCCTATCAGGAGTCGGATATCGACACCATCCGCGTGGTGCGCGAGATGGCCGCCGAGGGCCGTCTGAACGGCCTGCTCAACTAGGCTTCAACACTCAGCTTCAAGCAGCGCCCGACGGCCGCGCCGGCCGGACGGTCTGCGCGACCGCGCCCGGCCCACTTCACCGTGCGCGCCGGCCGTTCACAGCCTGGCGGCATGGCCCCAGATCAGCTCCATGCGCAGCGGCACCGGCGACGGGTTGGCGGCCAGCACCTCGCGTATCGTGTGCATGCTGCCGGTCTTGCGGTGCAGGTAGACGTCCAGCGGCGCGCCGCGCGGCCCGATGATGGCGTCGACATAGGGCGTGGTGGCGCTCAAGCCCTTGCGCGCGACGATGGCGGTTTCGCCATTGCTCAACAATACGCAGCTGCCGACCGGATATATGCCCAGCTCACGGATCAGCACGGCGGTCTGCTGCGCGTCGACCGTCTGTCCCGATTGCAGCAACAGCTCGCGCAACGCGACATTGGGCGGCAGCGGCGGCTTGCGCTGACGCGCCGACACGCGGGCGCAATAGCGGTCGGCCAGCGCGATCAATCTGGCGCCGGCCGGGATCTGGTCGCCGCTGCGGCCCTCCGGATAGCCGCTGCCATCGATATTTTCATGGTGCGACAGCACGCAGTCCAGCCAGTCGGCGTCGTCGATGCCGGCCCGGCGCAGCAGGGCCACGCCGATTTCCGGATGGCTGCGCACATAGTCGCGGTCCGGCGCGGACAGCTCGCCGCGGCTGTCGTGCAGGCGCTCGTGCTGGGCCAGCATGCCGACATTCATCGTCAACGCCGCCAGCGTCACGCTGCGGATGGCGTCCGGCGCCCAGCCCAGCGCGCGGGCGACCAGCTGCGCCACGACGGCGGTGTCGACGCTGTGCCGCACCGGGTAGGACGCAGATCGGTTATGCAGGATGCAGGCGACGGCAACGTCGGCGCTCAGGGTCACCGCCTCGTCGATCAGGCGCGCCACGTCGTCGAGTTGGCGGCGCGTGTCGGCCGGCGCGACCGCCGCCGCGATGGCCACCAGCAGCCCTTGCAGCGCCAGCCGGGCTGCGTTCAGATGGCGCAGCGCCGACGGTGGCAGTTTATCCGCCCCATCGTCGACCTCGCCCTGATACTGGCCGCGCTCGACCAGCGCGGCGATCTGGTCGGCACTGGCGATCAGATAGCCCTTGCGCGCCAGCAGGCGGCCGTCGTTGCCGTAGACATTCCACGGTATCAGCATCCCGACCTTCAAATCGGCCCGGGTCACCTTGCGTATTTCCACTTACTTCTCCGTCATCGCCGCCACTGCGACAGAGGGGATACGAAGTATGCCCGAGTCGACGCGCGCTGTGTTGATTGGCCCGGCATGCAGCATAGCGCTTTCGCCGTTTTGATGACGCGAGTTATGTGTAACGATTTGTGCAATGTTATATTTTTCGCAGCATGAAACGCCGCCTCAGGTCCCCGGCGCGACGTTCTCGCAGGCGCTGATGCCGGCCGGCGGCGGCTCCTTCGACAGGTGATGGTCGAGGTCGCGCAGGGCCGTGCGCACGCCCTCCTCCACCACCGGATGGTAGAAGGGCATGTCCAGCATGGCCGGCACCGTCAGCCCGGCCTGGCAGGCCCAGGCCAGCAAATGGGCCAGGTGCTCGGCGCGCGGGCCTATCATCTCCGCGCCGAGGAAACGGCGCGTGCCGAATTCGCCGTAGACGCGCAGCATGCCCTTGTTTTGCAGCATGACGCGGCTGCGTCCCTGGTTCTCGAAGGATACCGAGCCGATCGCGAAGCGGCCGCTGTGCGTGGCGCACAATTGCTTGTAGCTGGCGCCCAGCGTCGCCACCTGCGGTTCGCTGAACGCCACCGCCAGCGCCGTGCGGCGCAGGCCCGGCTGCACGTCGGGATAGCGCGCCGCGTTGTCGCCGGCGATGCGGCCCTGGTCGGCCGCCTCCGGCAGCACGGGCCGCTCGTTGTCGGCGTCGCCGGCGATGAAGATGGCGCTGTCGCCGCATTGCATGGTGTGCTGGTTGTACAGCGGGATGTCGAGGCGGTCGAGCGCCAGGCCGGTCTGGTCCAGGCCGATGCCGCGCACATTCGGCAGGCGGCCGATGGCCGACAGCAGATAATCGAAACGCTCGCTGCGCTCCAAGCCGTTGCGGTCGCGGCTGGTGATCAGCAGCTGCTCGCCGTCCTTGTCAACGGCGCTCACCTGGGTCTGGAAGCGGATATCGAGTTCCTCCGCCAGCGCGCGCGCCGCCACGTCCAGCACCACCGGGTCGCTGAGCTGGGCGACGCTGCCGCCACGGGCGAAAATGGTCACCCGCACGCCCAGCCGGTGCAGCGCCTGGCCCAGTTCCAGCCCGATGACGCCGGTGCCGGCCACGGCCACCGAGGCCGGCAAGTCGGTCCAGTCGAACACGCCGTCGCTGGAGATGACGCGCTCGCCCGCCTTGGCCCACTCCTCCGGCACGATCGCCGTCGAGCCGCTGGCGATGACGACGCGCTCGGCGTGCACCTGCGTGTGCGCGTCGATCTGCAGCAGGGTCGGGCTGAGGAAGCGCGCGTGGCCGTGCAGCCGGTCGACTGCCGGGATCGATTCCATGCCTTCGATGACGAAGCCGACAAACCGGTCGCGTTCGCTGCGCACGCGTGCCATCACGGCGCGGCCGTCGACGCGCAGCGGGCCGCCATGGACGCCGAAGCCCGGCGCGGCGCTGATCGCGTGGGCCGCCTCGGCCGCCGAAATCAGCAACTTGCTGGGCATGCAGCCGACCCGCGCGCAAGTGGTGCCGTAAGGTCCGCTTTCGATCAGCACGGCGCGCTTGCCGCCAACGCGCGCGGCCCGGTAAGCCGTCAGTCCGGCGGTGCCGGCGCCGATCACGGCGACGTCGGTGTGGATGGTGTGCATGGTGTCTCCGGGGTTGCGCCCGCTCGTGCGCGGCGATTTATCTCTGTGAGAGATACTACACCAAGTATTTTCTTGTTTTACTTTCAGGCAAAACAGCATTAGTATGGCTTATCTATTTTATTTTTTATAAGTGCCGCTTATGGGAAATCTGGACTATCGCGCCCTGCTGGTGCTCGATGCGGTCGCCAGCCACGGCAGCTTCGAGAAAGCCGCGCTGGCCCTGGGCATCAGCCAGTCGGCCGTATCGCAGCGCATCAAGGCGCTGGAGGACGCCAGCGGCCGGCTGCTGATCGTGCGCGGCCAGCCGGCCGTGCCGACCGGCCTGGGCCAGCGCCTGATTTCCCACCACCGCAGCGTCAAGCTGATGGAGGCGGCGCTCGACATCGACCTTGGCCAGCGCGTCAGCATGCCCGAGATCGCACTGGCCGTCGACGCGGCCAGCATGTCGACCTGGTTCGCGCACAGCCTGGCGCCGCTGCTGTCGCCGCCGCGCTGCCAGCTCGACGTGCGCGTGGCCGAGCAGGAGGCGGCGCTGCGACTGATACGCGAAGGCAGCGTCTTCGGCTGCGTCGCCGCGCGGTCCGACAGTCCCGAGCCGCAGCACGGCCCGGCAGTGACGCCGCTGGGGCTGATGCGCTATGTCTGCGTGGCCACGCCGGCGTTCGCCGGCCACTGGTTCGGCGACGGCTTCAGCGCCGAGGCGGTGGCGCTGGCGCCGGCCGTGCTCAGCGACCGCGCGCTGATGACGCGCTTCCTGGCCCGCAGCCTGGACGTGCACACGCCCTTCCCGCACCACATCATGCCGGTCTCGACGACGCTGAACGCCTGCATCCACGGCAGCCTGGCCTATGGCTTGATGCCGCTGGCGCAGGCGCGGCAGGCGCTGGCCGAGGAGCAGCTGGTCGATCTGGCGCCCGGCCAGCACCTGGACGTGGCGCTCAACTGGCACGCCTGGAACCTCGACACGCCGTTCACGCGCGCGCTGTCGGAACAGATCGTCACGACGGCGCGCCGCCACCTGCTGCAGCCGTCGGCGGCCACCGCCTAGCCAGCTTAAATATCGAGCGGATCGACTTCCAGCGACCACTTGACGCGGCCCTTCATGGCGCGCAGCTCGGCCAGCCAGTGCTTGAGGAAAGCCTGCAGCGCCGGGCGCGACGGCGACTCCACCAGCAACTGCGCGCGGTCGACGTTGTGCACCCGCGTCATGCTCATCGGTATCGGATCGTTGATGGTGATGCCGGGATGGGCTACGCAGTCGCGCGCCTGCTCCAGGAAGGCGATGGCGGTGGCCAGTTCCGCCGCCTCGGCGCGCAGCAGCGCCTGGAACAGATACGGCGGCAGCGCGGCCTGCTCGCGTTCCTCCAGCAGCGCCGTGGCGAAATGGTCGTAATCGTGGTTGACCACCGCGCCGTACAGCGGATGCTGCGGATAGCGGGTCTGGATCAGCACCTCGCTGGCGCTGCCGCCGGCATTGCGGGCCGCGCGACCGGCCCGGCCGGCCACCTGCATCAGCTGCGCGAACAGGCGCTCGCTGGCGCGGTAATCCTGCGAGAACAGCGCCGTATCGGGATTGAGGATGCCGACCAGCGTGAGCTTTTTAAAATCGTGTCCCTTGGCCACCATCTGCGTGCCGATCAGGATGTCGACCTCGCCGCGGTGCACCGTATCGAACGCTTCCTGCGCGCTGCCCTTCTTGCGTGTGGAATCGGCGTCGATGCGCAGGATGCGTGCCTCCGGGAACAGCTGCTGCAAACCCTCTTCGACGCGCTGCGTGCCGCGTCCCAGCGGTTGCAGGTCGACGTTGCCGCAGGTCGGGCAATGGCGCGGAATGCGCAGCTCCAGGCTGCAATGGTGGCAGCGCAGCCGGTGTTCCGGCTTGTGCAGCACCATGAACGAGGTGCAGCGCGTGCAATTGCTGATCCAGCCACACGATTCGCAGCAGATCACCGGCGCATAACCGCGCCGGTTCAGAAACAGCAGCGATTGCTCGCCGCGCTCCATGCGCTGGCGCAGCGCCGCGATCAGGTGCGAGGTCAGGCCATCCTTGGGCTTGTCGCGCTCCATGTCGAGCAACTTCACTTGCGGCAGCACCGCGTCCTTGACGGCGCGCTCGCGCAGCTCCAGCTTGCGGTAGCGGCCGGACTGCGCGTGGTGCCAGCTTTCCAGCGAGGGCGTGGCCGAGCCGAGCACGATAGGGATCGCCAGCTGCCAGGCGCGCCACACGGCCAGGTCGCGCGCCGAATAGCGCAAGCCTTCCTGCTGCTTGTAGGACGGGTCATGCTCCTCGTCGATGACGATCAGTTTCAAGTGCGGCAGCGAGGCCAGGATCGCCAGCCGCGTGCCTAGCACGATGCGGGCGCGGCCCTGATGCGCGGCCAGCCAGTGCAGCATGCGCTCGCCCTCGGACAAGCTGCTGTGCAGGGTGGCCAGCATGACGCCGGGGAAACGCGCGCGGATATTGCCTTCCAGCTGGGGCGTCAGGTTAATTTCCGGCACCAGGATCAGGATCTGGCCGTCCGGCTCGCGCGCCAGCACCTGGGCGCAGGCTTGCAGATAGACTTCGGTCTTGCCGCTGCCGGTGACGCCGTACAGCAGCGTCGGCGTGTAACCCTGCGCGCCGCCGATGGCGTCGGCCGCCTCTTGCTGCGCGGCGTTGAGTTTGGGCATGTCGAGCGGCGTGCCGTCGTGCACGTCGACATTCTTGGCGAGCTTTTTGATGGCCCGGTCCAGCGCCACCGTGGTCGGCAGGCGCAGATTCTTCGGCAAGCCCGGCAGCGCAACCTCGCCCAGCGGACGCTGGTAATAATCGGCCGCGAAGCCAGCCAGCGCCAGCCATTGCGCAGACAGCGGCGACAACTGGCCGCGCACGGCCAGCGCATCCTTCAGCTTGGCCGGGTCGACGTCCGTCGTCTGCGTAATGCCGACGATCAGCCCGGTCACCTCGCGCAGCCCGAACGGTACCAGCGCCAGCTGGCCTACCTGCGGCTGCGCAGCAACTTCGCAGGGCCAGCGATAATCGAAGATGGCGTTCAAGGGCGTGTCGAGCGCTATCTTCAAGATGCAGTGATTTACGATGGCGTGCATCAGTCCCGTCCGCCAACAAAATGCGCGCCCGGGCCGCGATTGTTCGCCCTTGCCGACACTGTTAAATGACTCCACAGATTTTGTGGATAACTTTGTGGACAAGGGAAAATTAATTTACGGAAACCATGCAGCGCGAGGCGGCCATAGGCGTAAACCGGGCTAAAAATCAAAATTTTTTCTCTTTAAAATCAATGAGTTAAAAATTGCTTGCTAGGAGAGGGAAAAAGCGCGTTTTTATCCCGCATCTGTGCATAAGTGAAGTATTCGGGAAGATTTTTGCAAGAAATCAAGCACTTTTTTCATACCGCAAATAGACTTATCCACTTATACAATGAGCAAGACCGGCCGACAAAGCCAGGATACATAAAAGGCAAGGTTTTTACGGTCGCAATTGTATTATCAGATAGAAATAGCTGCTTAAAAATAGTGCACCGCAACATAAGCTTCCGCCAAAACCTCAACATTATGGCTAAGTTACGGTTTACTAAGTACTTTTCTTTTTTATCCACAGTTTATGTGGATAACTTTGTGGACAAGGAAGAAATAAGCCAGTTTATACCCTGTAATAAGGTTTAACGCATATCAAATGTTGCTAAAATTAGATCAAATAAATTCTTTAATAATCAATGACTTAGATATTTACCACGGGCTAGTGGAATATATCTGCCTATTATTTCCGCAGTTAAAATAATTGTGCATAAGTCGCTTCCGGGACGCCGCTGGAGAAATGAAAAAAGGGCACGTTTCAGGCGAAACGTGCCCTTTGTTCGCAAACTACATCAGCCCGCGCGCTGGGCCCGGCTGTGCGTGTGGACGGCATCCACCATGGCCGCCACGTTTTCCGGCGGCGTGAATTGCGAGATGCCGTGGCCCAGATTGAAGACGTGGCCATGGTCGGCCGACGGCGTGCCGTAGGCGTCCAGCACCTTCACCACCTCGGCGCGGATCTGCTCCGGGCTGGCGAACAGGATGGCCGGGTCCAGATTGCCCTGCAGGCCGACTTTGTGGCCCACCAGCGCGCGCGCCTGCGCCAGGTTGACGGTCCAGTCCAGGCCGACCGCGTCGGCGCCGATGTCGGCGATCTGCCCGAGCCACTGGCCGCCGCCCTTGGTGAAGACGATGGCCGGGATGCGCACGCCGTCCTTGTCGCGTTTCAGCTGGGCCACCACCTGGCGCATATAGTCCAGCGAGAACTGTTGATAAGCGCCGTCGGCCAGCGCGCCGCCCCAGGAATCGAAGATCATCACGGCCTGCGCGCCGGCATCGATCTGCGCGTTCAGGTATTCGGCCACGGCCTTGGCGTTCAGCGCCAGGATGTGGTGCATCAGGTCCGGGCGGTTGTACAGCATCTTTTTTATCGTGTGGAACTCGCGCGAACCCTGGCCTTCGACCATGTAGCAGGCCAGCGTCCACGGGCTGCCCGAGAAGCCGATCAGCGGCACGCGGCCATTGAGCTCGGTGCGGATCTGGGTCACGGCCTTGAACACATAGTCCAGCGAGCCCGGCTCCGGCAGGCGCAGCGCCAGCACGTCCTGTTCGGTTTTCAGCGGATGCTTGAACTTCGGTCCCTCGCCCTCGACGAAATACAGGCCCAGGCCCATCGCGTCCGGCACCGTCAGGATGTCCGAGAACAGGATGGCGGCGTCGAGCGGAAAACGGTCCAGCGGCTGCAGCGTCACTTCGGTGGCGTAGTCGGAATTGGTCGCCAGGCCCATGAAGGAGCCGGCCTTGCTGCGCGTTTCGCGGTATTCCGGCAGGTAGCGGCCGGCCTGGCGCATCAGCCACACCGGCGTGTAATCGGTCGGCTGGCGCAACAGCGCGCGCAAGAAGGTGTCGTTCTGGAGCGGGGCGAATTGGGACATGGCGGCAATGGAAGCGGGAGGAAAGACGCTATTATCGCATCCAATTTACTTCTAATCGCCAACCATAAGGAACTAGGCGGCCTGGAGCGCAAACTCCATTTTCACCGCGTCATAAGGAAATTCGATGCCGCCACCGGCGGCGCGCGCATCAGGCCGGCGTGGATCAAGGCCTCCACGTCGCTGCGCACCGTTCGGACATCGCGTCCCACCCGGCGCGCGGCGTTACGGACGGACATCGGACCGGCGCCGCATAAAGACTCGATCAACTGCCAGCGCTCGACGGTCAGCACCTGCCGCAATAATTCCGGCGTGACGAAGCTGTGCCGTGTCTCGCTGCGCACCAGGCCATCTTCCCAGGCTTGCAAGAACTCTTCCGCAACCTCGGCAACGGAACGTACATCAATCGTTAGCGTGTTCATCATTCCACCTCGCGCTATCATCACCTCAATATTATCTGTTCCACTATAAACCACGGTTCGACAAGCGCAGACGCAGGTTTCGCTGGATGATCGTCCGCGCTTTCACTATCATGCGAGACCGGGCCGCAATTCGCCCTGCCGACCCATCACGGAGCCACCATGCCATCTGCCACCAGCCCCCTCACCGCGCCCTACGGCGCCTGGCCATCGTCCATCAGCGCCGCGCAGGTGGCGGCCGGCGCCACGCCCTTGACCCAACTGGCCGTGGGCGGCGCCGACGGCAACGACATCTATTGGCTGGCCGGCCGCGCCGCCGAGGCGGGCCGCAACACGCTGCTGCGCCGCCACGGCGCGCGCGACGAGGAGCTGACGCCGACGCCATTCAATGTGCGTACCCGCGTCCACGAATACGGCGGCGGCGCCTACGCGGTCGACGGCGACACGGTCTACTTTTCGCACTACGCCGACAACCGCGTTTATCGTCAGGACGGCGAGGCCGCAGCGGTCGCGCTGACCCACGCCGGCCGCCAGCGCCACGCCGACTTCGTCGTCGACCACCAGCGCCAGCGCCTGGTCAGCGTGCGCGAGCTGCACTCGGACGACGCGCACGCGCAGCCGGTCAATACGCTGTGCGCCATCGCCGCCGACGGCAGCGAAACCGTGCTGGCGCAGGGCGCCGATTTCTACGCCGCGCCGCGCATCTCGCCGGACGGCCGCGCGCTGGCATGGCTCAGCTGGGACCATCCGCGCATGCCGTGGCAGGGCACCGAATTGTGGCTGGCCGAGTTCAACGCCGACGGCACGCTGGCCGCGCCGCGCCTGATCGCCGGCGGTCCCGAGGAGGCGATCTGCC
>Ga0209848_1000650_pt1 | contig 12289 bp, 9 predicted proteins | sample OrgsoiDNA_201062_FD_185810 | JGI IMG/M metagenome (GOLD analysis project Ga0209848, IMG submission 185810) | Permafrost soil microbial communities from the Arctic, to analyse light accelerated degradation of dissolved organic matter (DOM) -... | ecosystem: Environmental > Terrestrial > Soil >...
TAACCCTAAATACGCCATTTAGAGAAGATTGGTTGTATCAACTCGGCGATGTTATTACAGACCCGGATGAACTGCTTACTCTTCTGGCACTTAACGATAATGCAGAGCTGCAAAATGGGCGCGAAGCCCGTCGTTTATTCCCGCTGCGCGTTCCGCGCGCCTTTGTTGCGCGCATGCAGCCGGGCGATCCGCACGATCCTCTGTTGCTGCAGGTACTGACCGCGCGCGAAGAGTTTGTCGCAGCGCCAGGCTTTAGCACCGACCCCCTGGACGAACAACGCAGTGTCGTGCCAGGACTGTTGCATAAGTACAGTAATCGCGCGCTGCTGCTGGTCAAAGGTGGCTGTGCGGTGAACTGCCGCTACTGCTTCCGTCGCCACTTTCCCTATCAGGAAAATCAGGGAAATAAGTCCAACTGGGTTCAGGCGCTGGATTATATCCGCTCACACCCTGAACTCGATGAAATTATTTTCTCAGGGGGGGATCCCCTGATGGCAAAAGATGCTGAACTTGACTGGTTGATCACAGAACTGGAAAGCATTGCGCACATTCAGCGTCTGAGGATCCACACCAGATTGCCTGTGGTGATCCCAGCCCGCATTACGCAGACGCTCTGTCAGCGCTTAAGTGATTCCCGTTTGCAGGTGCTGATGGTGACGCACATCAATCATGCAAACGAGATTGATCGCGCCCTGTGCGACAGCATGCGCAGTCTGAAGAACGCTGGCGTCACGCTGCTTAATCAAAGTGTCCTGCTGCGTGGTGTTAATGATAGCGCCGACACCCTGGCAGAGCTGAGTAATGCGTTGTTTAATGCCGGGATCCTGCCGTACTACATTCACGTACTGGATAAAGTACAAGGCGCAGCGCACTTCATGGTTGATGATGATGAAGCGCGGCTGATCATGAAAGAGTTGATGAGCAAAGTTTCGGGCTATATGGTACCGAAGCTGACACGCGAAATCGGCGGCGAACCAAGCAAAACCATTCTTGATTTGCGGCTTAAGCAATCCTGACACCTTAAATATCATGATCAAAAAGGGATGCCCTGTGGCATCCCTTTTACTATTTGGTGTTTGTTCAGGAAAAAGTCTGCCCAGTTAAGGACACTTGTACACCTGACCCACCATTTTGCTGTCAACCGGTACGAAGCTGGACAGCAAATTCTGTGTCGGGCTGTTTGCGCCATAGATGGTGTTACCCCCCATTGCCGCCGCTTTATTACGCAGATCGTTTGCTGCACCGCGCATTGAGCTGCCGTCACCACCACTGCCTGAGAACCAATTGCTTTGCGCGCCGGTGACATCACCAATGAGCTGGCATTCTTTGCCAGGTTTAGTATCGGTGAATTTTACCTGTTGGCCCGCTGCATCAAGTTGATGAGTGGTACTGCACCCGGCAAGCAGCATGGCAGCTGACAGGCCCAGTAACATTTTAATCCGCATCACTTTCCCCATTTGATATTGAAATCTCATAAAGCCTATCAGAGAACGCTCGGTTCTCTTAGGCATCCGTTGCCACGTTTACCTAGGGTTCAACGCGTTACCTGAGATAAACAGGCAATGGCGATAGGCTACAGTTTACACGTTAAACTCCAGAGACAATGAGAGTTATCTTACTGAACCGGACGAAAAAGGGTCAAATAAAAAAACCCGGCCATAAATGACCGGGTTTCTTCAACATACAAAAGGCTTACGCCCTTCATACATCCAGCGGATAAACGCCAGGGGGATGATTACATCATGCCGCCCATGCCGCCCATTCCACCCATGCCGCCAGCGCCCATGTCGCCTTTGTCATCTTTAGGCAGGTCAGTGATCATGCACTCGGTGGTGATCATCAGGCCAGCTACAGAAGACGCAAACTGCAGAGCAGAACGGGTCACTTTAGTTGGGTCAAGGATACCCATCGCGATCATGTCGCCGTACTGTTCGGTGTAAGCGTTGTAGCCGAAGCTGCCTTCGCCTGCTTTTACTTTGTTCGCGATAACAGAGGCTTCTTCACCGGCGTTAACCACGATCTGACGCAGTGGAGATTCCATCGCGCGCAGTGCAACGCGGATACCCACGTTCTGGTCTTCGTTGTCGCCTTTAAGGCCAGCCAGAGTGTGAGCAACGCGAATCAGCGCAACACCACCACCGGCAACCACGCCTTCTTCAACGGCAGCACGGGTTGCGTGCAGCGCATCTTCAACGCGGGCTTTCTTCTCTTTCATTTCAACTTCAGTTGCTGCGCCCACTTTCAGAACGGCTACGCCGCCTGCCAGTTTAGCCACACGCTCTTGCAGTTTTTCACGGTCGTAATCAGACGTCGCTTCTTCAATCTGCTGACGGATCTGAGAAACACGGCCCTGGATAGTCGCTTCTTCGCCGATACCATCAATAATAATGGTGGTGTCTTTGTTGATAACAACACGTTTAGCCTGACCCATATCTTCCAGGGTGGCTTTTTCCAGTTCCAGACCGATCTCTTCAGAGATAACAGTACCGCCAGTCAGGGTTGCGATGTCCTGCAACATAGCTTTACGACGGTCGCCGAAGCCAGGTGCTTTAACCGCAGCCACTTTCACGATGCCACGCATGGTGTTCACAACCAGCGTCGCCAGGGCTTCGCCTTCAACGTCTTCCGCAATGATCAGCAGTGGTTTGCCAGCTTTCGCAACGGCTTCCAGCACTGGCAGCATTTCGCGAATGTTAGAAATTTTCTTGTCAGCCAACAGGATGAACGGGCTTTCCAGCTCGATCGAACCGGTTTCTGGCTTGTTGATGAAGTATGGAGACAGGTAGCCACGGTCAAACTGCATACCTTCAACCACGTCCAGCTCATCTTGCAGGCCGGTGCCTTCTTCAACGGTGATAACGCCTTCTTTGCCGACTTTTTCCATCGCTTCTGCGATGAGTTTACCAACAGTTTCGTCGGAGTTAGCAGAGATGGTACCGACCTGTGCAATCGCTTTAGAATCAGAGCAAGGCACGGACAGTTTTTTCAGTTCTTCAACAGCGGCGATAACCGCTTTATCGATACCGCGTTTCAGGTCCATCGGGTTCATGCCAGCCGCAACAGCTTTCAGACCTTCAGTGATGATGGACTGAGCCAGCACAGTTGCGGTAGTCGTACCGTCGCCCGCTGCATCGTTAGCTTTAGACGCCACTTCTTTCACCATCTGTGCGCCCATGTTTTCGAACTTGTCTTCCAGTTCGATTTCACGTGCAACAGAGACACCATCTTTAGTGATGGTCGGTGCGCCGAATGATTTGTCCAGGACAACGTTACGGCCTTTTGGGCCCAGGGTAACTTTAACTGCATCAGCAAGGATGTTTACGCCACGCAACATTTTTACACGAGCGTCGTTGCCGAATTTTACGTCTTTAGCTGCCATTGTTATTTACCTTCAATTCGTTCAGTTCAGAAAAAGTGATCAGGAGCGGATTACGCTTCTACGATAGCCAGAATGTCGCTTTCGGACATGATCAACACTTCTTCATTGTCGATCTTCTCTGCTTTCACGCCGTAACCGTCGTTGAAAATAACGATGTCGCCAACTTTAACGTCCAGCGCTTTCACTTCACCATTTTCCAGGATGCGACCATGACCGACGGCCAGGATTTCACCGCGGGTAGATTTACCAGCAGCAGAGCCAGTCAGAACGATGCCGCCAGCGGATTTAGATTCTACTTCTTTACGCTTGACGATAACGCGGTCATGCAATGGACGAATTTTCATTGATAACTCTCCTGTGAGCGGGGTCCATAACTATTTTAGGGTTGAATGCCTGACAGTCATCTGCCCGGCCTCGTGGTTTGTTTAATGGGGGCGTTACGCCACCCTTCAAGGGGACAAAGCAAAAAAAATCGCTTTTTCTTTTCCATTTCAACGATTCGTAAAGAATCGATAGGAATCCCTTTTTCAACAATAATTTAACAATCAGTGGCGCGGATATTAACGGCCACGGCTGTCGATGTCGTCATCTTTTTCCGGTGATACCAAGCGTTCGGTATGTTCATCAGTGCGTTTGAACTCCCCGTCGAAAGTATTTCCGGTTGGCTGACTTTTGCCCCAGTTGCCGCCGGAGCGAACAATATTGAGATGCGGCATCAATTTTAGCGTCAGGGATTTCTGCACCGGTGGCAGTAAAAGCAACAGACCAAGGAAGTCGGTAAAGAATCCGGGGATCAGCAGCAAGAACCCTGCCATCACCAACGAAACACTTTTAACCATCTCAGCAGCCGGGCTTTCGCCTGCGGCCAGTTTCTGCTGCAACTGCATAAAGGTTTTCATGCCCTGATTTTTCACCAGCGACACACCAACGCAGGAGGTAAAGACCACCAGCAGCAACGTCATAGCTACGCCGATAAAGGCAGCCACTTTGATAAATAACGTTATTTCGATGTAAGCCAACAGAAATAACAATAATAACGGTAACCAGCGCACCGTATTCTCCTCGTGATGAAGTCCCGGTTTGCCTTGTGCGGCATCTTCCCAGGACCATAAAAGGGTGCCAGGGGATCTCAGCGATCACAACGCCCCAGGCTGTCTACAATGAAATGGGAGCGAAGAGCGCCCTTTTCAAGCGGTCCTCAACATTTAATTCACTGAGCGAATGATTTGTGAGAGTTCTCACAGATACAGAAATACATGCTCCGTAACAGTGCAAGAGAGTGATCTTAGTGCGTGCAATTCGCCAATAGCAGCATATGATCGCTTTCGTTGTAGCAACAACGGTTGATCGTTTTTAATTTCCCGCTGTTAGTAACATAATTATTAACATCGCATAACGCATTCAAGCACCAAAAAGAAGGTTCTCATGTCAAATACGATTCGTATCGAGGAAGATCTGCTGGGTACTCGCGAAGTGCCGGCCGAGGCTTATTATGGAATTCACACCCTGCGGGCGATTGAAAACTTCTATATCAGCAACACTAAAATCAGCGATGTACCGGAGTTTGTCCGGGGCATGGTGATGGTCAAGAAAGCAGCCGCATTAGCCAATAAAGAGCTGCGTACAATCCCACGCCATATCGCTGATATCATTGTTCAGGCCTGTGATGAAGTCCTCGATAAAGGCAAATGCATGGACCAGTTCCCGATTGACGTCTTCCAGGGCGGCGCAGGGACCTCGGTTAACATGAACACCAATGAGGTTCTGGCAAACATTGGCCTCGAGCTGATGGGGCACCAGAAAGGTGATTACCAGTATCTGAACCCGAACGACCATCTGAATAAATGCCAGTCCACCAATGATGCCTACCCAAGCGGTTTTCGCATTGCGGTTTACGCCTCATTACTGAAACTCATCGATGCAATTGCCCAGTTGGGTGATGGTTTTGAGAATAAAGCCAAAGAGTTCGAAAATATCATCAAAATGGGCCGCACCCAGTTGCAAGATGCTGTGCCGATGACCCTCGGTCAGGAGTTCCACGCATTTAATGTGTTGTTGAAAGAAGAAACCCGTAACTTGCTGCGTACCGGCGAACTGCTGCTGGAAGTAAACCTTGGAGCAACCGCCATCGGTACTCGCCTGAATACGCCGGAAGGCTATCAGCAACTGGCGGTAGAAAAACTGGCGGAAGTCAGCAATCTCCCTTGTGTACCAGCAGAAGATTTGATCGAAGCAACCTCGGACTGTGGCGCCTACGTGATGGTCCACAGCTCGCTGAAACGGCTTGCAGTTAAGTTATCTAAAATCTGTAATGACTTACGCCTGCTCTCTTCTGGCCCGCGTGCGGGCCTTAACGAGATTAACTTGCCAGAACTTCAGGCCGGTTCATCTATCATGCCAGCCAAAGTTAATCCGGTGATCCCTGAAGTGGTGAACCAGGTGTGCTTTAAAGTCATCGGGAACGACATCTGTGTCACCATGGCGGCCGAAGCAGGGCAGTTACAGCTCAACGTGATGGAACCGGTGATTGGCCAGGCGATGTTTGAGTCCATTCATATCCTGACTAATGCCTGCTACAATTTGCTGGAAAAATGCATTAACGGCATTACAGCGAATAAAGAAGTCTGCGAATTCTACGTTTTCAACTCCATCGGTATTGTGACTTATCTCAACCCGTTTATCGGCCACCATAATGGCGATATCGTTGGTAAAATTTGTGCAGAAACCGGTAAGAGTGTGCGTGAAGTGGTACTGGAACGCGGTCTGCTCACGGAAGCTGAGCTGGATGACATCTTCTCGATCGAGAACCTGATGCACCCTGCTTACAAGGCAAAACGGTATACGGACGAAAATGAACAATAACAGGATTCACTTGTAGCCTCCGAAGGCTCGTTGTTCTCACGAACAATGAGCCTTTTTATTTTGTACATAACAACAATTACACAACATTTCATTTTCATTTTGTTTCTTTCAGGAGTACCGGAACAATGGACGGCCAATCATGTTAATCATCGAACTCATTATTGTACTGGCAGCGATTTTTCTTGGCGCACGTCTGGGCGGGATTGGGATCGGCTTTGCCGGCGGGCTTGGGGTGCTGGCACTGGCGCTTTGCGGCGTAAAGCCGGGCACCATTCCTTTTGACGTCATTTCAATCATCATGGCGGTGATCGCTGCGATATCCACTATGCAGGTGGCCGGTGGTATGGATTATCTGGTCCAGCAAACCGAAAAACTGCTGCGCAAAAATCCTAAACACATCACGCTACTTGCGCCGATCGTGACCTATTTCCTGACCATCATGGCGGGTACCGGTAATATCTCGCTGTCTGCATTACCGGTGATTGCTGAAGTAGCAAAAGAACAAGGCATCAAGCCTTGTCGGCCGCTTTCTACTGCCGTCGTGGCGGCGCAAATTGCCATCACCGCCTCACCTATTTCTGCAGCGGTCGTCTACATGTCATCCGTGATGGAAGGACACGGCGTCAGCTACCTGCATCTGCTGATGGTGATGATCCCTTCCACGCTGGCGGCAGTGATCGTGATGTCCCTGATCGTTACCTGGTGCTTCAGCTCCAAATTGTCAGACGACCCGGTCTACCTGAAGCGTTATGAGGAAGGTCTGGTGGAATTACGTGGCGATAAAATCGTCGAGATTAAAACCAGTGCAAAACTCTCTGTGCTGCTGTTCCTGCTCGGCGTATTTACTGTCGTAGGTTATGCCGTGGTCAATAGCCCAAGCCTTGGCTGGGTGGAAACACCGATCATGAATACCACCAACGCCATTTTGATCATCATGCTGAGCGTGGCCACGCTGACTACCCTTTTGTGTCATATCAAGACGGATGCCATCCTCTCTTCCGGGACATTTAAAGCCGGGATGAGCGCCTGTATCTGTATTCTGGGCGTCGCCTGGCTTGGCGATACCTTTGTGCAGGCAAATTTAGGCTGGATAAAAGAGACGGCGGGAGGGCTGATTCAGGCGCATCCGTGGTTGCTGGCATTGATTTTCTTCTTCTGCTCTGCGCTGTTGTATTCACAGGCAGCGACAGCCAAAGCTCTCATGCCGCTGGCACTGGCGTTGAACGTTACGCCACTGACCGCCGTTGCTTCTTTTGCTGCAGTATCGGGCCTGTTTATTTTGCCGACCTACCCGACGCTGGTCGCGGCAGTACAAATGGATGACACCGGTACCACGCGCATTGGTCGCTTCGTCTTTAACCATCCATTCTTTATTCCGGGCACTCTCGGCGTATTCCTGTCAGTACTGTTTGGTTTTGGTCTGGGCAGTCTCATTCTTTAACGCTTTTCTACAGGGGCTTCGGCCCCTGTATTTGTGCACTTCTCCCCTCCTCTGACAAACTCTGACACTCCGGGGCTTTCTGCTCACCGAATAGACAGGGTATAATCACATTCTGTTAACGTGCTTTGGCATGATGCCATCTGCCGCCTCTTTCGATTCACCCAGTGGCCTGTATGTTCGCCACGATAAAGAGAATAATGACCCGCATGGATCTCCGTATTTCCCGTCTTCTATTACTGTTTCTCAGTCTATTTTTCCTGCCGCTTCACGCGCAGGCGTCCCTGTTTGACAAACCTGCCAATCCGCAATTCGTGCCGGTTGATCAGGCTTTTGACTTTGATTTCCAACAGCAGGGCCCGAATCTCAAGCTGAACTGGAAAATCCGGGAAGGTTATTATCTTTATCGCGACAAAATTGAATTAACGGGCAACGGTGCACAGCTGGCGGCGTTCATATTGCCGAAAGGCATGGAGCATCATGACGAGTTTTTCGGCGCTACCGACGTCTACGAGAAACAACTCAGCCTGAGTGTTCCGCTGCGTCAGGCTGACGCCCACGCGACGCTCAAAGTGACGTATCAGGGGTGTGCCGTGGCCGGATTCTGTTATCCGCCAGAAACGCGCGAAATCCCGCTGAACGAAGTAACTACACTCAAGGCAGCCACCCCGCCCGCCACTGCCGTAGCGCAACCCGCAGCCCGTCCCGACGTCGTGCCAGCCCCTCAGTCTGCACCACTGCCTTTCTCGCCGCTATGGGCACTGCTTATCGGCATCGGGATTGCTTTCACCCCCTGCGTGCTGCCCATGTACCCGTTGATTTCCGGCATTATTCTTGGGCGACAGCGGCCACACAGCATGAAGCGAATTTTCCTGTTGGCTATGCTGTACGTACAGGGAATGGCGTTGACTTACACCGTTCTCGGCGTAGTCGTGGCAGCGGCTGGGCTGCAATTCCAGGCCGCTCTGCAAAGTCCGTGGGTGCTGGTCACACTCTCGGTCGCTTTCGTCGTGCTGGCGCTGTCGATGTTCGGCATGTTCAACCTGCAATTACCTTCGTCAGTGCAAACCCGCCTGACGCTATGGAGTAACGACCAGCAAGGCGGTTCGCTGGCGGGCGTGTTCGTTATGGGGGCACTGGCCGGGCTCATTTGTTCGCCCTGCACCACTGCGCCGCTGAGCGCTATTTTGCTTTACATCGCACAGAGCGGAAATCTGTGGGCCGGTGCCGGAACGCTCTATCTTTATGCATTGGGCATGGGTATTCCGCTGATTATCGTGACACTGTTTGGCAACCGCTTGCTGCCGCGCAGCGGGCCATGGATGCAATATGTCAAAGAAGGGTTCGGCTTTGTTATTCTGGCATTGCCGGTATTCTTACTTGAGCGAATTATTGGTGATGTGTGGGGGTTACGGTTGTGGAGCGCGCTGGGTATCGCCTTCTTTGGCTGGGCGCTATTACTCAGCTTGAAAAGCCAGCGCGGCGTAGTGCGCGTGCTGCAGTTGCTGTTCCTCGCTGCGGCGCTGATTGTCAGCCGACCGTTGCAGGACTGGGCATTTGCTTCTACTAATGGTACAGCGACGACGGCACAGCACGCACTCAAGTTTCAGCCCATCAATAATGTTGATGAGCTGAATGCCGCACTCGAGGCCGCCCGAGGAAAACGCGTGATGCTTGATCTCTACGCTGACTGGTGTGTCGCCTGCAAAGAGTTCGAAAAATACACCTTCACTGCACCACAGGTGCAGAATGAACTGCGTGACACCATACTGCTGCAGGCGGATGTGACTCAAAATAACCCGCAACAGGTGGTGCTGCTTAAACATCTCAAGGTATTGGGCCTGCCCACCCTCTTATTCTTTGGTGCGGACGGAAAAGAGTTGCCACAGTCGCGGGTAACCGGTTTTATGGATGCAGCCAAATTCACTGGGCATTTGCAGAAAACCCAGCCTTAAATGACACTATTTTCTGAAGTACGCGAATTGTGAGGAGGCAAACGTGCTACGTGAACAGGTCCTTGACCAGACACTTAATCTTTTGGAACAGCGCGGTTTGGCCACACTGTCACTGGAGTCTATCGCTGAACTGGTGAGCATTCCGCTCAGTGATTTACGCCGTTTCTGGCCCGATGCCGAGGCGCTGCTGTATGACAGCCTGCGCCATCACGGCGAACAAATTGATATCTGGCGCCGCCAGTTATTGTTAGATGACACTCTGACACCCCCGCAAAAGTTGCTGGCCCGTTACAAGGTGCTGGATGAGCAAGTCCGCCTGAACCGCTACCCAGGCTGTCTGTTTATTGCGGCGTGCAGTTTCTACCCGGACAGTGAAGCCCCCATTCATCAGTTGGCTGAGAAGCAGAAACAGGCCTCTTACCAGTACACGCTGGCGTTATTGCAGGAGATGGGCTCAGACGATGCACAGATGGTCGCTGAGCAGATGGAGCTGATCCTCGAAGGCTGTTTGAGTAAATTACTGGTGAAACGCCAACTGCACGATGTCGCGGTTGCCAGACGGCTGGCCGAAGATGTGCTGAATGTGGCCCGCTGCCGTGAACATGGCGCGTTGGCGTAATAAGCCGGTAAAAACAGTCCATTTGTGACTTTTTTGCCTGAAAAGCCAGCAAACGAACCGTTTTCATGGTGTTTCTCGCATAAAGCCGTTGACGCCATACGGCCAATACGGTTTAATGCGCCCCGTTGCCCGGATAGCTCAGTCGGTAGAGCAAGGGATTGAAAATCCCTGTGTCCTTGGTTCGATTCCGAGTCCGGGCACCAAATTCATATCAACGGACCTCCACGGAGGTCCGTTTTTGTTTTGTTTTCCCGCTAGAATCAACAAATCTCCTCTAACTCAATTCCACCGAACTCAATCAATATCTACCCACATCAAGCCGCTTGAAGCCGCTTGTGCGGGCACAAATGAGGGTATAGTCTGATTCGATAATATTTATACCCCTTAATACAATCAGGAGACCTCTCAATGGCACTCACTGACGCTAAAATCCGTGCAGCTAAACCGGATGAAAAACCATATAAACTTGCCGACACCGGTAACATGTTTTTGCTCGTTCACCCTAATGGCTCCCGTTACTGGCGACTCCGCTATCGATTTCTGGGTAAGGAGAAAACTCTCGCTCTGGGTGTTTACCCCGAGGTTTCATTATCTGAAGCACGTGAAAAGCGTGATGAAGCCAGAAAGCTGATTGCAGCAAGCATTGATCCCTGCGAACAAAAACGCGTTAAGAAATCCGTATCAGATGTCGCTCATACTTTTGAAGCGATAGCTCGACAATGGCACAGCAGCAATAAAAAGTGGTCTGAGTCACATAGCGAGAAAACCCTCAAAAGTCTTGAAACCCACGTATTTCCGTTTATTGGCTCACGAGATATCACCACGCTGAAAACACCCGATCTTTTGGTTCCTGTTAAAGAGGCTGAAGCAAAAGAGATTTACGAAATTGCCTCCCGCCTGCAACAACGTATCACGGCAATCATGCGATATGCAGCCCAGTCAGGTATCATCAGCTACAACCCGGCTGTTGATATGGCTGGTGCATTAACCACCGTTAAAAGACAACACCGCCCTGCCCTTGCCCTTAACCGCACCACTGAGCTTATCACCCGTATTGACTCCTACAAAGGTCAGCTAATGACCAGACTTGCCACTAAAGTAACACTGCTGGTTTTTATTCGCTCCAGTGAACTACGTTTTGCAAGGTGGTCTGAAATTGATTTTGAAAAATTAATGTGGACCATCCCTCCTGAACGCGAACCTCTCCCTGGCGTTAAACACTCACACAGGGGATCTAAAATGCGTACCCCTCACCTTGTCCCCCTTTCCAGGCAGGCGCTGGATATTTTGCAGCAAATCCGCAGTATCAGTGGCGAGCATACGTTTATTTTTACGGGTGACCATAATCCCTGGAAACCGATGAGCGAAAATACCGTCAATAATGCGTTACGCCTCATGGGCTATGATACAAAAGTGGATGTTTGTGGTCATGGCTTCCGGGCGATGGCCTGCAGCTCATTGATTGAGCCAGGGCTATGGTCGAGGGATGCTGTTGAACGTCAGATGAGTCATCAGGAGCGTAACGGTGTACGGGCGGCGTACATCCATAAGGCGGAGTTTCTGGATGAACGCAGACTAATGCTTCAGTGGTGGGCTGATTTTCTGGATGCAAATGGGAAGAAGTCAGTGAGCCCGTTTGATTTTGCAAAATTCCAGTCCGGATAGCAGTTCGCACCAAAACCAATCAGGATAGTTCACGTTAGGCGCCTCCATTTCGGAGGTGCTTAACAGAGGGAGTTTTTATTTTTTTTCCCAAGATTGCATTCATAATTTGTTCAGACATGTAACCTCTTCTACAACGGATTAGAAAGGTCCGCTTAGTGCCAGGAGCGGACGTCGCTGACGACAGGGTGTACTAATCAACGGGGAGCAGGTCAGTGTCAAAGTGGACATCGCTAATATCGTGCTATGAATAGACCCTAGTTTCCTAGACTGTTGCGTGCCTCATGAACCAGGCACTTTCATAAACTGCAGGGGGTTGATCTTCACAGGCACTGTGGCGGCGTTTAGCATTATAAAACATCTCGACATAATCG
>Ga0209848_1000653_pt1 | contig 12204 bp, 9 predicted proteins | sample OrgsoiDNA_201062_FD_185810 | JGI IMG/M metagenome (GOLD analysis project Ga0209848, IMG submission 185810) | Permafrost soil microbial communities from the Arctic, to analyse light accelerated degradation of dissolved organic matter (DOM) -... | ecosystem: Environmental > Terrestrial > Soil >...
CCGCGTCCACCAATCCGCCGGCGATGGCGAACGCGCCGACGGCGGCCGACAGGTTGCCGCAATTGCCGCTCCAGTCGACGAAGGCCTTGTCGATGGCGACCTGGCCGAACAGATAATCGACGTCGTGCCCCGGCTGGCCGCTGACCGACAGGATCACCGTCTTGCTGGTGCTGGACGTGGCGCCGCCCATGCCGTCGATCTGTTTGCCGTAGGGGTCCGGGCTGCCGATCACGCGCAGCAGCAGCGCGTCGCGCGCCTTGCCGGGCACCTGCGCGGCGGCCGGCAAATCCTGCAGGCGGAAGAACACGCCCTTGCTGGTGCCGCCGCGCATATACGTGGCGGCGATTTTGATTTGCGGTGCGTGGCTCATGATCATGCCGCCTTCACTGTCGATTGCAGGAAGTCCTGCGCGAAGCGCTGCAGCACGCCGCCCGCTTCGTAGATCGACACCTCCTCGGCGGTGTCGAGACGGCAGGTCACCGGCACTTCGACGCGCTCACCGTCGCGGCGGTTGATCACCAGCGTCAGCGTGGCGCGCGGCACGCGCTCGCCGATCACGTCGAAGGTTTCGGTGCCGTCGATGCTCAAGGTCTTGCGATTGACGCCGGCCTTGAACTCCAGCGGCAGCACGCCCATGCCGACCAGATTGGTGCGGTGGATGCGCTCGAAGCCCTCGGCGACGATCGCTTCCGCGCCGGCCAGACGCACGCCCTTGGCCGCCCAGTCGCGCGACGAACCCTGGCCGTAATCGGCGCCGGCGATGACGATCAGCGGCTGCTTGCGCTCCATGTAAGTCTCGATGGCTTCCCACATGCGCGTCACTTTGCCTTCCGGCTCGATGCGCGCCAGCGAACCGGCTTTGACTTTACCATCGACCATCACCATCTCGTTCTTCAAGGTCGGATTGGCGAAGGTGGCGCGTTGCGCCGTCAGGTGGTCGCCGCGGTGGGTGGCGTAGGAATTGAAGTCCTCCTCCGGCAAGCCCATTTTCGCGAGGTACTCGCCGGCCGCGCTATCGAGCATGATGGCGTTCGACGGCGACAGGTGGTCGGTGGTGATGTTATCGCCGAGGACCGCCAGCGGACGCATGCCGGTCAGCGTGCGCGCGCCGGCCAGCGCGCCTTCCCAGTATGGCGGACGGCGGATATACGTCGTCTGCGGACGCCAGTCGTACAAGGGGCTGACGCTGATGCCGTCGTCGGCCTGCTTGGCAAACATCGGGATGTAGACCTTGCGGAACTGCTCCGGCTTCACACTGGCCGCGACGATGGCGTCGATCTCTTCGTCGCTCGGCCAGATGTCCTTCAGCGTCACCGGATGGCCGTCGGCGTCGATGCCGAGGATGTCCTTCTCGATGTCGAAGCGGATGGTGCCGGCGATCGCGTAAGCCACCACCAGCGGCGGCGAGGCGAGGAAAGCCTGCTTGGCATACGGGTGGATACGGCCGTCGAAATTGCGGTTGCCCGACAGGACCGCAGTCGCATACAGATCGCGCTCGACGACTTCCTTCTGGATCACCGGATCGAGCGCGCCGGACATGCCGTTGCAGGACGTGCAGGCATAGGCGACCACGCCAAAGCCCAGCTGCTCCAGCTCCTTCATCAGCTGCGCTTCTTCGAGATACAGCGTCACCGTCTTGGAACCGGGAGCGAGCGAACTTTTCACCCACGGCTTGCGCGTCAGCCCGCGCTGGTTGGCGTTGCGCGCCAGCAGACCGGCGGCGATCATGTTGCGCGGATTATTCGTGTTGGTGCAGCTGGTGATGGCGGCGATGATGACGGCGCCATCGGGCATCAGGCCCGCTTCGTTTTCGACCACGCCGCTGATGCCGCGCGCGGCCAGCTCGGAGGTCGGCACGCGGCTGTGCGGATTCGATGGACCGGCGATATTGCGTACCACCGACGACAGATCAAATGTGATGGTACGCTCATATTCGGCGGTCTTCAGGCTGTCGGCCCACAGGCCGGTGTGTTTGGCGTACAGCTCCACCAGCTTGACCAGTTCATCATCACGACCGGTCAGCTTCAGATACTTGATGGTCTGCTCGTCGATGAAGAACATCGCCGCCGTCGAACCGTATTCCGGCGCCATGTTGGAGATCGTCGCGCGGTCGCCCAGCGTCAGATGGGAAGCGCCAGCACCGAAGAATTCCAGATAGGACGAAACGACTTTTTCCTTGCGCAGGAATTCGGTCAGCGCCAGCACGGTATCGGTGGCGGTGATGCCGGGTTGCGGCTTGCCGGTCAGCTCGACGCCGATGATGTCGGGCAGCCGCATCCACGATGCGCGGCCCAGCATCACGCTCTCCGCTTCCAGGCCGCCGACGCCGATGGCGATCACGCCCAGCGCGTCGACCATCGGCGTGTGCGAGTCGGTGCCGACCAGCGTGTCCGGATAGGCGACGCCGTCGGCCACCTGCACCACCGGCGACATGCGCTCCAGATTAATCTGGTGCAGGATGCCGTTGCCCGGCGGGATCACGTCGACGTTCTTGAACGCCTTCTTGGTCCAGTTGATAAAGTCGAAGCGGTCTTCGTTGCGACGGTCTTCGATGGCGCGGTTTTTTTCAAACGCGTTTTCATCGAAGCCGCCGCATTCCACGGCCAGCGAATGGTCGACCACCAGCTGCGTCGGCACGACCGGATTGACCAGCGCCGGATCGCCGCCTTGCAGCGCGATGGCGTCGCGCAGGCCGGCCAGGTCGACCAGCGCGGTTTGTCCGAGGATGTCGTGGCAGACCACGCGCGCCGGGAACCACGGGAAGTCGAGGTCGCGGCGGCGTTCGATCAGCTGCGCCAAGGACGCATCCAGCGTCTGCGGATCGCAGCGGCGCACCAGGTTCTCGGCCAGCACGCGCGAGGTGTAGGGCAGCTTGTCGTAGGCGCCGGGCTGGATCGCGTCGATGGCGGCGCGCGCGTCGAAGTAATCGATGGCCGTGCCGGGCAGGGATTTGCGGAAGTTGGTGTTCATTTTATTTGCGGTCCTTGAGCGGCACGAAGGCCAGATCTTCCGGGCCGACGTAGTTGGCGCTCGGGCGGATGATCTTGTTGTCGATGCGCTGTTCGATGATGTGCGCGGCCCAGCCGGAGGTGCGCGAGATGACGAACAGCGGCGTGAACATCGCCGTCGGCACGCCCATCATGTGGTACGACACGGCCGAGAACCAGTCCAGGTTGGGGAACATTTTTTTGATGTCCCACATGACCGTTTCGAGACGCTCGGCGATGTCGAACATCTTCATCGAACCGGCTTCCTGCGACAGGCTGCGCGCCACTTCCTTGATGACGACGTTGCGCGGATCGGAGATGGTGTAGACCGGGTGGCCGAAGCCGATCACCACTTCCTTGTTGGCGACGCGGTTGCGGATATCGGCTTCGGCTTCGTCGGCGTTTTCGTAGCGCTTCTGGATTTCCAGCGCGACTTCGTTGGCGCCGCCGTGCTTCGGTCCGCGCAGCGCGCCGATCGCGCCGGTGATGGCCGAGTGGATGTCGGAGCCCGTGCCGGCGATGACGCGGCTGGTGAAGGTGGACGCGTTGAACTCGTGTTCCGCGTACAAGATCAGCGAAGTGTGCATCGCCTTGACCCAGCTGTCGGACGGCTTCTCGCCATGCAGCAGGTGCAGGAAATGGCCGCCGATGGAATCGTCGTCGGTCTCCACATCGATGCGCTTGCCGTTATGGCTGTAGTGGTACCAGTACAGCAGCATCGAGCCGAAGGAAGCCATCAGGCGGTCGGCGATGTCGCGCGCGCCGGGCGCGTTGTGGTCGTCCTTTTCCGGCAGCGTGCAGCCGAGGACCGAGACACCGGTGCGCATCACGTCCATCGGGTGGGCCGACGCCGGCAGGGCTTCCAGCGCGGCCTTCAGCGACGCCGGCAAACCGCGCAGCGCTTTCAGTTTGGCCTTGTAGCCTTTGAGTTCGGCGGCGTTGGGCAGTTTGCCGTGCACCAGCAGGAAGGCGATTTCCTCGAACTCGCAGGAGTCGGCGACGTCGAGAATGTCGTAGCCGCGATAGTGCAAATCGTTGCCGGTTTTGCCGACCGAGCAAAGCGCCGTGTTACCGGCGGTGACGCCGGACAGGGCGACGGATTTTTTCGGTTTGAAGGTGGCGGTGGTTTCAGTGGTGCTCATGTATTTTTCTCCAAGATCAATCGAGTGCGGGATGCGGTTTATTTTTTCTGCGCGGCGAACAGCGCGTCGAGCTTTTGCTCGAAGGTGTGATAGTTGATGCGTTCATAGAGCTCGGCGCGGGTCTGCATGGTGTCGATGACGTTCTGCTGCGTGCCGTCGCGGCGGATCGCGCCGTAGACGTTTTCGGCGGCCTTGTTCATGGCGCGGAAAGCGGACAGCGGATACAGCACCAGGCCGACGTCGGCGCCGCGCAATTCGTCGACCGTGTACAGCGGCGTCGAACCGAATTCGGTGATGTTGGCCAGTACCGGCACCTTCACGGCCTTGGCGAATTGCGAGTACATGGCCAGGTCGGTGATCGCTTCCGGGAAGATCATGTCGGCGCCCGCTTCGACGCAGGCGATGGCGCGTTCCAGCGCCGCTTCCAGGCCTTCGACGGCCAGCGCGTCGGTGCGCGCCATGATGACGAAGCTGTCGTCGGTGCGCGCGTCGACGGCGGCCTTGATGCGGTCGACCATCTCCTGCTTGCTGACGATCTCCTTGCCCGGACGGTGGCCGCAGCGCTTGGCGCCCACCTGGTCTTCGATGTGCATGGCGGCGGCGCCGAACTTGATCATAGCTTTGACGGTGCGCGCGACGTTGAAGGCCGAGGCGCCGAAGCCGGTGTCGACGTCGACCAGCAGCGGCAGGTCGCAGACGTCGGTGATGCGGCGCACGTCGGTGAGCACGTCGTCGAGGTTGGAGATGCCCAGGTCGGGCAGGCCGAGCGAGCCGGCCGCGACGCCGCCACCGGACAAATAAATCGCCCGGAAGCCAGCGCGTTTCGCCAGCAAGGCGTGATTGGCGTTGATGGCGCCGACAACCTGCAACGGGGATTCTTCTTGGACGGCCAGACGGAAGGCGGCACCGGGGGTTTGCTTGCTCATGTTCTATCCTTTAGGTGATACAGCGATGGCCTGCTTATTGCAAACGGCGTGCCATCGCCTGCCGATTTGGCGGAAAAATCACTATTTCCTTAAAAATCATCATCTTAGTATCAGGTTTAAGTGATGGATTACTTGAGTTATCAAGTAATCGATGTTTCACTCAGGTTTCAATTTGAAACGCCGTGCATCATGAACTACAATTGAAACATGCGCCACACCGATCCCCTACCCTTCGACAACGCCGACAAACCGGTCATCTGGACCGTTTCCGTTTCGCGCCTGTCCGACCTGTTCCGCGACATCACGCTCGAATACGACCACCTCGCGGCGATAGAACCGATCAACCTCGGTTTCGACGACGCCGCGCGCCACATCCGCGAACGCATGGCCACCGAGCGTTGCGACGCGGTGATCGCGGCTGGCTCCAACGCGGCGTATTTAAAAGGCCGTTTGTCGGTGCCAGTGGTGATCGCCAAGGCCAGCGGCTTCGACGTGATGCAGGCGCTGGCGCGCGCGCGCCGCGTATCCGAACGCATCGGCGTCATCACCTATCAGGACAGGATGCCGGAGCTGGCCGATTTCGCATCGACCTTCGGCTTCGACATCGCCCAGCGCACCTACGCCACCGAGGAGGATGCGCGTGCGCAGATCAACGAATTGAAGGCGGCCGGCATCCAGGCCATCGTCGGCGCGGGACTGATCACCGACCTGGCCGAGGAAGCGGGATTGACCGGCGTGTTCGTCTACTCGGCGGCGTCGATACGCCACGCTTTCGACGACGCGCTGGAGATGGCGCGCTTGACGCAGCTGGAATCGAAGCGCGGTCGCGGCGCGGTGGTCGCCGACACGCTGCGCGCCAAGCATGGCCTGAACGATTTACGCGGCGAGTCCGGGGCGATGGAGTCGCTGCGGCAGTCGGTGGTGCTGTATGCGAAGTCGCCGGCGACGGTGCTGATCCAGGGCGAGACCGGCTGCGGCAAGGAGCTGGTGGCGCAGGCCATCCATCGCGAGAGCCCGCGCAGCCTGGGCATCAATCGTCCCTTCGTCGCCGTCAATTGCGGCGCCATCGCCGAGTCGCTGCTGGAATCGGAATTGTTCGGCCACGAGGAAGGCGCGTTCACCGGCGCGCGGCGCGGCGGCCATGCCGGATTATTCGAGGCCGCCAATCGCGGCACGCTGTTCCTCGACGAGATAGGCGAGATGCCGCTGACTTTGCAAACGCGCTTGCTGCGCGTGCTCGAAGAACGCGAGGTGGTGCGGGTCGGCGGCACGCGGCCGATCGCCGTCAACGTGCGCATCATCAGCGCCACGCACTGCGACCTGGAACAGCGCGTGCGCGAGGGCCGCTTCCGGGCCGACCTGTTTTATCGGCTGGCCGTGTTGCGCCTGTCGCTGCCGCCGCTGCGCGAACGCGCAGAAGACGTTGTGGTGTTGGCCGAATGGTCGCTGAAGAATGCCTTGGCGGCGCTGGGCGCGCGGCCGCATCCGAATCTGCACGCCGAGGTGACGGCTTGCGCGCCGCTGCTGACGCGCTACGACTGGCCCGGCAATGTGCGCGAGCTGCGCAACCTGACCGAGCGCCTGGCGCTGTTCCTTGCGGCCGAACCGTTGCAGGCGTTGACGCCGTCGTTCGTGCTGAACGTGGCGCCGGAACTATTCCGGAAATCGCCGTCCGCAACGCCGGTGATAATTCCAGCCGCGCAGAAAGCGAACCATATGGAGTATGGCCTGCCGCAGAACCGCGGCGTATTGGAAAGCGCGGCGCAGGTGCTGACCCGCTTCGGCGGACGGCGTGACGCGGCGGCCGAATATCTCGGCATCAGCCGCACGACCTTGTGGCGCAGGCTGCGCGCCGAGGATGGGCTTCGGTAAGGGAACTGGGGCGCCGCGAAAAACTCTGGCCGCTCAGACTATCGCGAACACGACGTCGAACACGGAGTTCCTGTTGACGTGGCGCGCCTGCTCTTCGCGCGCCAACGCCGCGTTCAAGCCCGCCAGTTCGTCCTCGTCGCAATGGACGTTGAGCGCCATCGCGACGCCGGAAAAAATATCGGGGATGTTGGTGGCGTAAAGGTCGGCCGACTTGGCGCTGAACATGCCGGCGCGCCGCAGCACGATGCCGGCGGCGTCCAGATGGCGTGCCACGTCATCGTCGGTGACGCCGGCGCGGGCCAGTATAGCCGCAGCCTCCGAGGCAGCGGCCAGATCGTCCTGATTCATCGGCAGGCCAAGCTTCTTCGCCTCGGCCGCGAATTCGACGACGGAGTGGAAGGAGCCGATGTCGAGTCCCGCATGCAGCGCGAACGCGAAATGGCCGCCACTGGGCGAGCCGATTTTCAGGAACAGCGCGCGCGCTTCGCTGTACAAGCCCAGATGCTCGTAGGCGGCCATGCGGTTGGCGAGGATGGCGGGATGGGTGTCGAGCAGGCTGGCGTTCTGGAAGCAGCGCTCCATCTGCGTCACATCGCCGCTGGCGGCGTGCAGCATGGCCAGGGCGCTCCAGCCGTCGGCCGGACTGCTGCGCAATAACTGCTCGCATTCGCGTTTGATGCTGCACCATTCAATGCTGTCACGACGCTGGTATCGGCCACTCTGTCGCATCGTGTTGAGTCGATCGAGGAGATTGTCGGATAAGGTCGTGGGGGCGGTCATCGTCATCATCGCCCCATTCTATACCAGCATATCGCCCTGCCTATCCCCTATCTGCGTGATATAAAACAACGCCGTTCATCAGCGATCCATGCCGTTCATCCTTCTTCATAGGCGCGCAGCGGTGCCGCTGTTTAGCATGGTGCATCTTTAACAAGGAGGCGAAAATGCAACGGTCACTCATCTCAGTTTTGTTTTTTGCAAGCGTTTTACTGATGGCGCAGGCCCCCGTGCAGGCAGCGGCGCCTACGGCGTTCAGCGTCGACGTCAGCGGCGACGGCGCGCCGGTCATCCTGATACCGGGCCTGTCGTCGCCAGGCGCCGTGTGGGACGGCACCGTGCAGCACTTGTGCGTGCAGCAGCATCACCAGTGCCATGTGCTGTCGCTGGCCGGCTTCGCGGGCACCGCGCCGATCGCCGAGCCGCTGCTGCCGGCGGTCGAACAGCAGCTATCCGACTACATCGCGGCGCATCACTTCGATCATACCATCGTCATCGGCCATAGCATGGGCGGTTTCCTCGGCATGAAGCTGGCGGCCGATCATCCCGAGCAGGTCGGGCGGCTGATCATCGTCGATGCGCTGCCGGCGCTGGGCGCGACGCAACTGCCGACGATCACGCGCGAACAACTGCGGCAAGTGGGCGCGGGCATGCGCGACCAGATGCTCAGGGCCAGCGACGCCGAACAGGCGGCCAATTCCGCACGCGTCATCCGCACCATGGCCAGCAAGCCGGCCGACGTCGAGCGCATCATCGGCTGGAGCGCGAGTTCGGACCGGCGCACCATCGCCTCGTCGATGTACCAGATGATGACCGACGATATGCGCGACGACATCGCGCGCATCAAAGCGCCGACGCTGGTCCTCGGCACCTGGATCGCCTACAAGGATTACGGCTCGAAGGAGCAGTTCGAAGACACCTTCAAAAGCCAGTACCAGAAGCTGTCCGGCGCAACCATCGAGATGAGCGACACGGCCCGCCATTTCATCATGTACGACGACGCCGACTGGCTGTATGCTCGCATCGATCACTTCCTGAAATGACAACATGAGCAAACATACCCTTCCCCTGCTGGCGCGATTGAACTGGTACTGGTTGCTGCAAGTGAGCGGTTGGTTGTGCGTGCCGCTGTTCTTCCTCTCCTACAGCATCGGCGCCAGGGTTCCGGCCGGGCTGGTCGCGGTCTGCTGGTGGGGCGGTGCGTGGGGATTGATCTTGTCGGACCTGTGGCATCGGGTGCTCAAGCTCCGCGTGCCCAGCGACCGGCATTTGAAATGGCGGTACCTGGCGCTGGCGGTGCTGCTGCTCGGCGTCGTCCATACCGCCATGCAGGTGTTTGGCTTCGTGATCTTCAAACCATTCGGCGCGATTCACGGCCTGGAATGGCTGCCCAACGCGCTGATATTCTGGTGCGGTTTACACCTGGCCTGGAATGTCTGCTACATGGCGGCGCTGGCGCTACGGCGCGCCAACCGCTACGAAGCCGAGGCGCTGCGGCTGGAGATCCAGGCCAAGGACACCGAGCTGCGCGCCTTGCAGGCGCAGGTCAATCCGCATTTTTTCTTCAACAGCATGAACAGCGTGCGCGCGCTGATCTACGAAGACCAGCACGCGGCGGCGCGCATGATCGACCAGCTGGCAAGCTTGATGCGCTACGCGCTGCAATCGGGCCATGCCGACACGGTGGCGCTGGCGGCGGAGATGGAGGCGGTGCAGGCTTATCTGGCGATTGAAAAAATCCGTTTCGAGGAACGCATGCGCGTCAGCGTGCAGGTCGAAGCGGGATTGGAGCAGGTGCGGATTCCGCCGATGGCCTTGCAAACGCTGGTGGAAAACGCCGTCAAGTACGGCGTCGAAACCAATGCCGACGGCAGCGAGATCCGCATCGTCGCGCGCCGCGTGGACGGCATGATACGCATCGAGATCGCCAACGCCGGCGCCATCGTCCCCTACGCCAATTCGACCAAGGTCGGCCTGGTCAACACGCGCAAGCGCCTGGCGCTGGCGCTCGGCGCGTCGGCGCATCTGGACTTGAGCGAAAACGGCGGCTGGGTACGCGCCACGCTGACCGTGCCGGCGACCGCGATCCATGCGGCGCTGGAGGCGGCATGATGCGCGTGCTGTTGATTGATGACGAGCGCCTGGCGCGCGCGGAGCTGCGCCGCCTGCTGGCCGTGCATGCGGAGGTGGAGATTGTCGGCGAGGCCGTCAACGCGGCCGACGCCGCGCAGCAGATCGCGACGCTCAAACCGGACCTGATCCTGCTCGACATCCAGATGCCGGGCGGTAGCGGTTTCGATTTGCTGGCCGCGCTCGACGATGCTCCCGACGTGATTTTCACCACCGCCTTCGATCGCTATGCGCTGCAGGCGTTTGAGGTGAACGCGCTCGATTATCTGCAAAAGCCGATCGAGGCGGGACGGCTGGCGGCGGCCTTGTTGCGTGCCGGTGCGCGCATCGGTCGCGCCAAAATGCCGGTGCAAACGCCGAAGAAAATTTTTATCAAGGATGGGGAGCGTTGCTGGTTCGTCGGCCTGCACGACATACGCCTGTTTGAATCGGACGGTAACTACACGCGCGTGTATTTCGACACGGAGCGCCCGCTGATGCTGCGCTCATTGAATCAGCTGGAGGACAAGCTGGACCCGAAGCAGTTCTTCCGCGCCAGCCGCAAGCACATCGTCAATCTCGATTTCGTGCGGCGCGTGGCGCCGACCGATGCCGGCGGACTCGATCTGATTTTGCAGGACGATGTGGCGATCGAGGTGTCGCGCCGGCGTGCCGCCCAGTTCAAGAGCCTGGGCAGCTTATGATTTTTTATTGCCCCGACAGCCGCTTGGCGAACGAGAACGCGTAGGCCGGTGAGCGGAACAGCAGGATAGGATCGTTGGTCGCGGCGATACCATCAGCCATCACCAGCGGATCGAAGTTGATCTTCTCGCATTCGGCGCCCGGCTGCGGCGTGGCCTGCGTAATCGTCAGCGTGCCGGCCTTGAAGTGGCGGCGCGCTTCCGGCCAGGCCAGCGTCGCGTTGTCGACCGGGTCACCGGGCTCGCCTTCGTAGACGATCATGTCCCACTTGACCGGCCCCTGTTTGGCGCGCGCGATCAGACCCGCTTCGAGGAAGTCGTGCGGCGCCGTTTTCAGTTCCTCGGCGCTCAGCTGCCTCTCGCCGTCCTGCGGGATGAAGCGCCAGCGCACCATGTGTTCCTGCTTGGCGGCGTCGATGAATTTGAAGGTGTGGATGCTGTAGAACGCGGCGTTGTAGAAGTTCGCCGGCGGCGCGTTCTCTTGCAGGAAGCTGGCCTGCGCCATCGCGTCAGGGTGCGACGCGAAGAAGGCCTTGAGTTTTTCCGGGTCCGCTTTGCCGGTGGCCGGATCGGGCTTGCCGGCGATGAGCATGGCGTTGAAGGTGTCCGGATGCGCGGCGCCGAAGATGGGCGTGTTGAGCATCGTGATGTGCTGCAGCGCGCCGCCGGGCAGGCGGAATTCCAAGGCCATGCCGCGTGCGTTGCGGGCCGCGTCGGGCACATTCGGATTGCCGCCGGCGAGCGAGAAGCGCGCCACCACCGGCACCGTCTGGCCGGAGAACAGCGCGGAGCTGCTCAGGGCGGCGGCGGCCGGCGTGCCGACGAATTCGCCGGCCGCGCACGTACCCTTGATGTGGTTGCGGCGCTGGCCGGCGTGCACGCCGAAGGTCGATTCGAGCGTGTCGACCACCTGGTCGGCGCGCACTTCGGCGGGTGCCGGTGCGGCCGCGAACGACGGCGCGGCGCCGGCCGCGATCAAGGCGGCGAATACGAGTTGCGGGATTTGCGACGTGCTGCGTTTGGAGGTCATGGCGGTTCTCTGGTTGATGGTTCAAAGCCAGGCTCCCGGACGCGCAGCGCTGACAAGGGCGTAGTTTATCGAAACGCCGCTGTCGGCAAGATGACGGCAAGATTACATTTTTGTCAGAATCGATGTTTGATCCATGCTTGAATATCCCACGCCACGCGTAATGACCGTTACGCGCCACAAGAAGGCATTCCTTATCAAACGCTGAGCGCCAATATCGTGCATAAATATGTCGCCGGCCGGCTTGAAGAAAAACCCAAGGCAGCCGCGCATCCCGGCCGCCCCTCGAAACGCCGCGCGCCATCCAACAGCTGATGTGGACTTCAGCACGCAATAAAAAACCCGCGACACTTGCGCGTCGCGGGTTTTCGGCACCAGACCGCAATGCGGTCTTATTCGACTTCCACCGTCTCCGGCGGCCCGTCGGTGCGGCGTCCGATTCCGGGAACTCCAGCTTGACCTGATCCTTCTCGTCCAGGTCGACCGTCACGCGGCCGCCGGTGACCAGGCGACCGAACAACAGCTCGTCGGCCAGGGCCTTGCGTATCATGTCCTGGATCAGGCGCGCCATCGGGCGCGCGCCCATCAGCGGGTCGAAGCCTTTCTTGCCGAGGAACTTGCGCAGCTTCTCGGTGAAGATCGCCTCGACTTTTTTCTCGTGCA
>Ga0209848_1000654_pt1 | contig 12189 bp, 8 predicted proteins | sample OrgsoiDNA_201062_FD_185810 | JGI IMG/M metagenome (GOLD analysis project Ga0209848, IMG submission 185810) | Permafrost soil microbial communities from the Arctic, to analyse light accelerated degradation of dissolved organic matter (DOM) -... | ecosystem: Environmental > Terrestrial > Soil >...
GCCCGGCGAGCGCGTCACCTGGAACACCGAGGCCTTGATCTCGGTGTAATCGTCGAGCTGCAGATACACCGGCGCGCCGTAGAAGAAACTGTCCGACAGCGCGTTGGTCGCCAATTGCAAAAAGCGCGCGTGCGGCTCGTCGGTGACGACGGCGGACAGGCCGTCCTTGGCGCGCGCCACTTGCCACAGGTCCCACAGGCTGCCGTTGAGGATCTTCATGAACACGTCGGCGGCCTTTTCCTGCTCGGCCGGCGGGATGCGTTCGAGGAAGCGCGAGATGGCGACGAAGCCGGCTTCCTTGCCGTCGCCGGCGAAGATGCCCAGGCTCTTGAAGGCCGACTGCTGCAGCTGCGAGCGCATCATCTCGGCCGTCACGGCGCCGTTGGACTGCGGCATGGCGCGCGCGGCGTAGCTTTGCGAGGCCAGCAGACGCAGTTGCGGGTCTTGCAGCGCGGCGCGCAGACGCATCCACTCGTGCACGGAATGGCCGTCGTCGGCCGGGATGCGCAGGTAGCTGAACGGGTCGTTCGGGTTGCTGCGCACGCCGGCCAGGAAGATGGTGGCGCCGTCCAGCGTCACCGGCTGCATATAGTTCTGGTATTCGCGCGCCTGGCCGGTCTTGTCGCGCAGCTTGTACTGCACGCTCGGGCCGACGTTTTTCAAGTCCTTGTTGTGGGCGTTCTTGCCGGCCGAACCGAGCCGCTTGTCGAGGCCGACGGCGAACTGGCTTTCCAGGCTCTGGCCCTTGGTGACGGCGCGCGCATCCTGGCTGCTGCCCATGTTTTCAACGTTGAAGGGGCGGAAGCCGGCCCATTCGACCGTGTAGTCGGCGCCCATGGGCGTGGTGTTGCCGACTTCGCCGGCGATCTGGAAGTCCTGCGTGCTGGTGCCGCTCATCGGGAAACCGGTCAGCTTGAGCTTGCTGCCGCCGTCCTCGAAGCTCGACTGGTAGACGGCCAGACCCTTGTAGATCAGCGGTTTGTTGACTTCGATGGTGGCCGGGAAGCTCTTGCCGGTTTCATGGTCGCGTATCACCACTTCGCTGGCGAACAGTTTCGGCATGCCGGTGCTGTAGAAATCGATGTTGAATTTCTTCAGCTGTATGGTGAACGGCAAGTCCTGGATCAGCACGCCGTTCGGCCGAGGAATGATGGCGCTGTCGCTGGCCGCGCCTTCCGGGATCATGGTGTTGCCACGGAAGGTGGGGTTGTTCAGGCCCAGCCGGTGTTCGGCCGGGATGTCGGCGATGACGCCGCTGCCGGCGAACGGCGTCTTGCCGAGGAACCATTCCTGGAAGCGGATCGGCATGTCCGAATCGAACAGCGCGCCGATGCAGATGATGACGATGGCCGAGTGCGCGAAGATGTAGCCGAACTTGTTGGCCGCGCCCTTCTTGGCGGCCACCAGCGTGCCCTGCTCCTTGTCGACCAGCTTGACCTGGTAGCCGGCGTCCTTCAGGCGCGCCGCGCTCTGCGCCGCCAGCGCCGCGCGCGACAGGCTGGATCGCCATTCATTTTTATGGTGGAAGTTTTGCAGCGACTGCTCGCGCACATTTTCACGCCAGCTGCGCATGTCCTTGATCATCTTCGGCGCGTTGCGGATCACGCACAGCGAGGTCGACGTCACCAGGGTGGCCATGATCAGCAGGAACCACCAGCTGGAATAGATGGCGTACAGGCCCAGCTTGCCGAACAGGTCGAACCAGAACGGCCCGAACTTGTCGACGTAGCCGTTCATGGCCTCGTTCTGTTTCATGATGGTGCCGATGGTGGCGGCGACGGCGATCAGCGTGAGCAGGCTGATGGCGAAGCGCATCGACGAAATCAGCTCGACGAATTCGCCGATAAAGGGGCGGCGGGTCTTCAGTTCAATACCGGTGGTGCTGGGGGCGTTCATGCGTGATGATTTTCTTTAAGGGCTGACACGAAGGACACGCGGGAGCATACCAACAAAAAAGGCGGCCCGCTTACGCTGCCGCCCTTTTTTCATGTCAGCCGCCACGCCGGAGCGCGGCACAACAAACGTTACTTCAAGCCGGCGATATAGTCGGAGACGGCTTTCATTTCATCGTCGGACATGCGCTTGGCGATGGTGGCCATCATAGGACCGTTGCTGCGGTGGCCGCTGCTGAACAGGCCCAGCTGGGCGTAGGTGTAGTCCTGGTTCTGGCCGGCCAGACGCGGATATTGCACCGGCACGCCGGCGCCGTTGGCGCCGTGGCAGCTGGCGCAGGCCGGGATGCGCTTGTCGGCGATGCCGCCGCGGTAGATTTTCTTGCCCAGTTCGACCGTGTCCTTGTTTTTCGCGGCGCCCGGCTTGGCCACTTGCGTGCTCAGGTAGGCGGCGATGTTTTTCTTTTCCTCGTCCGTCAACAGCTTGGCGTAGGTGGTCATGATCGCCTGGTTGCGGTCCGGCGTGGTGAAGTCGACCAGTTGCTTGTGGATGTAGGCTTCGTGCTGGCCGGCCAGTTTTGGATTGGCGGCGATGGTCGAATTGCCGCCGGCGCCGTGGCAGGACACGCAGGCCGGAATGCCGCGCGCGGTGTCACCGTCGCCGAACAGCGCGCCGCCCTTGGCCGGATCGGCCTTGGCGACAGGCGCGGCGGCCGGCTTGGCGGCTTCGGCGGCCGACGCGGCGCCCGCCGTCAAGGCCAGCAGTGCGACGAACAAGGATTGTACTAACGGTGAAAATGCACGATTCATTCAGACACCTTGGATTAGTCAATAAATTAGTCAATAACAGTGGTGGATTTTCGCCCGCCGCCGTCTTGTGCTACATCAGCCCGACCTTGCACGAAATATGCATGGCAACAATTCGTAACCCCTTATTGTACAATAGCTTTCTAGCGTCTTCGCTCCCTTTTGTTGCTTTTTCTCCCACTCCATGTCCAAACTCTGGCAAGCCCGTTTCTTTACGACCGTCAACCAATTGCGCGACCTGCCCGACACCACGGTGCCGGAAATCGCCTTTGCAGGTCGCTCCAACGCCGGCAAATCGACCGCCATCAACATCCTGTGCAATCAGAAAGGGCTGGCTTTCGCGTCGAAGACGCCGGGCCGCACCCAGCACATCAATTACTTCTCGATCGGCGGCGCCCACGTCGCGCAGCACCGCAAGGACCCGACCATCGTCGAGGAAATCGAGTGCCTGCTGGTCGACTTGCCGGGCTACGGCTATGCGGAAGTGTCCGGTTCGGCCAAGCTGCACTGGCAACGTTTGCTGGGCGACTACGTGCAGCGCCGCGACCAGCTGGCCGCGCTGATCCTGATCATGGATTCGCGCCGACCGTTCACCGACCTCGACGTGCAGATGCTGGAATGGTTCGCGCCGACCGGCAAGCCTATCCATTGCATCCTGACCAAGGTCGACAAGCTCAACCGCAATGAGTCGGTCAACATCCTGCGCCAGGCCAAGGCCAAGCTGGCCAGCTATGTCGACGAGGACGGCGAAGGCTTCCCCTTCACGGTCCAGCTGTTCTCGGCGTTGAAACGCATCGGCATCGAGGAAGCCAACGACAAGATCCTGGAACTGGCCGGCGTCAGCGACGACGAGGCGGCCGCGCAGGTCGAGCTGATCGACATGGAAGACGACGTCGAGCCGGATGGCGCAGTCGCCGCCGAGCCTAAGCCCGACGCGGACGCTTAACTTTTTTCAGGATTTCACGCGATGCACACTCCCCACGCTACCGCCCAATTCCCCGGCATCCGCATGCGCCGCATGCGCCGCGACCCGTTCTCGCGCGCGCTGATGCGCGAAAACACGCTGACGGCGTCGGACCTGATCTACCCGGTGTTCATCCTCGAAGGCACGAACCAGCGCGAGCCGGTGCTGTCGATGCCGGGCGTGGAGCGGGTGTCGGTGGACTTGCTGCTGAAGGTGGCCGAGGAATGCGTGACGCTGGGCATCCCCGTGCTGGCGCTGTTCCCGGTGATTGATGTGTCGAAAAAGACGGCGGACGGCATCGAGGCCACCAATCCGGACGGCCTGGTGCCGCTCGCCGTGCGCACGCTGAAACAACACTTCCCCGAGCTGGGCATCCTGACCGACATCGCGCTCGACCCCTACACCAGCCACGGCCAGGACGGCCTGATCGACGAGCACGGCTACGTCATCAACGACATCACCACCAATATGCTGATCCGCCAGGCGCTGACGCACGCCGAGGCCGGCGTCGACGTGGTGGCGCCGTCGGACATGATGGACGGCCGCATCGGCGCCATCCGCGCCGGGCTGGAAGAGAAGGATTTCATCCACACGCGCATCATGGCGTATTCGGCCAAGTACGCGTCGGCGTTCTACGGCCCGTTCCGCGACGCGGTCGGCTCGGCCGGCAACCTCGGCAAGGGCGACAAGAACACTTACCAGATGGACCCGGCCAACAGCGACGAGGCCCTGCGCGAAGTGGGCCTGGACCTGGCCGAGGGCGCCGACATGGTGATGGTCAAGCCGGGCATGCCCTACCTGGACATCGTGCGCCGCGTGAAGGACGAGTTTAAGGTGCCGACCTTCGCCTACCAGGTCAGCGGCGAGTACGCGATGCTCAAGGCGGCCGCGCAAAACGGCTGGCTGGACCACGACAAGGTGATGATGGAGGCGATGCTGTCCTTCAAGCGCGCCGGCGCCGACGGCGTGCTGACCTACTTCGCGCTGGACGTGGCGCGCAAGCTCAAGGCGCAGGCCTGACAACGGCCCTGCCCTCATGAAAAATCCCCCATCGGCCTGAATGTCGATGGGGGATTTTTTTTAACTCCGGTGCAAGCGCCGTGAAGCTTAACGGCTGGCGCCTCGCCGGTACTCGGGGAAGAATTCTTTCAGCAAGAAGGCTTGCAGCTCGGCCTCGTCTTCCTTGCGCGCGCTCATCGGCACTTCGCGGCCGAGGCGGTGCGATTCCCAGACGAAGTCGCCCGGCTTTTCCTTGCGGATCAGTTCGATCATCTTCTTGACGATGGCGGTCTCGATGTCGATCTCGCTGCCCTGCTCGACGTGCACCTGCTGGCTCCAGTTGCGCTTGAAGTTGGTGTTCCAGCCGCGGAACTTGACGTCGGCGCTGTGGTAGGTCTGGTCGACAATGGAGAACACGCCGCCGGTGTCGTCGCGGTCGGCGCCGGCCGATTTTCCGCCCTGGGCACGGGCGATATTGGCCTTGGCGATGCGGTTGCCGCGTTCGTCGGCGGTCTCCGGCGCCGGTTCGGCCGGCGTCGGGTTGTTGGCCTGGCGCTGGGCGCGGCGCTTGGCGATCATGTCGGCCATGTCTTCCACCGGCGGCGGCGTCATCGGCGCGACCACGGGCGGGACATAGGTTTCCAGTTTGGGGCGGGCGGCGGCCGGCGGCGTGATCGTGGCGACGCGGCGCTGGGTTTGCGGCGGCGGCGGCTTGGCCTTGGCCACTTCGGTTTTCTTTTCCGGCTTGTTGGGCTTTTGCGGCAGCGGCGAGATGTAGACCATCGTGCCTTCCGACGGCGGCTTGGAGCGGTGGAACGGCTCGGCCGGCTTGAACAGGTAGTACAACACGGCCAGCAAGTGCAGGCCGACGGAAATGGCGATGCCGATGCGGTTCGATTTGCTGCGCTGGCCGTAAGTACTTGTATATTGCCCCCCCGGCGGCAGGCGCTGGCCGCAGGTCTCGCAGTACTCGGAATCCGCTGAATGGGTGTGGCTGGTGTCGAGCAAAATAAATCGAACTTTCTTGGGGCGAGGTCAACAAAATGCGGCCATAGTGCCAGAGTCCCGCCGTTTTGGGAACCATACCCAAACCGGCCGGACCATCAGGCACTACTGCCGCAGTGTACTGTAATGTGGGGCGCCTAGCCCGTACTGCCGGTAGCTTACAAGAGCCGCGTCTTGATGAATGTTACGGTATTGTTACCGTGTGTATCAGTCGCTTACAAACCGGCGCTCGGCCGGGGTGGCGGGCGCGGTGACGGGGGCGCTGTCGGGTCGGCGCGGCTCATCAGCGCTAGCGATGGCGGCGAACATGGCGCCGACACAGCGTTGCGCGTCGAGCACCTGGCGCGACGGCAGTTGCGGGCGCGGCAGCGCGTAGGTGTAATAGTGGACGCCTTCGACCAGATAGCCCAGCGCCCACAGCGTGGCGATCGGGCTGCCGTCGGCGCGCAGCGGGTGGCCGGCGGCGTCGATGTCGATGCCGCCGGGATGGAACATACCGTTGTAATACGGCCGCACCAGGCCGCGCCGCATCAGCTTGCGGGTCAGCGGCGCGTCGTCCGTTTCGGGATGGAAAGCGTCCAGGCGGGCGATCAGCAGCACATCGAAGGGCACGCTGTGCCGTCCGGCGCCGAACTTGCTTTGCAGCAGAAACGTCGATGCGTTCTCATCGATGACTATGCCGCTGTTGGGGCCGGCGGCGATGTCGACGATGCCGGCGTCGAGCAGGGCCAGCAATTCTTCGTTGCGCCGGCGCGGCGGGCCGAAGGACACGCGGTTGATGGCGGCGTGGTAGACCTTGAGGAAGCGACGGTGCGAGGCCGGCGTCAGGCCGCCGTGTTCAAGCGCGGCCTGCAGGCTGGCGCGCACGTCGCGCAGCACGTCGGTGGCGGCCTTGACGGCACTGCCGACGTTGCCCAGGCGCGCTTCGCGCAGGTCGGCGCGCAGGGAATCGACAACGAAGGCGCGGAACGCGGCCAGGCTGGCGAACTGGCGCCCGCGCAGCGGGAACAGCAGGCCGCGGAGCACGGCGCCCTCCTCTTCGCTGACGGTGTAGGTGGCCGGGTCGGGCGCGGCGCCGTCGCGCGTGGCGCGGTAGACGTAGCCCATCTCGCGCAGCAGCAATGGCAGCAGCTCGGCGTCGAAGTCGAGCTGGCGGCTGCCGCGCCGGGCCAGCGCGCTCAGCCGCAGGGCCTCGATCGCGGCCGGTGTGAAATAGTGGGGACGGTGGCGTCCGCTCAAGCCTTTTTGGTTGACGCCGCGCGCCGCGCTGGGCAGGCAGTTGCGCGAAAACAGCAGCAGCTTCGGCTCGCGCCCCGACGGCCGGTAAGTCAAGCCGTCGGCGGCATCGACGAAGACGCCGCCGCGTCCCACCGTCAGCTCGGCGATGACGTCGTGGGCGCTCAGGCCCAGGCCCTGGATGGCGACGCGGGCGTCGGCGCCGACGCGCACCAGCTGCTCCAGTGGGTAGATGTGGCGAACATAGCCCAGCTTGCTGTTGTAGCGCGCGTGGTCTTGCGCGAACCTGGCGCAGCAGGCGTCGTGGTCGCTGGGGAGGTTGCGGCCGTGGCCGGTGGTCAGGAAAACGAAGTCGCTGAGCAGAATAAAGCCGTTGTCGAGCTCGATGACGCTGCTCCCGTCCGGCTGTTGCCACAGGTCGCAGGCGCGCAGCCGGTGGTGGCTCAGCGTGACGTTGCGCGGCATGGCGGCGGCGATCTGCCCGTAGGCCCAGCCCAGGTATGCGCCAAGCAGGCAGCGCGGCAGATAATCAAGCTCGCTGATTTCGTGGCCGGCGCCACCTTGGCCCAGCCGGTAATAAGCGTCGCCGACGCGCCGGTAGCCGCTGTCGCGCGCCCATTGCGTCAGCGACGACGTGGCGCAGACCGGCGCCGGCTGCACCATGCCGTCGGCCGGGAACACGGTGACCTGGCTGGCGATGGTGTTGATCAGCAGATGTTGGGGTTGGCGCGCGCCATGCACGCCGGGGCCGCATTCGCCCGGCTCGACCAGGGCCACGTCGAGCAGCAGCTGGTGCTGACCGGCCATGGCGGCGATACGCTCAAGCACGCTGAGCCCGCGCGGGCCCACGCCGATGATGGTGACGCTGATACGCTTCATCGCTGATCGCTCCTCGTGGCACAGGCGGTGGCCCATGATACGGAAGCGCTCGACGCGGCGTGTTGTCGATGCTCAACGACAGCAAGCTTGCGGCGATGCTGCCAAAAACGGCTGGACGGCTCAGCGGGCCGCGTAAAACTCCGGTACGATCAGCGTCACTTCCAGGCCGCCGTCCGGGTGGTTGGCCAGCGCGACGCTGGCGCCGTGCTGCTCGGCGATGTTGCGGGCGATGGTCAGGCCCAGGCCGGTGCCGCCCGATTCGCGCGAACGCGACGTTTCGATGCGGTAAAACGGCTCGAACACTTGCGCCATCAAATCGGGCGCGATGCCGGGGCCGCCGTCGCGGATGCGGATGCGGGCCGAGCCGGCCAGCCGTTCGACGGCGACGTTGGCGTACTGGCCGTATTTGACGGCGTTGTCGATCAAGTTCACCAGGCAGCGCCGGATCGCCATCGGCCGGCCCATCAGCGCCATCGCGGCGCGGCCCTTCAGCGCGACCTGCTGGCCGGCGTCGGCCGCGTCGGCGCACACGCTGTCGAGCAGCGCGTCGAGGTCGAGCGCCTGCATGGTTTCCGTGGTGTCCATGCTGCGCGCCAGGTCCAGGCCCTCTTTGACCATTTGCTGCATGGCCGACAGGTCGTCGATCAGGCGATGCTGCAACTCTGCGTCCGAGACTTTTTCCAGCCGCAGGCGCAGCCGGGTCAGCGGCGTCTGCAGGTCGTGCGTGATGGCGGCCAGCATCTGCGTGCGCTGGAAGATGTGCTGGCGGATGCGCGCCTGCATGGCGTTGAAGGCGGCGCTGGCCTGGCGGATCTCGCCGGCGCCGGTCAGGGCCAGCGGCGGGTGGTTGATGTCGTTGCCGAGGTCCTTGGCCGCCTGCGCCAGCTGCTTGAGCGGGCGCATGGTCATGCGCGTGACGACGTAGGCCAGCACGGCGATGCTGAACAGGAAGGGCAGCATCGCCAGCAGCTCGTTGCCGCTGCCGCCGGTGGGCGGAGAGCGTGGCGGCAGCACGGACAGGCGCAGCTGCTGGCCGTCGCGCATGCGCACGGCCAATGCTTCGCAGGCGCCGCGCCACTGGCTGTGGCCGAACATCGACGGCGGCGGACGCGGCGCGTCGCAGGCGGGCGGGCGCTGCGGCAGCGGCGAGAGCTGGAAGTCGCCGCCGATGCGCAGCGCCAGCGCGGACGAGAAGTCGGTCTGCGGCAGGGACGCGCTCACGGCGGCGGCGTCGGCCGGCGAGGTGATCGGATCGAGGCGGATGGCGCCGCTGCGGCTGGCTGCTTTCAGATAATTGGGCCGGGCGGCCGAAGGCACGGCGTCGGCCGACAGGATCAGCTGCTCGGCCCGCTCCAGCGCGTGGAAGTCGCGGTAGCGCTCCAGCGCGTGCTGGCGTTCGCCGACGGCCAGCCACTGCGTCAGCGCGGCCGAGACGACGATGCCCAGCAGTAGCACCAGGAACACCCGGCCCGTCATCGATGCGAGGAAAGCCTTCACGTCGGCGCGTCCACGGTGACCTGGCCGGCCAGCACGTAGCCGCCGTTGCGCACGGTCTTGATGATTTGCGGCAGGCGTGCGTCCTCGCCGAGCTTTTGCCGCAGGCGGCTGATCTGGATGTCGATCGAACGGTCGAACGGATCGGCGTCGCGGCCTTGCGTCAGGTTCAGCAGCTGGTCGCGGTTGAGCACGCGGTTCGGATGTTCGAGGAAGACCTTGAGCAGGCGGAATTCGGCGCCCGACAGCATGATGACGATGCCGTCCGGATTGAGCAGGTGACGCGCGGTGAGGTCCAGCGTCCAGCCGGAAAAGCGCATCTGCTGCGCCTGGTCGCTGCTGGAATTGGACGGCATCGCGTGGCTGCGGCGCAGCACGCTGCGGATGCGCGCCAGCAGCTCGCGCGGCTCGAACGGTTTCGGCAGGTAGTCGTCGGCGCCCATTTCGAGGCCGAGGATGCGGTCCAGCGGTTCATTGCGCGCCGTCAGCATGATGACCGGCAGCGTCGAGTGGGCGCGCAATTTGCGGCACAAGGTCAGGCCGTCGTCGCCGGGCAGGTTCAGGTCGAGCACGACCAGGTCGGGGCGCGATTCGTCGAGCAGCTTCCACATGCCGGTGCCGTCGGCCGCGCTGAGGGCGCGGTAACCGTTGGCCTCCAGGTAATCGGCCAGCAGGGAGCGGATGTCGCGATCGTCGTCGACGATCAAGATGGTAGAGGTAGGTTCCATGACTCCAATTATCCCCAGTTAGGGCAAGCAAGACCAATGAGCAATTGTATCGTCTTGTATATCTCGATTGGCGAAACAAATTGATACAAATGCCATCACCAAGGAAACTTGATCGAAACACCGTTCTGCCATGATGCATTCCATCAGCAGCGCGCTATGTCAGTGTAGACTGGCAATCCGCTGCGGAGCATATCCCCAAAACACGATAGAGGAACGACGATGAACGCAATGCGCAAGAGCTTTATGGTAGGCCTGACGGTGCTGGGCATGGCTGCGACCAGCATGGCCGCCCACGCCCAGGACGGCAAGCCGCAAGACGGCACTATGCAGCCAGGCCAGGAACATCGCGAGCACCGCGACCACAAACCGGACCCGGCGCGCATGCAGGAAAAAATGGGCGAGTTCTTCGCCATGCAGCAAGCCCGCGTGCACTATCAGCTGAAACTGACGGCTGGCCAGGAACCGGCGTGGAACACCTATCAGGCGGCCATCAAACCGGTCATGCCGGCCGGTCCGCGTCCGGACATGAAGGCGTGGATGGCCATGCCGGCGCCGGACCGCATGGCGAAGATGATCGAGATGGGCAAGCAGCACATCGCGACCGAGGAAAGCCATCTGGCCGCGCTGCGCACCTTCTACGCGACGCTGACGCCCGAGCAGAAAAAGGCCTTTGACCACAGCATGATGGGCCAGCATCGCGGCCATCACGGTTTCGGCCACGGCGGCGGCGGCGAACACGGCGGCTGGGAACACCATTAATCGGCCCTAGGCTGAAACGAAAAGGGAGGAGCTTGCAAACGCTCCTCCCTTTTTTATTGCCCGATCAGTTCAGCCTGGCCAGCGAGGCGAGGAACTTGGGCGCGTCCTGGAAGCCGATGACGCGGCTGTCGGCCACTTCATGGCCCTGGCTGTCGAACAGGATGATGCCAGGCGGGCCGAACAGGCTGAAGCGTTTCAGCATGGCCTTGTCGTCGTCGTTGTTGGCGGTGACGTCGATTTGCAGCAGCACCGAGTTGGCCAGTTTGGCGCGCACCTGCGGCTCGACGAAGGTCAGCTTTTCCATTTCCTTGCAGGACACGCACCAGTCGGCGTAGAAGTCGAGCAGCGCGGTCTTGCCGCCGGTCTGGGCCAGCGCGGCGTCGAGTTCGGCGACGCTCTTGATGCGGCGGAAGGCCAGCGTCTGCGGCGCCGAACCCGATTGCAGGTGGGCCAGCGGCGCCAGCGGATCGCGGCCGCCGCTGACCACGCCGACCAGCTGCACCACGCCCAGCACGGCGAACACCAGGCCGACCGCCTTGGCGCGCCACTGGCCGGCGCCCGTCAGCTGATACATGCCGTAGCCGATGAACAGCACGGTCCAGCCCAGCATCTGCACGGCGCCCGGCAGCACCGGCGACACCAGCCACCAGGCCATGGCCAGCAGCAGCACGCCGAAGAAGCGCTTGACGGCGTCCATCCACATGCCGGCGCGCGGCAGCAGCGAGCCGGCCGAGATGCCGACCAGCAGCAGCGGCACGCTCATGCCGACGGCCATCGCGAACAGCGCGCTGCCGCCGATGACGACGTCGCGTGTCTGGCTGATGTAGAGCAGCGCGCCGGCCAGCGGCGCGGCCACGCAGGGGCCGACGATCAGCGCCGAAATGGCGCCCATGACGAACACGCCGGCCAGCTTGCCGGACGATTGGCGATTCGACGCGGTGGTCAGCTTGCTTTGCAGCGCGCCCGGCACTTGCAACTCATAGAAACCGAACATGGACAGCGACAGCACCGCCATCAACAGCGCGAAGGTGCCGAGCACCCAGGGATTTTGCAGCGTCGCGGCCAAACCTTCGCCGACCAGCCCGGCCGCCACGCCGAGCGCGGTGTAGACGATGGCCATGCCGAGCGCATAGGCGACCGACAGCAGCAGGCCGCGCGAGCGACTGGTGCGGTCGCCCTCGCCGACGATGATGGACGACAAAATCGGCACCATCGGCAGCACGCATGGCGTGAACGACAGGCCGAGGCCGAGCAAGGCGAACAAGGGCAGGATCACCAGCAGCTTGCCGCTTTTGAGTGCGGCTTCGACGCGGCCGCTGTCCGACGGCGGCGCGACGCCGACAGGAGCGACGGGCGCCGGGGCATCGTTGCTGTGGTCGACGACGGTCGCTTGCGCCTTCGGCACGGCATTGACGGCGACGCCGGC
>Ga0209848_1000658_pt1 | contig 12118 bp, 9 predicted proteins | sample OrgsoiDNA_201062_FD_185810 | JGI IMG/M metagenome (GOLD analysis project Ga0209848, IMG submission 185810) | Permafrost soil microbial communities from the Arctic, to analyse light accelerated degradation of dissolved organic matter (DOM) -... | ecosystem: Environmental > Terrestrial > Soil >...
GCGTGCTGCGCCTGGTGCTGGAGCTGGACGGCGAAGTGATCCAGCGTGCCGACCCGCACATCGGCCTGCTGCACCGCGGCACCGAAAAGCTGGCCGAGCAAAAGACCTATCTGCAATCGGTCCCGTATATGGACCGTCTCGACTACGTGTCGATGATGTGCAACGAGCACGCCTACGTGATGGCGATCGAAAAGATGCTGGGTCTGGAAGTGCCGCTGCGCGCCCAGTACATCCGCGTCATGTTTGACGAGATCACCCGCATCCTGAACCACCTGATGTGGCTGGGCGCGCACGCGCTCGACGTCGGCGCCATGGGCCCGTTCCTGTACTGCTTCCGCGACCGCGAAGACTTGTTCGACTGCTACGAAGCGGTGTCGGGCGCGCGCATGCACGCGGCCTACTACCGTCCGGGCGGCGTGTATCGCGACCTGCCGGATGCGATGCCGCAGCACCGTCCGTCGATCATCCGTTCGGCCAAGGCCATCAACGAGCTGAACAAGAACCGCCAGGGTTCGCTGCTCGACTTCATCGAAGACTTCAGCAACCGTTTCCCGACCTATGTCGACGAATACGAAACGCTGCTGACCGACAACCGTATCTGGAAACAGCGTACCGTCGGCATCGGCGTGGTCACGCCGGAAGATGCGCTGGCCATGGGCTTCACCGGCGCCATGCTGCGCGGCTCGGGCATCGAATGGGATCTGCGCAAGCAGCAGCCTTACGAAGTCTACGACCTGATGGACTTCGACATCCCGGTCGGCACCAACGGCGATTGCTACGACCGCTACCTGGTCCGCGTCGAGGAACTGCGCCAGTCGAACAAGATCATCAAGCAGTGCGTCGAATGGCTGCGCAACAATCCGGGTCCGGTCATGTCGGACAACCGCAAGGTGTCGCCACCTGGCCGGGTCGACATGAAGACCAATATGGAATCGCTGATCCACCACTTCAAGCTGTTCACCGAGGGCTTCCACGTGCCGCCGGGCGAGGCTTACGCGGCGGTCGAGCATCCAAAGGGCGAGTTCGGTATCTACCTGGTATCCGACGGCGCCAACAAGCCGTACCGCATGAAACTGCGCGCACCCGACTATGCACACTTGCAGTCGCTGGACGAGATGGCGCGCGGCCACATGATTGCCGATGCCGTGACCATCATTGGTACACAGGACATCGTGTTCGGCAGTATTGACCGCTAAGTCCGAGAGGCAGAAATAATTATGTTGTTATCAGAGCAGTGCTACCAAAAAATCGACCGCGAGTTGGCCAAGTATCCGGCCGACCAGCGGCAGTCGGCCGTGATGGCCGCGCTGGCCCACGCCCAGCTGGAAACCGGCTGGATCTCGCCGGCGCTGATGCAGGAACTGGCCGACTACATCCGCATGCCGGCCATCGCCGTGCAGGAAGTGGCGACCTTCTACAATATGTACAACACCAAGCCGGTCGGCAAGCACAAGATCACCGTGTGCACCAACCTGCCTTGCGCCCTGTCCGGCGGCGAACGCGCCGCCCATCACCTCAAGCACAAGCTGGGCATCGACTATCGCGACACCACCGCCGACGGCCAGTTCACGCTGATGGAAGGCGAGTGCATGGGCGCCTGCGGCGACGCGCCGGTCATGCTGGTGGATAACCACCGCATGTGCAGCTGGATGTCCAATGAAAAAATCGACGCCCTCGTGGAGGAACTCAAGCAATGACGTCACTCCATAATCGCCACATCGATCCAGTCATCCTCGCGGGCCTGGACGGCAAAAACTGGCACCTTGAAGACTACGTCAAGCGCGGCGGCTACAGCGCATTGCGCCGCATCCTCGAAGAGAAAATCACGCCGGAACAGATCATCGCCGACCTGAAGGCTTCGTCCTTGCGCGGCCGCGGCGGCGCCGGTTTCCCGACCGGCCTGAAGTGGAGCTTCATGCCACGCCAGTTCCCGGGCCAGAAATACCTCGTCTGCAATACAGATGAAGGCGAGCCAGGCACGTTCAAGGACCGCGACATCATTCGCTACAATCCGCACGCGCTGATCGAAGGCATGGCCATCGGCGCCTACGCGATGGGCATCACCGTCGGCTACAACTACATCCACGGCGAGATCTTCAGCGAGTACCTGCTGTTTGAAGAAGCGCTGGAAGAGGCGCGTCGCGCCGGCTTCCTGGGCGACAAGATCATGGGCAGCGAGTTCAGCTTCCAGCTGCACGCGCACCACGGCTACGGCGCCTACATCTGCGGCGAAGAAACCGCGCTGCTGGAATCGCTGGAAGGCAAGAAGGGCCAACCGCGCTTCAAGCCGCCGTTCCCCGCGTCGTTCGGCCTGTACGGCAAACCGACCACCATCAACAACACCGAGACTTTCGCGGCCGTCCCGTTCATCTTGAACATGGGCCCGGAAAAGTATCTGGCGATGGGCAAGCCCAACAACGGCGGCTCGAAGATCTTTTCGATCTCCGGCGACGTCGAACTGCCGGGCAATTACGAAGTGCCGCTCGGCACCTCGTTCGCCAAGGTGCTGGAACTGGCCGGCGGCATGCGCGGCGGTAAAAAGATCAAGGCCGTGATTCCAGGCGGCTCGTCCGCCCCGGTGATCCGCGGCGAAATCATGATGAACACGGACCTGGACTACGACTCGATCGCCAAAGCGGGATCGATGCTCGGTTCGGGCGCCATCATCGTGATGGACGAAACGCGCTGCATGGTGAAAGCCATGGAACGCCTGGCCTACTTCTACTTTGAAGAGTCGTGCGGCCAGTGCACCCCTTGCCGCGAAGGCACGGGCTGGATGTACCGCATGATCCACCGTATCGAAAACGGTCAGGGCCGCCCGTCGGACTTGGACGTGCTGAACTCGGTCGCCGACAACATCCAGGGCCGCACCATCTGCGCGCTGGGCGATGCGGCGGCGATGCCGATGCGCGCGTTCATCAAGCAGTTCCGGGAAGAATTTGAATATCACATCGAGCACAAGCATTGCTTAGTGCCCGCTTACATCTAAGCTGCGTCAGGTAACGATCACCATGGTTGAAATCGAAATAGACGGCAAAAAAGTCGAAGTCCCTGCTGGTAGCATGGTGATGGACGCCGCCAACAAATTGGGAACCTACATTCCGCACTTCTGCTATCACAAGAAATTGTCGATCGCAGCGAACTGCCGCATGTGCCTGGTCGAAGTGGAAAAGGCCCCCAAGCCTTTGCCCGCTTGCGCGACCCCGGTCACGGCCGGCATGATCGTGCGTTCGGCCAGTGACAAGGCCGTGCAAGCCCAGAAGGGCGTGATGGAATTCCTGCTGATTAACCACCCGCTCGACTGCCCGATCTGCGATCAGGGCGGCGAATGCCAGTTGCAGGATCTGGCCGTCGGCTACGGCAACAGCGCTTCCCGTTACGAGGAAGACAAGCGCACCGTCACGCCGAAGGAAGCCGGTCCGCTGGTGTCCATGAAGGAAATGGCGCGCTGCATCCAGTGCACCCGCTGCGTGCGTTTCGGCCAGGAAGTGGCCGGCGTGATGGAGCTGGGCATGATCGGCCGTGGCGAACATTCGGAAATCATTTCCTTCGTCGGCCAGACCGTGAATTCGGAAATGTCCGGCAATATGATCGACCTGTGCCCGGTCGGCGCGCTGACCTCCAAGCCGTTCCGCTACAGCGCCCGTACCTGGGAACTGTCGCGCCGCAAATCGGTCAGCCCGCACGACGGCCTGGGCGCCAATTTGATCGTCCAAGTCAAGCAGGGCGAAGTCAAACGCGTGCTGCCGCTGGAAAACGACGACGTCAACGAGTGCTGGATCTCCGATAAAGACCGCTTCGCCTACGAAGGCCTGAACAGCGCCGACCGCCTGACCCAGCCGATGCTGAAGCAGGGCGGCCAGTGGAAGGAAGTCGACTGGCAGACCGCGCTGGAATACGTCGCGCACGGCCTGAAGAACATCAAGCACGAACACGGCGCCAACGCCATCGCGTCTATCGCCACCGCGCACTCGACCGTCGAAGAACTGCACCTGCTGCAAAAGCTGACCCGTGGCCTCGGCTCGGACAGCGTGGAAACCCGTCTGCGCCAGAGCGATTTCTCGCTGGCCGGCGTGACGCCATGGCTGGGCATGTCGATCAACGAATTCGCGCAGCTGAACCGCGCCTTCGTCATCGGCTCCTTCCTGCGCAAAGACCATCCGCTGCTGGCCACGCGCCTGCGCCTGGCGGTGAAGGGCGGCGCCAAGCTGTCCATCCTGCACGGCGCCGACGACAACCTGCTGATGGATGTCGCCAACAAGATGATCGTCGCGCCGAGCGACTGGCTGGCCGCCTTGTCGGAAGTGGTCGTCGCTGTCGCGCAAGCGAAAGAGATCGCCGCACCGGCCGGCTTCGAAGCCATCACCGCATCGGACGCCGCGACGAAAATCGCCGCCAGCCTGCTGTCGGGCGACGCATCGTCCACATCCAAGGCTGTGTTGTTGGGTAACGCAGTCACCCAGCACGCGCAAGCCGCCGCGCTGCACGCCGCCGCACAATGGATCGCCGATCAAACCGGCGCCAAGTTTGGCTACCTGACCGAAGCCGCCAACACCGTCGGCGCGAACCTGGTCAACGCCAACAGCGGCACGGCGCCGGTCTTCACGACGCCTAAGCAAGCCTACGTGCTGCTGAACGCCGAGCCTGAACTGGACGCCGCCAACCCGCACGCCGCCGTCGCCGCCTTGCACAAAGCCGAGATGGTCGTCGTCATGTCGCCGTTCAAGCATGGCATGGACTACGCCGACGTGCTGCTGCCGGTTTCGCCGTTCAGCGAAACCTCGGGCACCTTCGTCAATTGCGAAGGCCGCGCGCAAAGCTTCAACGGCACCGTCAAGCCGCTGCTGGAAACCCGCCCTGCGTGGAAAGTGCTGCGCGTGCTGGGCAACATTCTCGGCCTGTCCGGCTTCGACTACGACACTTCCGAAGCGATCCGCGACGAAGTGTTCGGCGCCGGCGTGACCGACCTGTCGGCCCGTTTGAACAACAAGGCCACGCTGGCCCCAGTCGCCGCCACCGCGCAAGCCGCCACCGGCCTGCAGCCGCAGTTGCAACGTCTTGCCGACGTGCCTATCTACTTCGCCGACGCGCTGGTGCGCCGCGCCGCGTCGCTGCAAACCACCAACGATGCAGCGGCGCCGAAAGCGCACCTGTCGTCGCAACTGGCGCAGCAGCTGGGCGTGTCGTCCGGCGACAAGGTCAAAGTATCGCAAGGCTCCGGCAGCGCGATCCTGGTCGCCGACGTCGATGCCGGCCTGCCGGCCAATGTGGTCCGCGTCGCCGCAGCCCACGCCTCGACCGCCGCGCTGGATGGCATGTTTGCTTCGATCACCGTTGAAAAAGCAGGAGAGGGTAAATAATGGCTCTGCCTGAATTCGTCACCGTCATCAACAACACCGGCGCATCGATGATGCCCGCGCCGTTGTGGATCTTCATCTGGACCATCATCAAGATCCTCTGCGTCACCTTGCCGCTGATGGGCCTGGTCGCCTACGCCACGCTGTGGGAACGCAAGCTGATCGGCTGGATCCAGATCCGTATCGGCCCCAACCGCGTCGGCCCGATGGGCTTGCTGCAACCGATCGCCGATGCGCTCAAGCTGCTGTTCAAGGAAATCATCACGCCGGCCAAGGCCAACGCGGGCCTGTTCGTGCTCGGTCCTATCATGACCATCGCCCCGGCGCTGGCGGCATGGTCGGTCGTGCCCTTCGGTCCCGAAGCCGTGCTGGCCAATGTCAACGCGGGCTTGCTGCTGCTGCTGGCGATCACCTCGCTGGAAGTCTACGGCATCATCATCGCCGGCTGGTCGTCGAACTCGAAGTACTCCTTCATGGGCGCGATGCGCGCCTCGGCCCAGATGATCTCCTACGAAATCCCGATGGGCTTCGTGCTGGTCGTGGTGCTGATGGTGTCCGGCTCGCTGAACTTCATCGACATCGTCGGTGGACAAGAGAAGGGCTACTTCGTCGAGCACGGCCTGAACTTCCTGTCGTGGAACTGGCTGCCGCTGCTGCCGCTGTTCGTCGTCTACCTGACCTCGGGCCTGGCCGAAGCCAACCGCCACCCCTTCGACGTCGTCGAAGGCGAATCGGAAATCGTTGCCGGCCACATGGTCGAATACTCGGGCATGGCCTACGCCATGTTCATGCTGGCCGAATACGCCAACATGATTTTGATCGGCACGCTGGGCGCCATCATGTTCATGGGCGGCTGGGCCGCACCGTTCAAGTTCCTCGAATTCTGGGGCGGTTTCGGTGGCTTCTTCTGGCTGTTCGCGAAAGCGTTCTTCATCGTGTCCCTGTTCGTATGGGTCCGCGGTACCTTCCCGCGCTACCGCTATGACCAGATCATGCGTTTGGGCTGGAAAGTGTTCATCCCGCTGACGCTGGTTTACCTGGTCGTCGTCGCCGGCGTCATGCAAACCTCCTGGAATATCTGGAAGTAAGGAAGAAAAATGGAACGTATCAAAGACTTCTTCGGCAGCTTCATGCTGACCGAATTGATCAAAGGGATGGCGCTGACGGGCAAGTATATGTTCTCGCGCAAAATCACCGTGCAGTACCCGGAAGAGAAGACGCCGATGTCGCCGCGCTTCCGCGGCCTGCACGCGCTGCGCCGCTATCCGAACGGCGAAGAACGCTGCATCGCCTGCAAGCTGTGCGAAGCGGTATGCCCGGCGATGGCCATCACCATCGAATCGGAACAGCGTGAAGACGGCTCGCGCCGCACCACGCGCTACGACATCGACCTGACCAAGTGCATCTTCTGCGGCTTCTGCGAAGAATCCTGCCCGGTCGACTCGATCGTCGAGACGCACGTGCTGGAATACCACGGCGAGAAACGCGGCGATCTGTACTACACGAAAGAGATGCTGCTGGCCGTGGGCGATCGTTACGAAGACGACATCGCCGCCGCCCGCGCAGCGGATGCTCCTTACCGCTGATCGCTAGTCAGGCGCGTCCTGTTCCTCGCAAGAGGGCAGGGCGCGACGATCGTTAATCTGTACGTCTCTTGGGTTAGTTTATGGAATTTACAACTGTCTTGTTTTACGTGTTCGCGGCCATCATGGTTCTCGCCGCCACGCGCGTCATCACGGCCCGCAATCCGGTGCAAGCGGCGCTGTTCCTGGTGCTGGCGTTCTTCTCGGCGGCCGGCATCTGGATGCTGCTGAAGGCCGAGTTCCTCGCCATCGTGCTGGTGCTGGTCTATGTCGGCGCCGTCATGGTGCTGTTCCTGTTCGTGGTCATGATGATCGACATCGATGTCGACAAGATGCGCGAAGGCTTCTGGGGTTATCTGCCGGTGGCCAGCTTTGTCGGCGTCATCATCGTGCTGGAAATGGCGGCCGTGCTGTGGCGCTCCTTCCTGACCTTCGACGGCCAGGTGCCGAACGCCGGCAACATCGGCGGCACCAAGGAACTGGGCCTGCTGATCTACACCAAATATATTTACGGCTTCGAAATCGCCGCCGCCATCTTGCTGGTCGCGATCATCGCCGCCGTCGCGCTGACGCTGCGCAAGCGCAAGGACACCAAGCACTTCGCTCCTGGCGACGCCGTGCGCGTGAAACGTAACGACCGCCTGCGCATCGTCAAGATGGATGCGGTCAGCACCCGCGGCGCAGCCGTGGAAACCAAGGAGGCGCCATGACCTTATCGCTCGCTCACTACCTCGTACTCGGCGCGATCTTGTTCGCGATCTCCATCGTCGGTATTTTCCTGAACCGCAAGAACGTCATTGTCCTGCTGATGGCCATCGAATTGATGCTGCTGGCGGTGAACATGAACTTCATCGCGTTCTCGCATTACCTGGGCGACGCCGCAGGGCAGATATTCGTGTTCTTCATCCTGACCGTGGCCGCCGCCGAATCGGCGATCGGCCTCGCGATCTTGGTGGTCATGTTCCGTAATCTGGACACCATCAATGTGGAAGACCTGGATAGCCTCAAGGGTTAATCCCCTGTGGTTTAGTTTCAATCTCGAATAATAACGATTAAGGTTCATCATGGCGGGTCTCAACCCTAACCTCCTTCTTGCCGTACCTCTGGCGCCGCTGGCCGGCGCTGCGATTGCGGGCTTGTTCGGAACCAGTTTCTTCGGCAACGTGGTCGGACGCAAGACGTCGCATACGGCTACTATCTTAGGCGTCTTCGTCGCGCTCGTGATCTCGGTCATGACGCTGATGGACGTGCTCAACGGCGCAAGCTACAACGGCACCATCTACAACTGGATGACCGTGGCCGGCATGAAGATGGAAATCGGCTTCCAGATCGATTCGCTGTCGGCGATGATGATGTGCGTGGTCACCTTCGTGTCGCTGATGGTGCACATCTACACGATCGGCTACATGAAGGACGACGCCGGCTACAACCGCTTCTTCGCCTACATCTCGCTGTTCACCTTCTCGATGCTGATGCTGGTCATGGCCAACAACTTCCTGCAGCTGTTCTTCGGCTGGGAAGCGGTGGGCCTGGTCTCGTACCTGCTGATCGGCTTCTGGTACACCCGCCCGACGGCCATCGTCGCCAACATGAAGGCCTTCCTGGTCAACCGTGTCGGCGACTTCGGCTTCATCCTCGGCATCGGCCTGCTGCTGGCCTACACCGGCACCATGAACTACCAGGAAGTGTTCGCCAAGCGCGAAGCGCTGGCGCTGCTGACGCTGCCGGGCACCAGCTGGATGCTGCTGACCGTGGCCTGCATCTGCCTGTTCATCGGCGCGATGGGCAAGTCGGCCCAGTTCCCGCTGCACGTCTGGCTGCCTGATTCGATGGAAGGCCCGACCCCGATCTCCGCGCTGATCCACGCCGCGACGATGGTCACGGCCGGCATCTTCATGGTGTCGCGCATGTCGCCGCTGTTCGAACTGTCGGACACCGCGCTGTCCTTCATCCTGATCATCGGCTCGATCACCGCGCTGTTCATGGGCTTCCTGGGCATCATCCAGAACGACATCAAGCGCGTCGTCGCCTACTCGACCTTGTCGCAGCTGGGCTATATGACCGTCGCGCTGGGTTCGTCCGCCTACTCGGTCGCCGTGTTCCACCTGATGACCCACGCCTTCTTCAAGGCGCTGCTGTTCCTCGGCGCCGGCTCGGTCATCATCGGCATGCACCACGACCAGGACATCCGCAACATGGGCGGCCTGCGCAAATACATGCCGATCACCTGGATCACTTCGCTGATCGGTTCGCTGGCCCTGATCGGCACGCCGTTCTTCGCCGGTTTCTATTCGAAAGACAGCATCATCGATGCGGTCGCCGAAACCCATATCTATGGTTCCGGCTTCGCCAACTTCGCCGTGCTGGCTGGCGTGTTCGTCACCGCGTTCTACTCCTTCCGCATGTACTTCCTGGTGTTCCACGGCGAAGAGCGCTTCGGCAAGGCCCACGCGCATGATGCGCACCACCATGCTCCGGTCGCCGCCCACGCTGCGCACGACGACAGCCACGGTCACGACGACCACGGTCACGACGACGAGGACGACCACGAACACCACGGCCTGGAGCCTGGCCAGAAGCCGCATGAATCGCCATTCGTGGTCTGGTTCCCGCTGGTGATGCTGGCCATCCCGTCGGTCATCATCGGCTACCTGACCATCGGCCCGATGATCTTCGGCGACTTCTTCAAGGGCGTCATCTTCATCGGCGAGAACCACCACGGCGTCGAGAAGCTGGCCGAGGAATTCCACGGCCCGCTGGCCATGGCCATCCATTCGGTGACCTCGCTGACCCTGTGGCTGGCGATCGCCGGCGTCGCCTCGGCGTTCTACTGCTACATGATCAATCCGCGTGTGCCGGCCTGGTTCTACACCAAGTTCCACGCGATCCACACGCTGCTCGACAACAAGTACTACATGGACAAGTTCAACGAGGTGGTGTTCGCCGGCGGCGCGCGCATGCTCGGCAATGGTTTGTGGAATGTCGGCGACAAGTTCCTGATCGACGGTCTGGTCGTCAACGGCAGCGCAAAAGTAGTGGGCTGGTTCGCGGCGCTGACGCGCCTGGGCCAGACCGGTTATATCTACCACTACGCCTTCGTCATGATCCTCGGCATTCTGGGGTTCCTGGTCTACTTCCTGCCGTTTTGGCACGCCTAATTAGCTGACACGCAAAGAGATAACGATAACCATGATGCAGTCAATTTCTACTCTTCCTCCCTACCTGAGCCTGGCGATCTGGCTTCCGGTCCTGTTCGGGGTGCTGGTGCTGGCCCTGGGCCGCGACAGCAATCCCGGCGCCACGCGCCTCGGTGCGCTGGTCGGTTCGCTGATCAGCCTGGCGGCCACCATCCCGCTGATCACGCATTTCGACAATGCCGCCCACGGCATGCAGTTCGTCGAGCTGTCGCCATGGATCGCGCGCTTCCACATCATGTACTCGCTGGGTATCGACGGCCTGTCGCTGTGGTTCGTGCCGCTGACCGCCTTCATCACCGTCATCGTCGTGATCTCGGCGTGGCAGGTGATCACCAAGCGCGTGGCGCAGTACATGGGTTCCTTCCTGATTCTGTCGGGACTGATGATCGGCGTGTTCGCCGCCATGGACGGCCTGCTGTTCTACTTCTTCTTTGAAGCGACCCTGATCCCGATGTTCATCATCATCGGTATCTGGGGCGGCGAGAACCGCGTCTACGCCTCGTTCAAGTTCTTCCTGTACACCTTCTTCGGCTCGCTGCTGACGCTGGTCGCCATCATCTACCTGTACAACGTCTCGGGCGGCAGCTTCGACATCCAGATGTGGCACCGCATCTCGCTGACGATGCGCGAACAGATCTTCATCTTCATCGCCTTCTTCATGGCCTTCGCCGTGAAAGTGCCGATGTTCCCGGTCCACACCTGGCTGCCCGACGTCCACGTCGAAGCGCCGACCGGCGGCTCCGCCGTGCTGGCCGCGATCATGCTGAAGCTGGGTGCTTACGGTTTCCTGCGGTTCTCCCTGCCGATCGCGCCCGACGCGTCGCACTATCTGGCGCCGGTCGTCATCACGCTGTCGCTGATCGCCGTGATCTACATCGGCCTGGTCGCGCTGGTGCAGAAGGACATGAAAAAACTGGTCGCCTATTCGTCGATCGCCCACATGGGCTTCGTCACGCTGGGCTTCTTCATCTTCAACACCATCGGCATGCAGGGCGGCATCATGCAAATGATTTCGCACGGCTTCATCTCCGGCGCGATGTTCCTGTGTATCGGCGTGCTCTACGATCAAGCGCACTCGCGCCAGATCGCCGACTACGGCGGAGTGGTCAACAAGATGCCGAAGTTCGCGGCCCTGTTCATCTTCTTCTCGATGGCCAACTGCGGCCTGCCTGCGACCTCCGGTTTCGTCGGCGAGTTCATGGTCATCCTCGGCGCGGTCCAGTTCAACTTCTGGATCGGCCTGCTGGCCGCGACCGCGCTGATCCTCGGCGCCGCCTACTCGCTGTGGATGGGCAAGCGCGTCATCTTCGGCAAGGTCACCAACCACCACGTGGCCGAGCTGGTCGACATCAACGGTCGCGAGTTCCTGATGCTGGGCATCCTGGCGATAGCCGTGCTGGTGATGGGCCTGTACCCAGCGCCGTTCACCGACACCATGCAAACCTCCGTCGCCGACCTGCTCAAGCATGTCGCCACGAGCAAGCTGCCTTACTAAGAAGAAAACGGAAACGCATACATGATTACCTCTGTGATTCCCCAGGTCGCGCCTAACATGGCCCCGCTGTCGGCGGAGATCTTTTTGCTGATCGCCGCGTCGGCGATCCTGCTGATCGATATGTTCCTGTCCGAGAGCAAGCGCTCGATCACCTATCTGCTGTCGCTGGGCACGCTGGTCGTGTGCGGCTACTTCAGCCTGGCCGACTACAACGCCGGCACCACGGTGTACACGTTCTCGAACATGTTCATCTCGGACCCGATGTCCAATTTGCTCAAGTTGTTCTCCTACGTGGCCGTCGGCCTGACGCTGATCTACTCGCGCAGCTACGCCACCGACCGCGGCATGTTGGGCGGCAACCTCGGCGGCGAGTTCTACGTGCTGGCGCTGTTCTCGCTGCTGGGCCAGATGGTTATGATCTCCGGCAATAACATGCTGTCGATCTACCTCGGCGTCGAACTGATGTCGCTGTCGCTGTACGCGCTG
>Ga0209848_1000661_pt1 | contig 12085 bp, 10 predicted proteins | sample OrgsoiDNA_201062_FD_185810 | JGI IMG/M metagenome (GOLD analysis project Ga0209848, IMG submission 185810) | Permafrost soil microbial communities from the Arctic, to analyse light accelerated degradation of dissolved organic matter (DOM) -... | ecosystem: Environmental > Terrestrial > Soil >...
GGTCAGCGGGCGGCTGCAAAAGAAGGCCGCCGCCAACGGCGCCGTCGTCATCGACGACAGCTACAACGCCAATCCCGATTCCGTGCGCGCCGCCATCGACGTGCTGGCGAAAGCCGCCGCGCCGCGCGTGCTGGTGCTGGGCGACATGGGCGAAGTCGGCACGCAGGGCCGCGAGTTCCACGAAGAGATAGGCGCCTACGCGCAAAGTCAAGGCATCGAACAGGTGCTGGTAACCGGTGAATTGGCGCGCCATATGCGCGGCGCATCGATTCGTCATTTTGAACAGTTCGACGCTTTGCTGGCCGCCGTCGACGCGGCCGTCACGTCGACAGCAACCGTATTGATCAAGGGCTCCCGCTTCATGAAGATGGAACGGGTCGTGCAGCATTTGATTGGATTGCAACAAGCTAACAAGGAAAGTCACTAATCATGCTGCTCTGGCTCGCACAATATTTTCAACAAGACCTCGGACCTTTGCGGGTCTTTCACTTCATCACCTTCCGCGCCGTCTTCGCGACCATCACCGCGCTGACCATCGGCCTCGCCGCCGGTCCGGCCGTGATCCGCAAGCTGACCGCGATGAAGTACGGCCAGGCCGTGCGCACCGACGGTCCGCAGACGCACCTGAAAAAACACGGCACGCCCACCATGGGCGGCGTGCTGCTGCTGATCGCCATCGGCGTCTCGACGCTGCTGTGGTGCGACCTGTCGAACCGCTTGATCTGGCCGGTGCTGGTGGTGACCATCGGCTTTGGTGCCGTCGGCTGGGTCGACGACTACCGCAAGGTGGTGCGCCAGGATCCGCAGGGCATGCGCTCGGCCGAAAAATACTTCTGGCAGTCGCTGGTCGGCATCGCCGCCGCGCTGTACCTGGCGTTCTCGGTGTCGGCGCCCAACGCCGGCAGCGTGTTCGAGCTGTTCTTCGAGTGGGTGCGGTCGGGCTTCTCGATGGACCTGCCGCCGAAGGCCGACTTGATCGTCCCCTTCTTCAAGACCATCAGCTATCCGGTCGGCGTGTGGGGCTTCATCGCGCTGACCTACTGCGTCATCGTCGGCACCAGCAACGCCGTCAACTTCACCGACGGTCTCGATGGCCTGGCCATCATGCCGACGATTATGGTCGGCGCGGCGCTCGGCCTGTTCGCCTACCTGACCGGCAACGCCACGTATTCGCGCTACCTGTTCATCCCGCACATCGAGGGCGCGGGCGAACTGATTATTTTCTGCGGCGCGCTGGCCGGCGCCGGTCTGGCCTTCCTGTGGTTTAACACGCACCCGGCGCAAGTGTTCATGGGCGACGTCGGCGCGCTGGCGCTGGGCGGCGCGCTGGGCACCATCGCCGTCATCGTGCGCCAGGAAATCGTCCTGTTCATCATGGGCGGCATCTTCGTCGCCGAAACGGTGTCGGTGATTATCCAGGTGGGCTGGTTCAAGTTCACCAAGAAGCGCTACGGCGTCGGGCGGCGCGTGTTCCTGATGGCGCCACTGCACCATCACTTTGAACAAAAGGGCTGGAAAGAGACGCAGGTAGTCGTGCGCTTCTGGATCGTGACGATGATGCTGGTGCTGGTTGGCCTCTCCACTTTGAAACTGCGCTGATGATCTACGACGGCAAAAACGCGCTGGTATTGGGACTGGGTGAATCCGGTCTCGCGATGGCGCTGTGGCTCGCCCGCAGCGGCGCGCGCGTACGCGTCGCCGACACGCGCGCCATGCCGGATCGCCTGCCCGCGCTGCGAGAAGCCGTCGCCGATGTCGAATTCGTCGCCGGTGCGTTCGGCGCGTCGTTGCTGGACGGCGTGGACTTCGTCGCCGTCAGCCCCGGCCTGGCGCCGCACCGCGAGCTGGCCGACATCATCCCGGCCGCCGCTGAAAAAAATATCCCGGTATGGGGCGAAATCGAGCTGTTCGCGCAGGCGCTGGAAGCGCTGGAAAACGAGCGCGCCTACGCGCCGAAGATCATCGCCATCACCGGCACCAACGGCAAGACCACCGTCACCACGCTGGTCGGCCAGCTGTGCGAACGCGCCGGCAAGACTGTGCGCGTGGCCGGCAATATCAGCCCCGCCGCGCTGGACGTGCTGCGCGAAGTGCTGGACAAGGACACGCTGCCCGAAGTGTGGGTACTTGAGTTATCCAGCTTCCAGCTGCAAACGACCTACACACTGGAAGCCGATGCGGCCACCGTGTTGAACGTCACCCAGGATCACCTGGACTGGCATGGCGACATGCCGTCCTACGCCGCCGCCAAGCACCGCATCTTCGCGGCCGATACCGTGCGCGTGCTCAATCGCGACGACGCCACCGTGATGCGCATGGCCAGCGCCACCGGCCAGAACGTGACCTTCGGCACCGACGCGCCGACGCTGCGCGACGACCTGGGCCTGAACAATGAGCGCGGCGTGCTGTGGCTCGCCACCGCCATCCCGTCCGAGGAAGAGGGCGAGCCGAAGAAGCGCAAGAAAAACGATCCTCCGCCGCCGCCGATCGAGTGCATGGTGAAGAATTTGATGCCGGCCGACGCGTTGCAAATCCGTGGCGTGCATAACGCCGCCAACGCGCTGGCCGCGCTGGCGCTGTGCCGCGCCATCGACCTGCCATTGGCACCGCTGCTGCACGGCTTGCGCGAATATCGTGGCCAGCCGCACCGCGTGGAGCTGATCACCGCCGTCAACGAAGTCGAATACTACGACGACAGCAAGGGCACCAATGTCGGCGCCACCGTGGCCGCGTTGAATGGACTCGGCAAAGCCTTCGCCGGCGCCGAGCAGCGGCTGGTGGTCATCATGGGCGGCGACGGCAAGGGCCAGGATTTCGAGCCGCTGGCCGAACCGGTGTCGCGCTACGTGCGCGCCGTGATGCTGATCGGCCGCGATGCGCCGCTGCTGCGCGCCGCGCTACTGCCATCCGGCGTTGAACTGGAAGACTGCGCCGACCTGCCGCAAGCCGTCAAGCGCGCGAGCGAACTGGCGCAAGCCGGCGACGCCGTGCTGCTGTCGCCGGCCTGCGCCAGCATGGACATGTTCAAAAATTACGCGCACCGCGCGCAGGTCTTTGTCGACGCCGTGCGCGACATCGCCCTCGACGCGGGACAGGATATCTGATGGCCTTCCAGATTCCATTCCTCTTTTCTGGTTCCTCGTCCAGCACGGCGATGGATAGCCGCGCGCGCCAGTCGAAGATGATGGAGTACGACCAGCCGCTGGTCTGGGTCACGCTGCTGCTGATGCTGTTCGGGATGGTGATGGTGTACTCGGCCTCGATCTCGCTGCCCGATTCGCCCAAGTTCGCCAACTATGTGCGCTGGCAGAATACCTACTTCCTCACGCGCCAGGCGGCCTTCATTGTCATCTCGCTGCTGGCCGGCCTGTTTGTGTTCCGCATCCGCATCGCCGATTTGCAGAAGGCCGCGCCCTACCTGTTCATCGGCACGCTGGTGCTGCTGGTGCTGGTGCTGATTCCCGGCCTCGGCGTGGTCGTCAACGGCGGTCGCCGCTGGCTGTCGCTGCGCGTGATCAACGTGCAGCCGTCGGAGTTGATGAAAGTCGTCGCCGTGCTGTACGCGGCCGATTACACGGTGCGCAAGCAGCAGTACATGCACAAGCTGACCAAGGGCTTCATGCCGATGGCCGCCGCCGTCGGCTGCGTCGGTCTGCTGCTGCTGCTGGAACCCGACCTGGGCGCGTTCGGCGTGATCGTCTGCATCGCCATGGGCATCCTGTTCCTCGGCGGGATCAACGCCGTCTGGTTCGGCGGCATCGGCGCCGTGCTGGTGACGATCTTCGTGACGATTATCGCGCTCTCTAAATTCCGCCGCGAGCGTTACTTCGCTTACCTGAATCCGTGGCAGGAAGATAACGCGTTGAATAAAGCCTACCAGTTGACGCACTCGCTGATCGCCTTCGGCCGCGGCGAAATTTTCGGCGTCGGTTTGGGCGGCAGCGTCGAAAAACTGCACTACCTGCCGGAAGCGCACACCGACTTTTTGCTGGCCGTGATCGGCGAAGAACTCGGCCTGGCCGGCGTGCTGGTGGTGATCGCGATGTTCTACTGGATTATCAAGCGCGCCTTCGACATCGGCCGCCAGGCCATCGCCATCGACCAGACCTTCGCCGGCCTGACGGCCAAGGGCATCGGCATCTGGATCGGCGTGCAGACCTTTATTAACATGGGCGTCAACCTTGGCCTGCTGCCGACCAAGGGCCTGACCCTGCCGCTGATGAGCTATGGCGGCACGGGCGTTGTAATCAATTGCATCGGACTCGCGATCCTGCTCCGGATCGACTACGAGAACCGCGTCCTGATGCGAGGTGGCAGACTATGAAACGATTGATGATCATGGCGGCCGGCACCGGCGGCCATATTTTCCCCGGCCTGGCGATCGCGCAGACGATGCGCGCGCGCGGCTGGGAAGTGAGCTGGCTCGGTACCGCCACCGGCATGGAACAGGAGCTGGTGCCCAAGCACGGCATCGCGATGGACAGCATCGACTTCACCGGCATGCGCGGCAAGGGTTTGAAGCACACGCTCAACGGCGCCTTCAAGATGCTGGGCGCGTTCAAATCGTGCTTCGATTTCATCGGCGCGCGCAAGCCGGACGTGGTGATGGGCATGGGTGGCTACGTGACCGTGCCGGGCGGCCTGATGGCGCGTCTGCGCGGCGTGCCGCTGGTGCTGGTCAACGCCGACGCGGCGCTGCTGTTGTCGAACAAGGCGCTGGCGCCGGTCGCGCAGCGCATCTGCTTCGGCTTCCCGGCCAACTTCGGCGGCGCGGCCAGCAAGGCTGTCGTCACCGGCAATCCGGTGCGCAAGGAGATTTTGGACGTGGTCGATCCGGCGGTGCGCTTCCGCGACCGCGCGGGTCCGCTGCGCATATTGGTGGTCGGCGGCAGCCTCGGTGCGAAAGCCCTCAACGACAATCTGCCGGCCGCGCTGGCGCTGATCCCCGAAGAGCTGCGTCCGCAGGTGACGCACCAATCGGGCAAGAAGAATATCGACGCCTTGCGCGCGTCGTATGCGCAGGCCGGCGTGCACGCCAACGTGGTCGATTTCATCGACGACATGGCGCGCGCCTATGCCGAAGCCGATCTGGTAATCTGCCGCGCCGGTGCGATCACGCTGTCCGAGCTGACCGCCGCCGGCGTCGCCAGCGTGCTGGTGCCGCTGGTCGCGTCGACCACCAGCCATCAGCGCGACAACGCGCAGTGGATGGCCAAACAAAACGCGTCTATTCATATGCCGCAAACCGAAATGAATGCCCGCAGTCTGGCGACGCTGCTAGAAACGTTGACACGCGGCGCGTGTCAAACGATGGCGATCGCGGCGCGCGCGGTCGGCAAGCGCGACGCCAACGAGGCGATTGCAAAAGTACTGGAACAACTCACATGAAACACAAAGTCAAAAACATCCACTTCGTCGGCATCGGCGGCAGCGGCATGAGCGGCATCGCCGAAGTGATGCTCACGCTGGGCTACAACGTCACCGGTTCGGACCTGGGCAGCAACGCCGTCACGCAGCGCCTGGTCAGCCTGGGCGCCAAGGTCGCGCAGGGCCACGCGGCGGAAAACATCTGCCAGGCCGATGCCGTCGTCACGTCGACCGCCGTCCAGCAGGACAATCCGGAAGTCGTCGCCGCGCGCGCGAAAAAAATCCCCATCGTGCCGCGCGCCGTCATGTTGGGCGAGTTGATGCGCCTGAAGCGCGGCATCGCCATCGCCGGCACGCACGGCAAGACCACCACCACCAGCCTCGTAGCATCGGTGCTGGCGCAGGGTGGCCTCGATCCGACCTTCGTCATCGGCGGCCGCCTGACCAGCGCCGGCGCCAACGCGAAGCTGGGCACCGGCGAGTATCTGGTGGCCGAAGCCGATGAATCGGATGCGTCCTTCCTGAACCTGGCGCCGATGATCGAAGTGATCACGAATATCGACGCCGACCACATGGAAACCTACGAGCACGATTTTGAAAAGCTCAAGCAGGCCTTCGTCCACTTCACGCACCGCCTGCCGTTCTATGGCCGCGCCATGCTGTGCATCGACGATCCGCATGTGCGCTCCATCATCCCGCAAGTGACCAAGCCGGTGACCACCTACGGCTTCCATGAGGATGCCGAAGTGCGCGCCGTGAACGCGCGCGCCGTCGGCGTCGAAATGCACTTCACGGTGATACAGGAAGGCTATCCGGACCTGGACGTGGTGCTGAACCAGCCCGGCATGCACAACGTGCAGAACGCCTGCTCGGCCGTCGCCATCGCGCGCGAAATCGGCATCGAGGACCATCACACGCAGGCCGGCCTGGCCGGCTTCGCGGGCGTCGGCCGGCGCTTCACGCGCTACGGCGACGTGGCCATTGCTGATGGCGGAAGCTTCGCATTGGTCGACGATTTCGGCCACCATCCGGTTGAAACCGAAGTGACGCTGGCCGCCGCGCGCGCCGCGTTCCCGGGCCGCCGGCTGGTGCTGGCATTCCAGCCGCACCGCTATTCGCGCACGCGCGACCTGTTCGAGGATTTCGTCAAGGTGCTGGGCAGCGCCGACGTGCTGGTGCTGGCCGAAGTCTATGCCGCCGGCGAGGCGCCCATCGTGGCCGCCGACGGTCGCGCGCTGGCGCACGCGCTGCGTGCGCGCGGCAAGATCGAACCGATTTTTGTAGAGGCCATCGGCGATATGCCGGAGACCATCATGAACGTGGTGCGCGACGGCGATGTCGTCATCACGATGGGGGCGGGCTCGATCAGCGGCGTCCCTGCAAAGCTGACTAATTATCCTAAGGTCTGAACATCGTGACTCAACTTTCCTCCACTGACGCACAAGCATTCGGCAAGGTCGGCGTGCTGTTCGGCGGTCGTTCGGCAGAACGCGACGTGTCCATCATGTCCGGCAGCGGCGTGCTGAAGGCGCTGCAAAGCCAGGGCGTCGACGCGCACCCATTCGATCCGGCCGAGCGCTCGCTGGCCGAACTGGCGGCCGAAAAATTCGACCGCGTCTTCATCGCGCTGCACGGCCGCTTCGGCGAAGACGGCAGCCTGCAGGGCGCGCTGGAACAACTGGGCATCCCCTACACCGGCAGCGGCGTGATGGCGTGCGCGGTCGGCATGGACAAGATCACCACCAAGATCGTCTGGCTTTCGCACGGCCTGCCGACGCCGAAATACGCGGTGCTCGACGCGGACTCGGACCTCGACCAGGTCGCGGCCGATTTGGGCCTGCCGCTGATCGTCAAGCCGCCGCACGAAGGCTCGACCATCGGCATCACCAAGGTCAACGCCGCCGCCGAATTCAAGGGCGCCTACGACATCGCCGCCGCGCTGGACGATTCGGTGCTGGCCGAGGAATTCGTCACCGGCCGCGAATTCACGGTCACCGTGCTGGGACAAGGCGCCAGCGCGCGCGCGCTGCCGATCGTGGAGATCGTCGCGCCGCAAGGTAACTACGACTACCAGAACAAATACTTCAGCGACGACACTCAGTATTTCTGCCCGGCGGTGCTGGACGAGGCGATGACGGCGGAGATGCAGCGCATCGCCGTCGCGGCTTACCGCACGCTCGGTTGCGAGGGCTGGGGACGCGTCGACGTGCTGCTGCGCGCCAGCGACAACAAGCCCTTCCTGCTGGAGGCGAACACCTCGCCCGGCATGACCGGACACTCGCTGGTGCCGATGTCGGCGCGCGCGACGGGCATGAGCTATGAAGCGCTGTGCGTGGAGATTTTGCGTTCGGCGCGATTGAAAATGGCCGGGCCGTTGGTCGGTTCGGCGGCCAAGGTTCAGGGGTAAGCAAGGATGTGGCAAGACCCGAAAGCGTTGAATGCCAGTGCGAGCGGCATCTTTGCCGTGACGCTGTTGGCGTGCATCGCCGCCGGTGTGTGGTGGGTGGCGCAGCGGCCGATGTTCAACCTGCGCGAAATCCGCGTCGAGAGCATGGAGTCGAAGGAAGACTTGAAGCACGTGAACCGTTTGACGCTGCAGAACTCGGGCCTCAATCGCATCAAGGGTAATTTCTTCACGACGAATCTGGAGTCGGTGCGCCAGTCGTTCGAGTCGGTGCCTTGGGTGCGGCGCGCGTCGGTGCGGCGCGAGTGGCCGGACCAGCTGATCGTGGCGTTGGAAGAGCATGAGGCGCTCGGTACCTGGGGCGAGGATGGCCGGCTGTTGTCGACCAAGGGCGAAAGCTTCACCGCCAATCTGGCCGAGGCGGAAGAAGATCACGTGCTGCCGGAGTTCGACGGACCGGAAGGCAGCGAGAAGGAAGTGCTGTCGCGTTATGCGGAGTTGACCAGCTGGTTCGCTCCATTGAAATTGGTGCCGCAGGCCTTGTCTTTGTCGAGCCGCTATGCGTGGACGGTGAAGCTGAACAACGGCATGAGCGTGGCGCTGGGTCGCGAACAGACCAGCACCACGTTGAAGGAAAGGGTGGACCGCTTGATGGGGATTTATCCGCAGCTGGAGGCGAATGTGCCGGACATCGAGACCATCGATATGCGTTACCAGAACGGGCTGGCCTTGAGCGCGACGGGATTGAAGATTCCGGCCGAAGGCGCGAAAGCCAAGGTGCGGCCGGCAGTGATGAAGCAAGCGAAGCAAACGAATAATTTAAAGACCAGCGGCAGCACGCACATACAGTAGGCGAGAGAAATGACTAAAGACGCGAAAAACCTGATCGTCGGCCTCGACATCGGCACCTCGAAAGTGGTGGCGGTGGTGGCCGAGGTGATGTCCGACGGACGCCACGAGGTGATCGGGCTGGGTCAGCACGAATCGAAGGGCTTGAAGAAGGGCGTGGTCGTCAACATCGAGGCGACGGTCGAATCGATCCAGCGCGCGCTGGAAGAGGCCGAGCTGATGGCCGACTGCAAAATCCGCAACGTCTACGCCGGCATCGCGGGCAGCCATATCCGCAGCTTCAATTCGAGCGGCATGGTCGCCATCAAGGACAAGGAAGTGACGGCCACCGACGTGGCGCGCGTCATCGAAACGGCCAAGGCGGTCAACATCCCGACCGACCAGCAGTTGCTGCACACGGTGCCGCAGGAGTTCATCGTCGACAGCCAGGAGGACGTGCGCGAGCCGATCGGCATGAGCGGCATCCGCCTGGAAGTCAAAGTGCATATCGTCACCGGCGCCGTGTCGGCGGTGCAGAACATCGTCAAGTGCGTGCGCCGCTGCGGACTGGAAGTGTCGGACCTGATCCTGCAGCCGATGGCCTCGGCCGACGCGGTGCTGACGCCGGACGAAAAAGAACTGGGCGTGGTCCTGATCGATATCGGCGGCGGCACCACCGACGTCGCCGTGTTCTCGGACGGCGCGATCCGCCACACCGCCGTGATTCCCATCGCCGGCGACCAGATCACCAACGACATCGCGATGGCCCTGCGCACGCCGACCTCGGAAGCCGAGGAAATCAAGATCCGCTACGGCGTGGCCAAGCAGGTGCTGGCCGATCCGGGTGAGTCGCTGGAAGTGCCGGGCCTGGGCGACCGTGGTCCGCGTACGCTGTCGCGCCAGGCGCTGGCCGCCGTGATCGAGCCGCGCGTCGAGGAGTTGTTCGCGATGGTGCACCAGGTGGTGCGCGAATCGGGCTACGAGGGCGTGCTGTCGTCGGGCATCGTGCTGACCGGCGGCACCTCGATCATGCCGGGCATGGTCGAAATGGCCGAGGATATTTTCCTGAAACCGGCGCGCCTCGGCACGCCGGACTATCGCGGCCAGCTGGCCGACGTGGTGCGCAGCCCGCGCTATGCGACCGTGCTTGGCCTGCTGCTGGAGGCGAAGAAGCAGTATCTGCGCGGGCACATCGTCACGCGGCAGGACGGTTCGGTGAAGGCGGTATGGCAGCGCATGAAGGAATGGTTTTTAGGGAATTTTTAAGCGGTATTGGCAGGGTGTGGTAGCGGCATTTGCATGACATTTGGTACGGCGATTTAATCTAAACTATTTATAACATTAACCGCAGTTTTCAATCCCCAGTTCTCCTACCGATATGAGGACTGGCGCTTGAAAACCGCATTCTGATAGGAGCACATCATGGAGTTTGATATGGTCGATAACGCATCTTTGGGTACCGTCATCAAGGTCGTCGGAGTCGGCGGAGCAGGTGGCAATGCAGTTCAGCACATGATTAACAAGGGCATGTCCGGCGTCGAGTTCATCGCCGCGAACACGGATGCCCAGGCTCTGTCGACCTCCAAGGCCGACAACATCATCCAGATCGGCGAGACCGGCCTGGGCGCCGGCATGAAGCCGGAAGTCGGCCGCAAGCTGGCCGAGGAATCGCGCCAGCGCATCGAGGATTCGCTGCGCGGCGCGCACATGGTCTTCATCGCCGCCGGCATGGGCGGCGGCACCGGCACCGGCGCCGCGCCGATTGTCGCGGAAATCGCCAAGTCGCTGGGCGCGCTGACCGTGGCCGTCGTATCGAAACCGTTCTCGCACGAAGGCCAGAAGTGCATGGACATCGCCGACGAAGGCCTTGAAGCCCTGTCGGCCAACGTCGATTCGCTGATTGTCATCCTCAACGAAAAGCTGGAAGAAATCTACGAAGACGAATCGCTGATCGAATGGCTGCAGCACGCCGACGATGTGCTCAACAACGCCGTCGCGGGTATCGCCGAAATCATCAACGTGCCTGGCCATATCAACGTCGACTTCAACGACGTCAAGACCATCATGGGCGAGCAGGGCAAGGCCATGATGGGCACCGCCACCGCCTCCGGCGTGGACCGCGCGCGCGTCGCGGCGGAACAAGCGGTGGCCTCGCCGCTGCTGGACGGCGTCGACCTGTCCGGCGCGCGCGGCGTGCTGGTCAACGTGACCGCCAGCCGTGGCCTGAAAGGTAAGGAGATCAAGGAAGTCATGGCCGCCGTGCGCGCCTTCGCCGCGCCGGACGCGCAGATCGCCCAGGGTATCGCCTACGACGATTCGATGGGCGACGCGATCCGCGTCACCGTCGTCGCCACCGGCTTGGGCAAGGCCAAGAAGCACGTGCAGCTGGTGCCGCAGCAGATGCTGCGCACCGGTACCCACAATGGTCCGCTGATGCCATCGGCCTCGATGGGCGGCGCGACGACGGCCTCGGTGACGATGGGCGTCAGCCATGGCCAGGGCGGCGCGACGCCGGCCTTCGACGGCATGAAGGCGCCAGCCGTGTGGCGCCGCGAAACGGCCTCCGAGCAGGTGCGCGCGATGGAAAAGAACGGCATGGAGACCTACGACATTCCGGCCTTCCTGCGCAAGCAAGCCGACTAAGTTCGATTCAAGCGGATCGCGGCGCGCGCCGGTCAGGTCGGCGCGCGCCGGGTTTTCTGCAAGATCAAAGCGCTTCGGGTAGACTGCACGTCTATGCCGGGGCACGCCGCGCCCAGCGCGGCTTTTTTTCACGCGTGTATTTCACACATACGTTCACACTTATCAAAGAGGAGTCCATCCATGACCATCAAGATTGGCGATACCCTGCCAGCAGGCAGCCTGGCCGAATTCGTAGAAACCGAAACCGAAGGCTGCTCGCTCGGCCCGAACACCTTCAAAGTGGAAGACCTGGTCAAGGGCAAGAAGATCGCCATCTTCGGCCTGCCGGGCGCCTACACGCCGACCTGCTCGGCGCAGCACGTACCGGGCTACGTCGCGCACGCGGCCGACCTGAAAGCCAAGGGCGTCGATGAAATCTGGTGCATCTCCGTCAACGACGCGTTCGTGATGGGCGCCTGGGGGCGCGACCAGAAAGCCGTTGGCGTCGTGCGTATGATGGCCGACGGTAACGCCGACTACTCCAAGGCCCTGGGCCTGGACGCCGACTTCAGCAAGTTCGGCATGGGCACGCGCTCGCAGCGCTACTCGATGGTGGTCGACAACGGCGTCGTCACGCAGCTGAACGTCGAGCAGGGCGGCAAGTTCGAAGTATCGAACGTGGAAACCATGCTGGGCCAGCTGTAATCGGCGATTGCCGGTGAGTTGAAAACAAAACGGCGCCGCGGCGCCGTTTTGTTTTGTGAGGCGGCTACCACCAGCCGTTATCGCCGAGGACCATTTTCTTGTAGTAGTCGATATTGGCGCGCGTGGCGAAAATGACCGGGATCACGATGCAGGCGAGGA
>Ga0209848_1000664_pt1 | contig 12012 bp, 11 predicted proteins | sample OrgsoiDNA_201062_FD_185810 | JGI IMG/M metagenome (GOLD analysis project Ga0209848, IMG submission 185810) | Permafrost soil microbial communities from the Arctic, to analyse light accelerated degradation of dissolved organic matter (DOM) -... | ecosystem: Environmental > Terrestrial > Soil >...
CTGCAATTGTGACGACGCCGGGCATAATGATGCTCTGATTTAATATTGGCAGGGTGCTATGGAACCAGTCAGCGAATTCAAGAGCAAAAGCGGCATGCGGCGCATTTTTTCGGCTTTCACCTATTCGTTGGACGGTTTCCGTTCGGCGTGGAAATACGAGCACGCCTTCCGGCAGGAGCTGATTGTATTTGTCATCGGCACGGTCGTCGCGCTGCTGCTGCATATTTCCGCGTTTGAAAAGCTGATGCTGATCGGCGTGCTGGTGCTGGTGCTGATCGTCGAGCTGATCAACTCCGCCATCGAAGCCGTGGTCGACCGCATCTCGCTGGAGCGCCACCCGCTGTCCAAGAACGCCAAGGATTTCGGCAGCGCCGCCGTGTTGCTGGCGTTTTTGCTGGCCGCTGCCGCCTGGGCCGTGGTGTTGTTCAACCGGTTTTACTAAGTCGCGCTGCCTATATAAGTTTTTGGTATATAAAACTGACAAATCCTTAGTTCTCTTTCATAACCAGCCGCCTTACTCTAGGGCTTCTGCTATTCACCGATCGGGAATCCTGATGTTGTCTAAGAAAATAATCGCCGCCGCCTTGCTGGCTTTCGCCGCGCTGCCCACCCTGGCCGCCGAAATCACGCTGCTCAACGTCTCCTACGACCCGACCCGCGAGCTGTACCAGGACGTCAACACGGCCTTCGCCAAGGAGTGGAAGGCCAAGACCGGCGACACGGTCAAGATCAAGCAATCGCACGGTGGTTCCGGCAAGCAAGCCCGTTCCGTCATCGACGGCCTCGACGCCGACGTCGTCACGCTGGCGCTGGCCTACGACATCGACGCCATCGCCGACAAGGGCCTGACCGCCAAGGACTGGCAAAAGCGCTTGCAGCACAACAGCTCGCCGTACACCTCGACCATCGTGTTCCTGGTGCGCAAGGGCAATCCCAAGGGCATCAAGGACTGGAACGATTTGATCAAGCCGGGCGTGGCCGTCATCACGCCGAACCCTAAAACCTCGGGCGGCGCCCGCTGGAACCACCTGGCGGCCTACGGCTACGCGCTGCGCCAGCCGGGCGGCAGCGATGCGTCGGCCCGCGAATTCCTGAAAAAACTGTATAAAAACGTGCCGGTGCTCGATTCCGGCGCGCGCGGCGCCACCACCACCTTCGTCGAGCGCGGCATCGGCGATGTGCTGATCGCGTGGGAAAACGAGGCTTATCTGGCGGTCAAGGAGCTGGGCCCGGACAAGGTACAGATCGTCACGCCGTCGGTCAGCATCCTGGCCGAGCCGCCGGTGGCCGTGGTCGACAAGGTGGTCGACAAGCGCGGCACGCGCAAGGTGGCGGAGGCGTATCTGAATTTCCTCTACACTGACGCAGCGCAGGAGCTGATCGCCAAGAACTACTACCGCCCGGCTGTCGACAAGGAAGCCAAGAAATACGCGTCGCAGTTCGCGCCGGTGAAGCTGTTCACGCTGGCCGACGTGGCGGGCGACTGGACCAAGGCGCAAAAAACCCACTTCGCCGACGGCGGCGTGTTTGACCAGATTTACCAGCCGAAATAAGCGGGAGAGCGCCATGGCCGCCAGTTTGCTCAGCGAGTTCCGCGTCCTGGTCGCGCCCGGCCTGCACAACAGCGGAGCGGCGCACTGGCAAAGCCGTTGGCAGCGCCTGTATTCGCACTTCGAGCGCGTCGGGCAGGACGATTGGGACACGCCCGATCTGGCGGCCTGGTCGGCGCGCGTGACGGCCTCGCGCCAGCAGGACCGGCGCCCGACGCTGATTATTGCCCACAGCTTCGGCTGCCTGGCCAGCGTCCACAGCATCGCCGCCGATCCGGCCCAGGTCGCCGGCGTGCTGCTGGTGGCGCCGGCCGATCCGGGTAAGTTCGGCGTCGCCGCCCAGTTGCCGCAGCTGCCGCTGGCCTGCCCATCGACGATGATCGCCAGCACCAATGATCCGTGGATGAGTTTGGAGAACGCGGCCTTGTGGGCGCGCCGCTGGGGCAGCGATTTCGTCAACGGCGGCGCGCTCGGCCATATCAACGCGGAGAGCGGGCTGGGCGAGTGGCTAGCCGGACAGCAGCAGTTGCAATTGCTGGCCGAACGGGCGCACAATGAGCGCCGCGTGCTGCAGTTGGCATAAATATACGAAACGGCGCCCGATATCGCGCCGATGGCAGCAAGATGGCTGCGCACATTGATGCGCATCAACACTAACGGAGATGATCATGACCATACGACTCGGCGACACCGCCCCGGATTTCTCGCAAGACTCTTCCATCGGCACCATCCACTTCCACGAGTGGGCCGGTGACTCGTGGGTGGTGCTGTTTTCGCACCCGGCCGACTTCACGCCGGTCTGCACCACCGAGCTGGGCCTGACCGCCAAGCTCAAGCCGGAATTCGACAAGCGCAACGTCAAGGCGATCGCGCTGTCGGTCGACCCGGCCGAATCGCACGCCAGCTGGATCAAGGACATCGAGGCCACCCAGCACACCGTGGTCGGTTTCCCCATCATCGCCGACGCCGACCGCAAGGTGTCGACGCTGTACGACATGATCCATCCGGAAATGTCGGCCACGGCCACCGTGCGTTCGCTGTTCGTCATCGATCCGAACAAAAAAGTGCGCCTGACCATCACCTACCCGATGAGCACCGGCCGCAACTTCGACGAAGTGCTGCGCGTCATCGATGCGCTGCAACTGACCGACGGCTACACCGTGGCCACGCCGGGCAACTGGAAAGACGGCGACGACGTCATCATCCCGCTGTCGGTGCAGGACCCGGATGTGCTCAAGCAAAAGTATCCGAAAGGATACAAGGCCGAGCGTCCGTATTTGCGCGTGACGCCGCAGCCGAACAAATAATTTGATACGGCTTAAACAACGCACTCTTCGGAGTGCGTTTTTTTTGCCCGCGACGCTTTTTACGGCCGACTAAGCGAAATCGATCTAAGCAAATGACAAAAGGTTCGTTTGTTGTATAAGGTTTGGATGCGATTATGCGAGCCTATAGTCGAAAATGTAATAAGAGGGAGTCTTATGTCCGCAGCACCGCCAGTCACGGCCACCGTTCCTGTCCGAGGCGCGCCCTTCCGGGTGATGCCGGGATTCCGGCTGTCGCTCGGTTTCACCATTTTCTACCTGGCGCTGATCGTGCTGATCCCGCTGTCGGCGGTGTTCCTCAAAACCTTCACGATGAGCTGGCCGGCCTTCTGGGCCGCCGTCTCGTCCGAGCGCGTGGTGGCCTCGTACAAGCTGACCTTCGGCGCCTCGCTGATCGCCGCCTTCCTCAACGTCATCTTCGGCGGCATCGTCGCCTGGGTGCTGGTACGCTATGAATTCCCCGGCAAGCGCATCATCGACGCGCTGGTCGACCTGCCGTTCGCGCTGCCGACCGCCGTCGCCGGCATCACGCTGACGGCGCTGTATTCGTCCAACGGCTGGTTCGGCAGCTTCCTCGAAGGCGTGCTCGGCATCAAGGTGGCGTTCACGCCGCTCGGCATCGTCATCGCGCTGACCTTCATCGGCCTGCCCTTCGTCGTGCGCACCGTCCAGCCGGTGCTGGAGGACGCCGAGCGCGAACTGGAGGAGGCCGCCGCCAGCCTCGGCGCCAACGCCTGGCAGACTTTCAGCCGCGTCGTCCTGCCGACCATCACGCCATCGCTGATGACCGGCTTCGCGCTGGCCTTCGCGCGCGCCACCGGCGAATACGGCTCGGTCATCTTCATCGCCGGCAATATGCCGATGGTGTCGGAAATCACGCCGCTGTTCATCATCACCAAACTGGAACAATACGACTACGCCGGCGCCACCGCCATCGCCGTGGTCATGCTGCTGGCCTCCTTCATCATGCTGTTGTCGATCAATCTGCTGCAAGCCTGGGCGCGCGGCAAGACGGGTAAAAAATAATGAGCGCTGTCCCCCATTCCATCGCCCCGGCCGCAACCGCCACCCCGGCGCGCCGTGGCGAACTGCCATCGGTCAACAACGTGCTCGAACCGCGCTGGGTGCGCGCCGTCCTGATCGCCATCGCGCTGATCTTCCTGACGCTGTTCCTGGTCGTGCCGCTGGTGTCGGTGTTCGCCGAGGCGTTCAAGAAGGGCTGGCAAGTCTACTTCGACGCCATCGTCGAGGACGACGCGCTGGCCGCCATCAAGCTGACCTTGCTGACGGCCGCCATCGCCGTGCCCTTGAACCTGGTGTTCGGCGTGGCCGCGTCGTGGTGCATCGCCAAGTTCGAATTCCGTGGCAAGAGCATTTTGCTGACGCTGATCGACCTGCCGTTTTCCGTCTCGCCGGTGATCTCGGGCCTGATCTACGTGCTGATGTTCGGCGCCCAGGGCTGGTTCGGCCCGTGGCTGGAGGCGCACGACATCAAGATCCTGTTCGCCGTGCCGGGCATCGTGCTGGCCACCATCTTCGTCACCTTCCCCTTCGTGGCGCGCGAGCTGATCCCGCTGATGCAGGCGCAGGGCAGCGAGGAGGAGGAGGCCGCCATCGTGCTGGGCGCGTCCGGCTGGGACACCTTCCGCCGCGTCACGCTGCCGAATATCAAGTGGGGCCTGCTGTACGGCGTGATCCTGTGCAACGCCCGCGCGATGGGCGAGTTCGGCGCCGTGTCGGTGGTGTCCGGCCACATCCGCGGCGAGACCAACACCATCCCGCTGCAGGTGGAAATCCTCTACAACGAATACAACTTCGCGGCCGCCTTCGCCGTCGCCTCGCTGCTGGCCCTGCTGGCGCTGGTGACCCTGGCCCTGAAATCCTTTATCGCCTGGCGCCTCAACGAGAGCATCGCCGACGATAGCGCCTTACGTTCCACGGAGCACTGAGATGACGATAGCAGTCCACAACATCAACAAGCGGTTCGGCGATTTCGTCGCCCTCAACAATGTTTCGCTCGACTTTCCCTCGGGCGAGCTGACGGCGCTGCTGGGCCCGTCCGGCTGCGGCAAGACGACGCTGCTGCGCATCATCGCCGGCCTCGAACATCCCGACTCGGGCCGTGTGCTGCTCGACGCGCAGGACGCTTCGGCGCGCCACGTGCGCGAGCGCCAGGTCGGCTTCGTGTTCCAGCATTACGCGCTGTTCAAGCACATGACCGTGTTCGAAAACGTCGCCTTCGGCCTGCGCGTGAAACCGCGCGCCGAGCGGCCGTCGGAGGACCAGATCCGCCGCAAGGTCAAGGAGCTGCTGGAACTGGTGCAACTGGACTGGCTGGCCGACCGCTATCCGCCGCAGCTGTCGGGCGGGCAGCGCCAACGGATCGCGCTGGCGCGCGCGCTGGCCGTCGAGCCGCGCGTGCTGCTGCTCGACGAACCGTTCGGCGCGCTCGACGCCAAGGTCCGCAAGGAGCTGCGCCGCTGGCTGCGCCGCCTGCATGACGACCTGCACGTGACCAGCATCTTCGTCACCCACGACCAGGAGGAGGCGCTGGAAGTGGCCGACCAGGTGGTGCTGATGAACAAGGGTAACGTCGAGCAGATAGGCGCGCCCGACGAGGTCTACAACCATCCGGCCTCGCCCTTCGTCTACAGCTTCCTCGGCAACGTCAATATGTTCCGCGGCCGCGTGCAAGAGGGCGTGATGGCCAGCGGCGACGCCAGCATCAACGTCGCCGGCGGCGGCGCCGTGCAGGACGGCGAGGGCACGGCCTACGTCCGTCCGCACGACCTGGAGATCGACCGCTATCACGCCGGCGCCGAAGGCATCGTCGTCAAGCTGCGCCGCGCGCACGCCATCGGCCCGCTGGCCCAGCTCGACCTGGAGCGCAGCGACAACGCCGAGCTGATCGAAGCGGTCATGTCGAACGAGCGCTTCAGCCACCTGGGTTTACAGGAGGGCGAGACGCTGGTCGTGCGTCCGAAACGTTTGCGTGTGTTTGTCGATGAAGGTTCCAGCATATGAATTTCCAGCAACTGCGTTCGATCCGCGAGGCGGCCCGCCGCAATTACAACCTGACCGAAGTGGCCAACGCGCTGTTCACCTCGCAGCCCGGCGTGAGCCGCCAGATCCGCGAACTGGAGGACGAGCTGGGCGTGGTCATCTTCGAGCGCAACGGCAAGCGCCTGACCGGCATGACCGAGCCCGGCAAAGGGATCCTGAAAATCATCGACCGCCTGCTGATCGAGGCCGAGAACCTGCAACAGGCCAGCCTGGAATACACCGGCCAGAACAGCGGCACGCTGACCGTCGCGGCCACCCACACGCAGGCGCGCTATGCGCTGCCGAAGGTGGTGCAATCGTTCCGCAGCGCCTTCCCCGAGGTGCGCATCGCCCTGCAGCAAAGCGCGCCCGAGCACATCGCTGAATGGGTTTTGTCGGGCAAGACCGACATCGGCATCGCCACCGAGGGCCTGTCGCAATTCCCCGACCTGGTGTCCTTCCCTTGCTACCGCTGGAGCCATTTGATCGTCGTGCCGGACGGCCACCCGCTGTTGCAGCGCTCGCCGATCCGCCTGGAAGACCTGGCCGAGTTCCCCTTGATTACCTATGACGTCGGCTTCACCGGCCGCGGCCACATCGACGACGCCTTCGCCAAGGCCGGCGTCAAGACCGACATCGTGCTGACGGCCATGGATTCCGACGTCATCAAGCAATATGTATCGCTGGGGCTGGGCGTCGGCCTGGTCGCCTCGATGGCCTTCGACCACGGCCGCGACCAGGGCCTGCGCGCGGTCGAGGCCTCGCACCTGTTCGCGTCGAACACCACGCGGCTGGCGGTGCGGCGCGGCGCCTATTTGCGTTCCTACGCCTACCACTTCATCCAGCAATTCGCGCCCGGCCTGACGCGCGCCGAGATCGACGCGGCGCTGAGCAACGGCGGCGGCGCCGAATAAGCGGCCGCGCTCGGTGTCGGCGCTTCGCGGCGGATTTCCAGCAGTGGCTGGCGGCACCTGCCGCCCGCCATCGGCGCGGGCGGGCTGTGGTAACGTAAAAACAGTTTCCTATTTATTCCCGCGCAGCACGACTGAATAACCCTATACTCAATGTCAACGGGCGCCATTTCGCGCAGCATGCCGGCCGGGTGAGCAAGAACGATAACATTGCAGCGTCCAGGATTTAAGACTTTGGTTTTTAATCGGGAGCAGAAAATGAACATCGCTAACTGGAAAATAGGCACGCGGCTGGGTGCCGGCCTGGGCTTGTCGCTGTTGTTCATGATCGGCATATCCGTGGTCGGCATCGCCAATCTCGGCAAGCTCAACGCCGGCACCAACGACCTGGCCACCGACAAGGTGCCCAAGGTGATCCTGGCCTATCAAGTGGCCGGCGGCGTCAACGACATCGCCCGCGCCATGCGCAACGCCATGCTGTCGACCGATCCGCAGACCGTGCGCGACGAGCTCGACCGCATCGCCCAGCGCAAGATCGAAAACAGCGCCAACCTCGACAAGCTGGGCCAGCTGATCGCCGACGACAACGACACCCAGAGCAAGGCGCGCTTCCAGGCCGTGCAAGACGCGCGCGCCAAATACGTGGTCGTGCAAACCGAGTTCATCAAACGTTCGACCGACGAGGCCAGGCGCGCCGACGTCGTCGTCTACTTGCTGACCACGGTGCGCAAGGAGCAGACCGCCTACCTGAACGCGCTGACCGACCTGATCAAATTCCAGACCGCCGCCATCGACCAGGCCAAGGTCGACGCGCGGCAAGCCTATGTTGGCGCGCGCACGATGATGGTGGTGTTGACGGTGCTGGCGACGGCGCTGGCGGCCGGCGTGGTGGTCTGGGTCACGCGCAGCATCACCAGTCCGCTCAACCGCGCGGTCGGCATGGCGCAGGCCGTGGCGGATGGCGACCTGACCACGCGCATCGATTGCGACAGCGAGGATGAAACGGGCCAGCTGCTGCGCGCGCTCAGCGACATGAACAGCTGCCTGGCACGCACCGTCGGCCAGGTGCGGCAAGGGACGGACACGATCTCGCTGGCGTCGCAGGAAATCGCCAGCGGCAACCTCGATTTGTCGAGCCGCACCGAGCAGCAGGCGGCCAGCCTCGAAGAGACCGCCTCGTCGATGGAGGAGCTGACCTCGACCGTCACGCAAAACGCCGACAACGCCCGCCAGGCGACGACGCTGGTGATCGCCGCGTCCGACTTCGCCACCAAGGGCGGGCGGGTGGTCGGCCAGGTCGTCACGACGATGGGCGCGATCAAGGCCAGTTCGAGCAAGATCGTCGACATCATCAGTGTCATCGACGGCATCGCCTTCCAGACCAATATCCTGGCGCTGAACGCTGCCGTGGAGGCGGCGCGTGCCGGCGAGCAGGGTCGCGGCTTCGCCGTCGTCGCGTCGGAGGTGCGCACGCTGGCGCAGCGCTCGGCGTCGGCGGCCAAGGAAATCAAGGAGCTGATCGGCCATTCGGTCGAGACGGTCGACGCCGGCGCGCGGCTGGTCGACGAGGCCGGCGCGACGATGGACGGCATCGTCAGCGCCGTCAAGCAGGTGGCCGACATCATGACCGAGATCAGCGCCGCCAGCACCGAGCAGAGTTCCGGCATCGCGCAAATCAACCAGTCCATCGTGCAGATCGACGACGTGACGCAGCAGAACGCGGCGCTGGTCGAGCAGGCGGCCGCCGCCGCGCAAAGCATGCGCGAGCAGGCCGACTTGCTGGCGCAGGCGGTCAGCGTGTTCAAGCTGGCCGGCCAGCCGGCGCCGCGGGCTGCGCCGCCGCGCGTGGCGCCGCGTGCCGTCGCCGCCGTTGTCAAAGCCAGCGCAGCGAAGGCGGCCGCGCGTCCGCAAGCATCGGCCAGGCCGGCGCCCAAACGCGTGACCACCAGCGCCGCGTCCGGTAGCGCCGACTGGGAAGAGTTTTAAACCGCCGTCGCGGCGAAGACCTCCTTGGCCGCGAACAAGCCGTTGAGGGCGGCGGGAAAGCCGGCGTACACCGCCATTTGCATGATGACCTCGACGATTTCCTGCTGCGAGCAGCCGACATTGCGCGCCCCGTGGATGTGCACCTTGAGCTGCGGCACCGCATTGCCCAGCGCGGTCAGCGCCGCCACCACGGCCAGTTCCCGCGTCCTGAGATCGAGGCCGGGCCGCGAATAAATATCGCCGAAGGGGAACTCGATCAGCAGACGGGCAAAGTCGGGGGCGATGTCGCGCAGGCTGTCGATGACTTTTTCACCGGCCTGGCCATCGACTTCCTGTAGCTTGGCCCAACCCCGCAGATAGCGTTCGTTTTGCATATGGCACTCTCTATGTTGGATGGAGCGGCCACTGTATGCCGCGCTTCGATACGATGCCAATATCATTTTTGTGATACCTTTTCGGTATGACTACCTCCATCGATCTGCGGCAGTTTCGCTATTTCCTCGCGCTCAGCGAGGAACTCAATTTCAGGCGCGCGGCACTGCGCCTGCACATATCGCAGCCGCCGCTGAGCCGGCAAATCCAGCAGCTGGAAGAACAGTTGGGTGTCGAACTGTTCCAGCGCAACAGCTCGGGAGTGACATTGACGCAGGCCGGGACGGCGTTCCTGCCGGAAGTCCGGCGCACGCTGGCGCAGGCCGACAAGGCGATCGCCGTGGCCAGGGCGGCGCACGGCGCCGGCCGCTTCGTGGTGGGCTACACGACCGTCTTCGACCGCAGTGCGATACCCGACGTGACAGAGCGCCTGCGCCAGCGTTTTCCTCAGTGGAGCATCGAGTCGAAGGGCAAGCATTCGATCAGCCTGGTGCGCGACATCAGGAGCGGCGCCATGGACGCGGCCCTCATCGGTTTGCACACCGACACCCAGGGCTTGAAGGTGGAAATGATTTTTGATGAGCCCTACGTACTCGCTTTACCCGCCGGCCATAGGCTCGCCAGGAAACGCCTGATCGGCTTTGACGAGCTGCGCGGCGAGCCTATGTTCTGGTTCGCGCGCCGGCTCAATCCGGGCTTTTACGACTACTGCCAGGGATTTTTCGAGCGCATCGGCTTCCAGCCCCATGCCATTGCCGAACCGGCCGACCACCACATCATGCTGGGCTTGATCGCGGAAGGACAAGGCCTCGCGCTGATCCCGGCGTCGCTGCGGAAAGTGAAGTATGAGGGCGTGGTTTTTCGTGCGATGAAAGCGCACGGCGAGCAGCTGCGCGCGGGGATTGCCGTCGCCTATGCGGAGCGCAACCAGTCGCTGGTCCTGCGCGCGTTTCTCGCGCTGCTGCGGCAAGCGCGCTCACTATCTGGCGGGGCTTAAAAGGACTGGCCGAGGCTACCCGGCCGGTCCTTCTGCTTACCAGCTATACGTCGCCTTGCCGTAGTAGTAGCGGCCGTTGAAGCCGTTCGGCGCGAAGCCGCTGTACGGGTTGATGCCGTTGTTGTTCAGGTTGCCCGCCGACGTCACCTGCGCCGGATAGCGGTTGGTGGCGTTGTCGATACCGGCTGTCAGCTTCCAGTTCTTGCCCAGCTTGACGCTGCCCGACAAGTCCAGTATCCATTGCGGATCGTAAGTCTGGTCCAGCGTCGCATCGTTCTGCGGCACGGTGAAGCTGCCGTAGCGCGTGACGGTGGCGTGGGCGTTCCAGCGGCCCACGGTGTAGTCGGTGGCCAGGCTGAACTTGTCGCGCGGCGAGCCGACTGTCATGCGGTTGATGGTCTGGCGGTCGATCAGGGTCAGGCCGTTGGCCGTCAGCAGCGCCGGGTTGGCGGCGACGCGTTCGACCTCGTTGTTGTTGTGGTTGTAGGCCGCCGTGAAATCGAAGCGGCCGCGTTCCTGCAAGTCCCAGCGGTAGGTGCTGACCACGTCGACGCCGGTGGTGCGCGTGTCGATGGCGTTGGTGAAGTAGCGGCCGGCGCCGACCAGGATGCCCTGCGCGGCCAGCGAATTCTTCAGCGCCGTCGACAAGGTCATATTGGCCGACAGCGCGATGCGGTTGTCGATGTCGATGCGGTAGGCGTCGACGGTGGTGGTCCAGTTGCGCACCGGCGCCAGTTGCACGCCGAGGCTGTAGTTATGGGCTTTCTCGGCCTTCAGCGGTTCGGCGCCGAGCGCCGTCGCGGCGGCGCTGCCGACGGCGAAGGTGCCGGTTTCGATCGGCGTGTTGACGCCGTTGACGACCGAGAAGTTGGTCGTCGTGATGGTGTAGAACTGCTGCGCCAGCGACGGCGCGCGGAAGCCGGTCGAGGCCGTGCCGCGCAGCGAGATGGCGTCGTTGAAGGCGTAGCGCGCCGAACCCTTGGCCGAGGTGGTGTTGCCGAAATCGCTGTAGCGTTCGTGGCGCAGCGCGCCCGAGGCCGAGAACTGCTTGGTGAATTCCTGCTCCAGGTTCAGGTAGATCGATTCGCTGTGGCGGCTGTTGCTGCCGGCGTTGACCGGGCGGAAGCCCGAGAAGCCTTGCGCGCCGGTGCCGCTGTAGGAGTCGGGATCGCCGGCGCCGATCTTGTATTCCTCGTGGCGCGCCTCGACGCCCAAAGCCACCGTCAACGGGCCGCTGAAGGCCGCCACGGCGTAGTCGCGGGCGATGTCGAAGTTGAACAACTCTTCGGTGTTGGTCAGCTTGCCGTCGTAGAAGTGGGTCGGGCTATTGGCGCCCAGGTCCTGGTTGACGGTGTTGTCGAGGTCGAGCTTGAACTCGTTGCTGCCGTAGTTCAGGCTGGCGTCCCAGCGCCAGCCGGCCGCCTCGCCACGCAGGCCGGTCACCAGCGAGGTGTCGGTCGAGGTGCTGTCCTCCAGCGGCAGGAAGCCGTCCGGGAACAGCGGCGTGCGCTGCGCCGTGCCGTTGAACGCTGTGCGCCAGGTGGCGGCGGCCGAGGTGTAGCGCTGGCTGACGTCGGCGAAGGCATACCACTCGACGTTGTCGTTGATGTCGTACTGGCCGTTGACGAACAGCGTGCGCGGCCGGCTTTCCGGGTCGCCGAAGCGCTGGTTGACGTGGCCGTACAGCGGCTCTTTCGGATTGCGGAAATCGGCGCCGGCGCGGTTGGTCGGATCGTTGTCCTCGGCTTCGACCGCGATGCGCACCCAGCCGTCATTGCCGAGCGCGAAGCCGGTCGAACCGCGCAGCGCGCGGCCGCGGCCGTCGTGCT
>Ga0209848_1000666_pt1 | contig 11997 bp, 9 predicted proteins | sample OrgsoiDNA_201062_FD_185810 | JGI IMG/M metagenome (GOLD analysis project Ga0209848, IMG submission 185810) | Permafrost soil microbial communities from the Arctic, to analyse light accelerated degradation of dissolved organic matter (DOM) -... | ecosystem: Environmental > Terrestrial > Soil >...
CAATCGTGTTGACGAGTTACTGCCTTGGCATTGCGCCGGGCAGTTGGCCCCTGCCTGAACAACACTCCGCTTCCCAGCGGTGTGACGCCATCATCTAGTAATTCGACGCAGGCATCAACACGGCCCTCGGCAGACGCTTACGTAAAGTCGCCCGAGCGGCCATTATGTATTTGGTCTGCCGCGCCGTAGTATCTGGCGCGTAAGCAGCACATTCAAGCGCAGGACACATAATCTCTGCTGGAAAGCTGTGAATCAGCGTAAGTATGTTTTTCTTCGTTAGCGCCTCAAAGTCTCGGGCATCGAAGTCTTCTATCTCACGTAAATCCAACCAAGTAGGTTTGCACAAGGCCCCAGCAGGCGTGGGAGTACCTAGGAAATATCCGGGATGGATACCATCCTTATCGCAAGCGGGCGCTTGCGGTCGCTGGTGTGCTTGGCTCGTCAACAACCTGTACACCAGATCTCCGTCCGGACGGACAGCAAGAATCAATAAATATTTAGGAAGCAATTCGCCAGTGGTAGCATCCTTGTAGAACTGCGAATGCTTCCACACATCTCCCATAGCGGGCAATCTAGTAGCCACCGTTTGCTACAGGCTGTGAGTAACCGCGAGCTTCTTTAGCCATCTCTAGAATAACGCCACGGTTTTCCGCATCTGCGGCAAGAGCTAGCTCATAAGGAATGGTTTCCTGTGCGCCCATGCCCTTTGCCCATACTTTGTCCCAAGCGCCGTTTTGCTCATGGGTCACGTCGATCATCTTCGGAGATTGAGTAGTGAGATATCTCTCACACAAATCATGCAGAATCTTGATTTGGCGACTCGTAAAGTCTTCACCATCAAACTCCACCCCATCACGAACTTTGACTGAAAGTCTGACGTGGTCGATAACTCGCTCAGGCACAATCTCGACAGCAGACTTCAGATCATCTTCGAAATCTTCCCATTCCTCCATCAGCTCCACCGGTACTGGACCAAACTTCCAAGCCTGATACTCGAAACCCGTCACACTCTTGCCTGTTTGGCGAAAGTGTTCAAAGTCAAGCATGTACAGCAGCTTGAATAGCTTGATCTTGCCGCAAGACTCCGTATTCTTTGCGAAGAACACGATAGCATTGCGCAGTCGCGACCGAGCGATTGATGTTTTCATAATTTTAGTATAACAGTTGCTCTTTTAATGTACAGACTTTACGCCAATCGTATTGTAATAAAGTGCATGTAAGCAACAAAAATAGAATGGCAGAAAATGATGTCTAGATGAGACATGTGGGAGTGAAGCAAAAAAAAAGGCTGTCATTAAGTTGTCATTTCAGAGCCCAAACAGCCCCAAAACACCCCAACCAACGACAGCCTTTACATGCTAACCACTTGATTTTAAAGAATTTTTTGGTGGAGACGGCGGGAATCGAACCCGCGTCCGCAAGCACTCTACAGACAGTTCTACATACTTAGCACTATCATTTAATTTAACCTGTACAGCACGGATGTGCACGTTCTGGACAAGCGATTCACCTTAGATTTAGCGCGGATTGAAGTGACCCCTCACAGCGCGAGTCCCTGTAAATGACTCCACAGCTTTTAACGGCCCACCCCAGGGACGAAGTGTTGTGGAGCTAACAGCAATTAAGCTGCCAGTGCGTACGAGTTATCGTTTGCAGTTAAGTTTTTTCAGGTTGTATTTACGAGGTGGCCCGCCCTCGGTATGCCCTGCGCTGCTTTGCAACCCACGTCGAAACCAGGTCGTCCCCACAGAAACTCCATTGTAGCGCAATATGGCCGCGCGCAGTAGATCACCTCTATCGCGCTAGGCCTTGACCTTTTCCGGCACCACGCGCGTGACGCCGATCTCGCCGCCCAGCACCACGCAGTCGATGATGTGGGCGCGCGACGCCGCCACCCGCTCCGACTGCAGCTCGTGATACTTGCCCGCCTGCGCCAGCCGCAGGTCGATGCGGAAGCCCGCCACCTTGTGCGCCGCCTGCACCTCGATGATGCGCCCGCGCCGCGCCAGCATCTCCTGCGCGCTGCGGGTGCGCGTCGACGGTTCCTCGAAATACTTGATCAGCGCGCACTCGATCAAGTCCATCCTGTCCTTGGTCAGCGCGTCGACCGCCACCGGGTTCTGGTTCTCGGGCAGGTCGGCCGGGTCGCCCTCATCCGACGTCACGGTCACGTTCATGCGCTGGATCAGCAGCAGCATGTCGCTGTCCTCGCTGTGCTGCTGGTGCAGCTTTTGCACGGCGGTCAGGCGCGCCTTGGGCAGCCGGCCGGCCGGGTCCTTGGTCTGGCCCACGTATAGCAGCTTGCTGGGGAATTTGACGTCGTTGTCGTAGTTTTGCAGCACGTCGTGGATAGACAGCGCTTCGACCAGGCCGCCCCAGTTGAGTGTGACGAAGTGCTCGCTCAGCGTCACCACGGGCTTTTTCAGCGTGGCGGCGAACGGCACCTCCAGTTCGATGGTGACGTGCTGGCGCTCTTCCTGGGCGCCCACCAGCAGCGGTATCGTCAGCTTGAGCGAGAAGAAGCCCCACTGCGTGGCACGCTTGGCGTCGAAGCGCACGCGCGGGCGCGTGACGACAAAGTACAGCAGCCGCTTTTCCGCCGTCGCCTCGAGGTCGAACTGCATGCGCCGCAGATAACGGCCGACGGGATCGCGGATGTCGGGAATGCTGGGAAAGCCGGCAACCAGGTCGTACCAGTGGAACTTGGCGTCGCTGACGGTGACGTTCCAGGTTTGCGGGGCATTGATCAGCGCGGGCACGTTGGCCAGCAGATCGCTGTACGGTTCCGGTATGTCGGCGATTAGATCGGGATAATCGCCAGTCATGTTCTTGTGCTCCACTATCGAGTCGGGGTTGGGGACTTGTTTAGTATAGTACTTTAAACCTGATATTTCCACGCGGCAATATATTTCAATCCGGGGCGCATGTTTCCTTGATAATAAACCCTGGCGGGCCGCGTGTCAGGCTGCCAGTGCGGTATCGCGGCCGGACAAGGTATTTTGTAGCAAAGCGAGCAAGGCCCGCGGTGTGGCCAGCAGGTGGTCGGCGTTCCAGGTGAGCGGCTCGTGCGGGCCGCAATAGCCCCAGCCGCAGGCGATGGTCGGCATGCCGGCGGCCTGGCCGGCCTGGATGTCGCGCAGGTCGTCGCCGACGTACCAGCATTGCGACGGCGCCAGGCCGAGGCGGGCGGCCGCTTCCAGCAGCGGCGCCGGGTGCGGCTTGGCGTGGGCCGTGGTGTCGCCGGAGACCACGCAGCCGGCGTGCGCCAGGCCGATCAGCGGCAGCAGCGGGTCGGTGAAGCGGGCCGGCTTGTTGGTGACGATGCCCCAGGCCAGCCCGGCCTGTTCGATGCCGGCCAGCAGTTCGGTGATGCCGTCGAACAGCGTGCTGTGCACGGCGATGGCGGCCTGGTAGTTGTCGAAGAAGCCGTCGCGCAGCGCGGCGTAGCCCTGGTCCTGCGGTGTCAGGCCGAAGGCGACGCCGAGCATGCCGCGCGCGCCGGCCGAGGCGGTCGGGCGCAGCAGCGCGTAGTCGGTCGGCGCCAGCCCGCGCGCGCTGCGCAGCAGGTTGACGGCGGCGGCCAGGTCGGGCGCGGTGTCGGCCAGCGTGCCGTCGAGGTCGAACAAGATGGCGCGCGGCGCGGTCGGGGAGGAGGGCTGGCTCATGGCGGCGTAAGGAAGGGCGGCGGCCGTGGCCGCCTGTGGAGGGTGGGCGCTCAGAGCGGGCGGCGGGTCGCCACCAGATAGTTCACGCTGGTGTCGTCGTTGAGCGAGTAGAACTTGGTCAGCGGGTTGTAGCCCAGGCCTTTCAAGCCCTGCACGTCCAGTCCGGCGCTGCGGGCGAATTGCGACAGCTCGGCCGGCGTGATGAATTTGTCGTAGTCGTGGGTGCCCTTGGGCAGCATGCGCAGCAGGTATTCGGCACCGATGACGGCGTACAGATAGGCCTTGGGATTGCGGTTCAGCGTCGAGAAGAAGACCTGGCCGCCCGGCTTCACCAGCGTGGCGGCGGCGCGCACGATGGCGCCCGGGTCCGGCACGTGCTCGAGCATTTCCATGCAGGTGACGACGTCGTACTGGCCGGCTTCGCGGGCCGCCATGTCTTCGGCGGCGATCAGTTCGTAGCGCACCTGCACGCCCGATTCCAGGCTGTGCAGGTCGGCCACTTTCAGCGCTTTTTCGGACAGGTCGATGCCGGTCACCGTGGCGCCCTTGCGCGCCATCGATTCGGTCAGGATGCCGCCGCCGCAGCCGATGTCGATCACGCGCTTGCCCGCCAGCGGGGCGCGCGCGTTGATCCATTCGAGGCGCAGGGGGTTGATTTCGTGCAGCGGACGAAACTCGGACGTGGGGTCCCACCAGCGGTGGGCCAGCTCACTGAATTTTTGCAGTTCTAAAGGGTCGGCGTTCATGGGCTGAATGATAGCGGCAATTGCGCCGTCGCGCGATTGGAAAACAGTGCCGGGACGTAAAAAACCCCGCCAGGGCGATGCCGTGGCGGGGTTAGAAGGGCTGGCCGGCGTGCCGGCCAGCGATGCTGCTGATTACTTGCTGGTGCCGACCACTTCGATTTCGACGCGACGGTTTTTGGCGCGGCCTTCGGCGGTTTTGTTGTCGGCCACTGGCTGGGTCTTGCCCTTGCCTTCGGTGTAGACGCGGTTCGCTTCGACGCCCTTGCCGATGATGTAGGCCTTGACGGCTTCAGCGCGGCGGATCGACAGCTTCTGGTTGTACTCTTCGGTGCCGATCGAGTCGGTGTGGCCGACGGCGATGATGACTTCCAGGTTGATGCTGCCCAGTTTCGAGGTCAGGTCGTCCAGCTTGGCTTTGCCTTCCGGCTTCAGCACGGCCTTGTCGAAGTCGAACAGGGCGTCGGCGGCGAAGCTGACTTTCTGCGCGGCGACGACTGGCTTCGGTGCCGGTGGCACGACTGCCGGCGCTACCGGAACGACCACGACTGGCGGCGGCGGCGCGACGCATTTGCCGTCGACCAGCGTCTCTGGATCGGTGCACAGTGGCAGGTCGCAACCTGGCACGGCGTCGGCCGGGGTCCAGTAGCCGGTGCGCCAGCACAGGCCGTACGGGTCGCGCGCGATCACGCCGCGGGCATCCTGCACGTAGGCGCTCTTAGGCGTGGCGGCCTTGATGTCTTGGGTCACCGGTGCGAAAGGTGGCGACGTAGGCGTCGGGGTCTGGGCCATGGCCGAGGCGGCGAAAGCGGCCGTTACGGCGAACAGCGAGATGATTTTTTTCATATTTTTTTCCTTTCGGGGGTGATATCCGCAGCTTGCGCTGCGCGACGTAGGTACAACGTGGGGCGAATTTTACCACGAGGCACTTCTGTGACGGGCTATCGATTGCGAAACGTGCAATTGATTTCTCGTCCATTTTGCCACAGGCGATGTGCGCGCACGACCATGGTTAAATCAAACGTGAGTCGTATTGGTGCAGAATGTTGTTTAGTTGCAACGCAATGGCGGATCATAGTGGATAAATGTGTCAGGAAGATTACATTTGCGTTTAGGAAACACCGACCCACGCGGCGCGTCGCGCGCGGCGCGGCCTCGCCCGCACCGGCTGCCGCCCCGATCGGCGCCAATTCCGCGCCCGGAAATGCGCTGCCGGCCGGGCGCCCATGCTAAAATCGTGCGCTTGTTTGTTTGTCCAGCGGCCCAGCGGCCGGCCGGGCGGCAGGCCAGGGTATGCAGTCAGCGCGGCACACATGCGTAGAAGATAAGTTAACCAAAGTCAAACGACCCGCCAATGGATCAATTCGCAAAAGAAACAATTCCGATTTCCCTCGAAGAAGAGATGCGCAAGAGCTACCTCGATTACGCCATGAGCGTGATCGTCGGCCGCGCCTTGCCCGACGTGCGCGACGGCCTCAAGCCGGTCCACCGCCGCGTCCTGTTCGCGATGCACGAAATGAACAACGTGTGGAACCGTCCTTACGTGAAATGCGCGCGCGTGGTCGGCGAGACGATGGGTAAATACCACCCGCACGGCGACGCCTCGATCTACGACACGCTGGTGCGCATGGCGCAGGACTTCTCGCTGCGCTACATGCTGGTCGACGGCCAGGGCAACTTCGGCTCGGTCGACGGCGACAGCGCCGCCGCGATGCGTTACACCGAGTGCCGCCTCGACAAGATCTCGGCCGAGCTGCTGGCCGACATCGACAAGGACACGGTCGACTTCCAGCCCAACTACGACGGCAAGGAAAAAGAGCCGACGGTGCTGCCGACGCGCGTGCCCAACCTGCTGATCAACGGCTCGTCCGGCATCGCCGTCGGCATGGCCACCAACATCCCGCCGCACAATCTGCATGAAGTGATTTCCGGCGCGCTGCACGTGCTGCGCAATCCGGACTGCAGCATCGACGAGCTGATCGAACTGATCCCGGCGCCCGACTTCCCCACCGGCGCCACCATCTACGGCGTCTCCGGCGTGCGCGAAGGCTATCGCACGGGCCGCGGCCGCGTCGTCATGCGCGCCAAGACCCACTACGAAGAGTACGGCAAGGACGGCGGCCGCACGGCCATCATCGTCGACGAGCTGCCCTACCAGGTCAACAAGAAGTCGCTGCTGGAGCGCATCGCCGAAAACGTGCGCGACAAAAAACTCGAAGGCATCTCCGACATCCGCGACGAGTCCGACAAGTCGGGCATGCGCGTGGTTATCGAACTGAAGCGCGGCGAAGTGCCCGAGGTGGTGCTGAACAATCTGTACAAGCAGACCCAGTTGCAGGACACCTTCGGCATGAACATGGTGGCGCTGGTCGACGGCCAGCCGCGCCTGCTGAACCTGAAGCAGATGCTGCAATGCTTCCTGTCGCACCGCCGCGAAGTGGTCACGCGCCGCACCGTGTTCGAGCTGCGCAAGGCGCGCGAGCGCGGCCACGTGCTCGAAGGCCTGGCCGTGGCGCTGGCCAATATCGACGATTTCATCGCCATCATCAAGGCCGCGCCGACGCCGCCCGTCGCCAAGTCCGGCCTGATGGACCGTTCGTGGGATTCGTCGCTGGTGCGCGAAATGCTGGCCCGTACCGGCGAAGGCAACACCATCGGCGGCATCGACGCCTTCCGTCCCGAGCATTTGCCGAAACACTACGGCATGCAGGCCGACGGCATGTACCGTCTGTCCGACGAGCAGGCGCAAGAGATTCTGCAGATGCGTCTGCAACGCCTGACCGGCCTGGAGCAGGACAAGATCGTCAACGAGTACAAGGACGTCATGGCCGAAATCGCCGACCTGCTCGACATCCTGTCCAAGCCGTCGCGCGTGACCACCATCATCACCGACGAGATGACCAAGATCGCCGGCGAATTCGGCGACCCGGCCAAGGACCCGCGCCGCTCGTCCATCGAGCACAACGCGACCGATCTCGGCACCGAAGACCTGATCACGCCGCAGGACATGGTGGTGACCTTGTCGCACACCGGCTACATGAAGGCGCAGCCGATTTCCGAGTACCGCGCGCAGAAGCGCGGCGGGCGCGGCAAGCAGGCCATGGCGACCAAAGAGGAAGACTGGATCGACCAGCTGTTCATCGCCAATACGCACGACTACATCCTGTGCTTCTCCAACCGCGGCCGCATGTACTGGCTCAAGGTGTGGGAAGTGCCGCAGGGCTCGCGCAACTCGCGCGGCAAGCCTATCGTCAACATGTTCCCGCTGCAGGACAACGAGAAAATCACCGTGGTGCTGCCGCTGTCGGGCGAGAACCGGGTGTTCCCGGAAGACCATTACGTCTTCATGTCGACCAGCCTGGGCACCGTGAAGAAGACGCCGCTGAAGGACTTCAGCAATCCACGCAAGGCCGGCATCATCGCGGTCGACCTGGACGAAGGCGACTTCCTGATCGGCGCCGCGCTGACCGACGGCCAGCACGACGTGATGTTGTTCTCCGACGCCGGCAAGGCGGTCCGCTTCGACGAGGAGGACGTGCGTCCGATGGGCCGCAACGCCCGTGGCGTGCGCGGCATGAACCTCGACGAAGGCCAGCGCGTGATCGCGCTGCTGGTGGCCGAGAACGAGCAGCAGTCGGTGCTGACGGCCACCGAGAACGGCTACGGCAAGCGCACGCCGATCACCGAGTACACGCGCCACGGCCGCGGCACCAAGGGCATGATCGCGATCCAGACCAGCGAGCGTAACGGCCGCGTCGTCGCCGCCACGCTGGTCGACACCACCGACGAGATCATGCTGATCACGACCGGCGGTGTGCTGATCCGCACCCGCGTCTCCGAGATCCGCGAGATGGGCCGCGCCACGCAGGGCGTGACGCTGATCGCTGTCGAAGACGGCACCAAGCTGTCCGGCCTGCAGCGCGTGGTCGAAACCGACATCGACGAAGTCGAACTCGAACCGGGCCCGGACGGCAAACCGGTCGCACCCGATGTCGCATCCGATGCCGCGCCCGACGCCGACGCCGAGGCCGCGCCTGAATAAGGCTAGCCACAGCAGCACGTCCCGCTTCGAGGTTTGAAGCGGGACTGGCGGGGCCAGGGTTGTTTGCGCGGAGAAATGCGACAATAACACTGGTCCCGTTTTTTATTGCTCAGCTCATTATCATGAAAATATCATGAAAAAAATCATAGCAAGCTTGTTCGCCACGCTGGCCCTTGCCAGCGCTTCGGCTTATGCGCAGGACAGCGCGTCGGCCGTCGATCCCGCCGCCACCAAGGCCGTGCAGCAGCTGTTCGCGGCGATGAATTACCGCGCGCTGATGCTGGGCGCCATGCAGCAGATGTCCAAGAGTTTCGACGGCCAGATGCGCGGCAACGCGCAAGCGGCCATCAACAACAATCCCAAGCTCAGCGACGCCGACAAGGCCAAGGCGCTGGCGGACCTGAACACCAAGCTCGATGCCGCCACCAAGTCCGTCAACGCGATCCTCAACGATCCGGGGCTGGTCGATGAGATCCTCGACGCCACGGTGCCGATCTACGCCCACAACTTCAGCGTCGCCGAGATCGAGCAGATCGCGGCGTTCTACCAAAGTCCGGTCGGTGCCAAGATGCTGGCCGTGACGCCGCAGCTGATGAGCGAAGGCATGCTGGTTGGCCAGCGCATCGTCGGGCGCAAAATCGGCCCCCTGATCCAGCAGCTGCAATCGCCTGCAAAATAACAAGGAACACCACGTGACCCCAATCTACAACTTCTCCGCCGGCCCCGCCGTGCTGCCGAAGGAAGTGCTGGCGCAAGCCGCCGCCGAAATGCTGGACTGGCATGGCAGCGGCATGTCGGTCATGGAGATGAGCCATCGCGGTCCCGAGTTCATCTCGATCTACAAAGCGGCCGAACGCGACCTGCGCGAGCTGCTGGCCGTGCCGGACAACTACCGCATCCTGTTCATGCAGGGCGGCGGCTTGTCGCAGAACGCCATCGTGCCGATGAACCTCGTCGGCCGCAGTGGTGCCGCGCAGCCGCCCGTCATCGATTTCCTGCACACCGGTTCCTGGTCCGGCAAGTCGATCAAGGAAGCGGCCAAATACGCCAGCGTGAATATCGCCGCGTCGTCGCAGGCGGCCGGCTACAACGCCGTGCCGCCGCAGTCGCAATGGCAGCTCACGCCGGGCGCCGCCTATCTGCACATGTGCACCAACGAGACCATCGACGGCGTCGAATTCGATCTGACGCGCGTGCCGGCCGCATTGACCGGCGAATTCGCCGCCACGCCCATCGTGGCCGACATGTCCTCGCACATTTTGTCGCGCGTGGTCGATGTGTCGCAGTACGGCCTGATTTTCGCCGGCGCGCAAAAGAACATCGGCCCGGCCGGCGTCACCATCGTCATCGTGCGCGACGATCTGTTGGGCAAAGCGCTGCCGGTCTGTCCGTCGGCGTTCGACTTCAAGCTGGTGGCCGACAACGAATCGATGTACAACACGCCGCCCACCTACGGCATCTACATCGCCGGCCTGGTGTTCCAGTGGCTGAAACAGCAGGGCGGCGTGGCCGAGATGGAGCGGCGCGCCATCGCCAAGGCGCAGCTGCTGTACGCGGCGCTGGACGCCGACGATTTTTACCAGAACCGCGTCGAGCCGGATTCACGCTCGCGCATGAACGTCCCGTTTTATTTGAAGGACGAAAGCAAAAACGAAGCATTCCTGGCCGGCGCTAAAGAGCGCGGCCTGCTGCAACTGAAGGGCCACAAGTCCGTCGGCGGTATGCGCGCATCGATCTACAACGCGATGCCGATCGAGGGCGTGCAAGCCCTGGTCGATTATTTGAACGAGTTTGCGGGCCGCTGACATTCACTGCGGCCGCAAACACCAAAATCGCAACCCCAGCAACCACTAGACATGACAGACAAACTCACCCCACTGCGCGAGCAGATCGACGCCATCGACGCGCAACTCCTCGACCTGCTGAACCGCCGCGCCAAGGTGGCGCAGGAAGTCGGCCACGTCAAGGCCGAAACCAACGCGCCCGTGTTCCGTCCCGAGCGCGAGGCGCAGGTGCTGCGCGGCGTGGCCGACCGCAATCCCGGCCCGATGGCCAGCGAGTCCCTGCAGACCATCTTCCGCGAAATCATGTCGGCCTGCCGCTCGCTGGAAAAACGCGTCACCGTGGCCTTCCTCGGCCCGGCCGGCACCTACAGCGAGCAAGCCGTCTACCAGCAGTTCGGCAACGCGGTCGACGTGCTGGCCTGCTCGTCGATCGATGAAGTGTTCCGCGCCACCGAAGCCGGCACCGCCGATTTCGGCGTGGTCCCGGTCGAGAATTCGACCGAGGGCGCGATCGGCCGCACGCTCGACCTGCTGCTGCAAACGCCGCTGACCATCAGCGGCGAAGTGGCCATCGCCGTGCGTCACAGCCTGCTGACCGGCAGCGGCAATATGGACGGCATCACCGCCATCTGCGCGCACGCGCAGGCGCTGGCGCAGTGCCAGATCTGGTTGAACAATAACTATCCCGAGATCGAGCGCCGCGCCGTGTCGTCGAACGCCGAAGCGGCCCGTATGGCGCGCGACGACCACTCCATCGCGGCCATCGCCGGCGAGCGCGCCGGCGTGCGCTATGGCCTCGGCACCGTCAAGGCCAACATCCAGGACGACCCGCACAACCGCACGCGCTTCGCCGTGATCGGCCATCTGCAGGCCGGTCCGTCGGGCAAGGACCGCACCTCGCTGGCGCTGGCCGCGCCGCACAAGGCCGGCGCCATGTATCGCCTGCTTGGATCGCTGGCCCAGTACAACGTGTCGATGACGCGCTTTGAATCGCGTCCGGCCCGCACCGGCACCTGGGAATATTATTTCTACGTCGACGTCGAAGGCCATGTGCAGGATGACGCCGTGGCCAAGGCGCTCGACGAGCTGCAAAGTAACGCGGCCTTCTTCAAGGTGCTCGGATCGTATCCGGTCAGCCTGACTTAATTCATCTAACTAGAATCAGAGAGACACCATGTCCAAGAACTACGGCCCGGAACACGTCCGCGCCATCGCTCCCTACCAAGCCGGCAAACCGATCGCGGAAGTCGCGCGCGAATTCGGCCTCGATGAAGCGTCCATCGTCAAACTGGCGTCGAACGAAAATCCCTTTGGCGTACCGGAATCGGCCAAGCAGGCGATGCTCGCCGCCGCCGCCGACCTGGGACGCTACCCGGACGCCAACGGCTTCGATCTGAAAGCCGCGCTGGCCAAGCGCTACGACGTGCCGGCCGATTGGATCACGCTCGGCAACGGCAGCAACGACATCCTTGAAATCGCGGCGCACGCGTTTGTCGAAAAAGGCCAGGCTGTCGTCTACTCGCAGTATTCGTTCGCGGTGTACGCGCTGGCCACGCAGGGCATCGGCGCGCGCCACATCGTGGTGGCGGCCAAGGATCACGGTCACGACCTGCCGGCCATGCTGGCCGCCATCGATGCCGACACGCGGCTGGTCTTCGTCGCCAATCCGAACAACCCGACCGGCACCTTCATCCCGGCCGCCGAGATGGAAGCGTTCCTGCAAAAAGTGCCGGCCAACGTGGTGGTGGTGCTGGACGAGGCCT
>Ga0209848_1000669_pt1 | contig 11954 bp, 9 predicted proteins | sample OrgsoiDNA_201062_FD_185810 | JGI IMG/M metagenome (GOLD analysis project Ga0209848, IMG submission 185810) | Permafrost soil microbial communities from the Arctic, to analyse light accelerated degradation of dissolved organic matter (DOM) -... | ecosystem: Environmental > Terrestrial > Soil >...
CCGGCCACGAAGCGGTCCAGCGGGGAGTGGTAACGATGGTCTGCCATATGATGTTTGCTATCGGTCGGAAAACACCATTATAAAAGCTCCGCGACGGCTGTGGCGCTCAACTGCTCAGCCTTCTTCGGCCTCGCGCAGCAGACGCTGCCGTTCGATCCAGTCGGCCACCGGGCCGCGCACGTCGATCTTGGAAATATCCTTGGCCACGCCCAGGTTCAGGCCCAGCAGGAAAGGGATGGTATCGAGCGGCACCTCGACGCAATGCAGCCCGAACGCGGCCGAGAAGCGTGCCGAGGCGACCACCTCGACCGCTTTTTCACCGCTCATGAATTGCAAGATGCTGGTGATGCTGTGGCCCTTGCCGAGACTCTGATAGATGAAGCGGTTGTAGTCGCGGTCGATGTGCTTGAAGTCCAGCGTTTCCTTGGTCATCAGCCCGGCCAGGTAATACAGGCCCAGGGCGACGCGGAAAAAACCGCTCGCCTCGCTCTTGCTGGTGCCGCTGCGCATCACGGCCAGCACCTTGTCCTGCATCACCCCATCCATTGCCGCATCCTCATAGTCATCGCCGATCACGGTACGACTATAGCAAGCCGGCGCCCGTTTTGGCTTGCAAGGGAGAATTTTTACATGCTACCCTTAAAAATCTTTCAACCGGGGATACGCGATGATCGAGGTGATGGGACTGGCCAAGCGCTTTCCCCTGCCGTCCCGCCGAGCATCATCCATCGCCGCGCCGCACCATGCCGACGATGAGCGCGGCCATGACGGCTGGTTCCACGCCGTGCGCGACGTCAGCTTCCGCTGCGCGCCGGGCGAGGTGCTGGGCCTGCTCGGCCCCAACGGCGCCGGCAAGACCACCACGCTGCGCCTGCTGTCGACGGTGCTCAAGCCGGATGCCGGCCAGATCATCGCCGACGGCGTCGACCTGCTGCGCCATCCGCTGGTGGCGCGCCGGCGCATCGGCTTTTTATCCGGCACCACCGGCCTGTACGGCCGCCTGACGGCGCGTGAAAACGTCGAATACTTCGGCCGCCTGCACGGCATGCGCGCGGCCGACCTGCAGCAGCGCTGCGACGAGCTGTTCGACCAGCTGCAGATGCACGAGTTCGCCGACCGGCGCGCCGACCAGCTGTCGTCCGGCATGAAGCAAAAGTGTTCGATCGCGCGCACCGTCGTGCACCGGCCGCACATCGTCATCCTCGACGAGCCGACCACCGGCCTGGACGTGATGTCGGCCAGGATCCTGCTCGACTTCATCGCCAGCTACAAGGCGCTCGGCGTGCCGTTGATCTTTTCCACCCACCAGTTGCACGAAGTCGACAAGCTGTGCGACCGCGTCTGCATCATCGACCGCGGCCGCACCGCCTTCCACGGCGGCCTCGACGAGCTGCGCCGGCTCGGCGGCAGCGCCGACCTGTACGACGCCTTCGTCGGCGTCATCGGCCGGGACGGCTGACATGTGGACCATCTACCGCAAGGAATTGCTGGAACTGGCGCGCGACCGCAAGACCTTCGTGTTCACCATCCTGATCCCGATCTTCGCCCTGCCGCTGATCTTCGGCGGCTTCGGCTACCTGTCGACGACGATGTTCCGCCACGCCCGCGAAGCCGAGCTGACCTACGCCATCTTCGGCAAGCAATACGCGCCGCAGCTGGCGGCCCGCTTCGCTGCCGAGACCGGCTTCAAGGAAATCGCGCTGGCCGACCCGGCCGCCATCAAGGGCGCCATCGCCGCCGAGCACATCAAGTTCGCGCTGGTGATCCCGGCCGGCTTCGAGGCCGCGCTGCGCGGCGAGCGCCAGGCCAGCGTCGCCCTGCACTACAACAACGCGGCCGCCGTCGACATCACCCGCAAGCGCGTGATGGCCGTGATCCACGCGCAAAACAACGCCCTGCGCCTGGACGCGCTGCAAGCGCTGAACCTCAGTCCCGAGCAGCTGCGCTTCACGCTCGCCCCGATCACGCTGGACGAACACACGACGGCCGACCAGCGCGAGCAGACCGGCGCGCTGGTCGGCGGCTTCCTGCCCTACATCCTGCTGACGGTATGCCTGATGGCGGCCATGTATCCGGCCATCGACAGCGGCGCCGGCGAAAAGGAACGGGGCACGCTGGAGACGCTGCTGCTGGCGCCCGTCTCGCGCGGCGCCATCGTGCTGGCCAAGTTCCTGGTGCTGTTCACGGTCGGCCTGACGTCGGCGTTGCTGATGGTGGCCAGCATGGGCCTGCTCCTGCTGCTTGGCGGCCATCCGATCAACCACGAGCTGTCGCAACTGGTGCGCGCCATCGGCGTCGCCGACCTGGCGCTGGTGGCGCTGATGCTGGTGCCGACGGCCGCCCTGTTCGCCTCGGTGCTGCTGGCGATCTCGGTCTACGCCAAAAGCTACAAGGAGGCGGCCGGCCTGATCTCGCCGCTGATCATCGTCACCATCCTGCCAACGCTGGTGCCCTTGCTGCCCGGCGTGGAGCTCAACAGCTGGTGGGCGATGGTGCCGCTCAGCAACGTCTCGCTGGCCATGCGCGAACTGGTCAAGGGCACCATGGACTACCGATTGCTGGTACCCATCCTGCTGTCGAGCACCGCCAGCGCCGGCCTGCTGCTGGCCTGGTGCCGCTGGTGGTTCAACCGCGAGCAGGTATTGTTTCGCAATTAAAGCCTTGATTACATTGCCCATTTGACTATCCCCGGCGCGACTGCCGCGCGTCGCCGTCCAGTCGCCGCTATGAGCACTCTGGCGCGCCCAAAACGCGGCCCATCGCAATGGCGCCCCTATTCTGTCGCAAATTCAATACAATGCCATCATGTGAAAAGCGCATGGGCGTGCAGAAATGCGCCGCAGCGCCGCATCTTAGGAGTCAACATGGAATTACGCATCCAAAATTTGTCCAAGACCTACGGCAACGGCGTCGTCGCGCTGGACAATATTTCGCTCACGATCCCGGCCGGCATGTTCGGCCTGCTCGGCCCCAACGGCGCCGGCAAATCGACGCTGATGCGTACCCTGGCCACGCTGCAGGAATGCGACGCCGGCTCGGTCTTCTTCGGCGACCTGGACGTGCTCGACGACAAGGACGAGGTGCGCCGCCTGCTCGGCTACCTGCCGCAGGACTTCGGCGTCTACCCCAAGGTGACGGCCTATGAGATGCTGGACCACTTCGCCGTGCTGAAGGGCCTGAGCCAGCGCGGCCGCCGGCGCGAGGTGGTCGACGGTCTGCTGCAGCAGACCAATCTGTTCGACGTGCGCCACCAGCGTCTGGGCGGCTTTTCCGGCGGCATGAAACAGCGCTTCGGCATCGCCCAGGCCTTGCTGGGCGACCCGAAGCTGATCATCGTCGACGAGCCCACCGCCGGCCTGGATCCGCAGGAACGCGTGCGCTTCCACAACCTGCTGTCCGACATCGGCGAAGACAAGACAGTGATCCTGTCGACCCACATCGTCAGCGACGTGGCCGACCTGTGCGCCAACATGGCCATCATCAACAAGGGCCACTTGCTGCTGTGCGGCCCGACCCAGGAACTGATACACGAGGTGGGCGACAAGATCTGGGCCCGCTTCGTCGACAAGAAAGAGCTGACCAGCTTCCAGCAGCGCCACGCGGTGATCTCGACGCGGCTGCTGTCGGGCCGCACGCTGATCCACGTCTACAGCGACAGCGATCCCGGCGACGGCTTCGAAGAAGCGCTGGGCGACCTGGAGGACGTCTACTTCGCCACCATCGCCGGCCGCCACCGCGCCGCCCTGAACTGCGATTAAGGCGCCCATGTTCGCCATAGCCTCCTTCGAAGCGCGCCAGCGGCTGAAACTGCTGTCGACCTGGGTGTATTTCGCCATGTTTTTGCTGCTGGCCATGCTGTGGACGGCGGCCGAGGGCGGCGTCTTCAAGCACGCCAGCGTCAGCTTCGGCGGCCGCCTGTTCGTCGACGCGCCGCGCTCGCTGATGCTGACGGCCAGCTTCCTCGGCTCGATGGGCGTGATCGTCATGGCCGCCATGATGGGCCGCTCGGTGCAGCAGGATTTCGAATACGAGATGCAGCACTTCTTCTTCAGCGCGCCGCTCAAGAAATACCAGTATATGTTCGGCCGCTACGCCGGCGCCTATGTGACGCTGGCCATCGTCTTCCTCAGCATTCCGCTGGGCGCCTGGCTGGGCACCTACGTGCCCGGCATCGACGCCGACCGCGTCGGCCACGTCTCGGCGCTGGCCTATCTGATTCCCTATTGCTGCTCCATCCTGCCGAATATCTTCATCTTCGGCGCCATCTTCTTCGTGCTGGCGGCGCTGACGCGGCGCATGCTGCCGGTCTACGTCAGCAGCGTCGTCATGCTGATCGGCTATATGGTGGCGCCGGAACTGGCGCGCGACCTCGACTTCAAAACGCTGGCCGCGCTGATCGACCCCTTCGGCACCTGGGCCGTGGTGCTGGCCACCGAATACTGGCCTATCGCCGAGCGCAACACGCGCCTGGTGCTGCCCGAGGGCGTGTATTTGCTGAACCGCGTCATCTGGTCCTCGTTCGCGCTGGCCGTGCTGATGCTGGGCTACTGGCGCTTCCACTTCGTCTCGACGGCCGACAGCGGCGCGTCGCCATCCGCGCGCGGCGACGATGCCGCGCCGCAGCGCCTGTCGGCCACGGCCAGCAACACCCACGAGGCGCCCGACTTCGCCGCCCGCAGCCTGGGCCGGCTGCTGCTCGGCATGAGCTGGCTGAACCTGCGCGAGACGTCGAAGAACATCTACTTCCTCGTCATCGTGCTGGCCGGCGTGCTGACCATGTACGCCGGCGCGCTGGACCTCGGCTCCATCGTCGGCACCAACACCTATCCGGTCACCTACCAGGTGCTGGACATGGTCGGCGCCACATTCTCGCTGTTCATGCTGGTCATCACCACCTTCTACGCCGGCGACATGATCTGGCGCGAGCGCGAAAGCCGCATCGGCCAGATGTTCGACGCGCTGCCCATCCCCAGCTGGCTGCCGCTGCTGTCCAAGCTGTTCGCGCTGATCGGCCTGCAGGCGCTGCTGCTGCTGGTGGTGATGTTGTGCGGCATGTCGATCCAGATCTTCCACGGCTACTTCCTGCTCGAACCGGGCTTGTACGTGCAGCAGCTGTTCCTGATCCAGCTGCCGCAGTACGCGCTGCTGGCCGTGCTGGCCATCGCGCTGCAGGTGCTGCTGAACCACAAATACCTGGCCTACTTCGCGATGATCTTGTACTACGCGGCGACCGCCACGTTCAGCTCGCTCGGCCTGGACCACCCGATGCTGCTGTACGGCACCTCGCCGAGCTTCATCTATTCGGCCATGAACGGCTACGGCCACTTCCTCGCACGCGAACGCTGGTTCGAGCTGTACTGGGGCGGCGCCGCGCTGCTGCTGGTGATGGCCGCACTGCTGTTCTGGGTGCGCGGCACCGACGACGGCTGGCGCCAGCGCGTGCGGCTGGCGCGCCACGCGCTGACGGCGCCGGTGCTGGCCATGCTGGCCGTCGGCGCGCTGATCTGCGCCGGCGCCGGCGGCGTGCTGTACTACAATCTGCACGTGGCCAACGCCTACCAGTCGGCCTATCAAAAAGACGCCGACCGCGCCGACTACGAACGTCAGTACAAAAAATTCGCCGCGCTGCCGCAGCCGCGCGTTGTCGACGTCAAGCTCAACGTCGACATCACGCCGGCGCGGCGCGCCATGCACGTGCGCGGCCGCTACCTGCTGACCAACAGGGGCGCCGCGCCGGTCGGCGACATCCTCATCACCCAGGACATCAGCGCCAGCATCGTCGCCATCGGCTTCGGCCAGCCGGCCCGCAACGGCCTGCGCGACAGCCGGCTCGGCCTGTACAGCTATCACCTCAGCACGCCACTGGCGCCGGGCGCGACACTGCCGCTGGACTTCGAACTCGACTTCGCGCCGAAAGGCGTGCTCGGCATCGGCCAGGACACGCCCGTCGTCGGCAACGGCACCTTCTTCACCAATACCTTGCTGCCCCACGTCGGCTACCAGCCGCAGCTGGAGCTGAGCGACAACCGCGACCGCAAGCGCCACGAGCTGCCGCCGCGCGCGCCGATGGCGCCGCGCGACGACCCGGCCGGCCTGGCCAACAACACCGCCGCCAACGACGCCGACTGGATCAGCTTCGACGCCACCGTCAGCACCAGCGCCGACCAGACCGCCGTCGCCCCCGGCACGCTGGAGCAGGACTGGAGCGCCAACGGCCGCCACTATTTCCACTACAAGATGGACCAGCCCATCCTGAACTTCTACGCCATCCAGTCGGCCCGCTACGCCGTGCGGCGCGACTGGTGGCAGGACGTGACGATAGAGCTCTACTACCATCCCGGCCACGAATACGACCTGGACCGCATCAACCGCGGCGTCAAGCAGGCGCTCGAATACGACACCAGGAACTTCGGACCCTACCAGCACAAGCTGGTGCGCATCGTCGAATTCCCGCGCTACGCGACCTACGCCCAATCGTTCCCGAACACCATCCCCTACTCCGAAAGCCTGGGCTTCATCGCCAAGGTCGACGACAAGAACCCCAAGGACATCGACTATCCCTTCTACATCACCGCCCATGAAGTGGCGCACCAGTGGTGGGGCCACCAGCTGGTCGCCGGCAACACCCGCGGCGCCTCGGTGCTGAGCGAAACGCTGGCCGAATATTCGGCGCTGATGGTGATGAAGAAGAATTTCGGCGCCAACAAGATGCGCCGCTTCCTGCGCTACGACCTCGATAAGTACCTGATGGGGCGCGCGCTGGAAAACAAAAAAGAACTGCCGCTGGCCGACAACGAAGACCAGGACTACATCCAGTACCGCAAGGGCAGCCTGGCCATGTATCTGTTGCAGGACATGCTGGGCGAGGCGCGGATCAACGGCGTGCTGCGCGAACTGCTGGTCCGGCACGGCCACCAGGGCCCTCCCTATCCGAGCGTAAACGTGCTGGTCGACGCGCTGCGCAAGATCACGCCGCCGGACCAGGCCTATTTGATCGACGACCTGTTCGAATCCATCGTGCTGTACGAAAACCACGCCGTCTCGGCCAGCGCACGCAAACGCGCCGACGGCAAGTACGACGTGACGATGACGGTGCGCGCCGCCAAGATGCGCGCCAGCCCCACCGGCGAGGAAAAAGACGTGCCGCTGAAGGACTGGATCGAGATCGGCGTCGACGACAAGGATGGCAACAGCCTGATCCGCGAACGCAAGCTGGTCGAGCGCAAGGACAACAGCTACACGGTGACCGTCAGCGGCCGCCCCGCCAAGGCCGGCATCGACCCGGACAACAAGCTCATCGACCGCAATCCGGACGATAATATGATCAGCGTGGACAGCGCCGCGCAGTAAAAAATCCCTGCCAGGCAAGCCTGCGCAGGGATTTCTTCAGAGGCGGCCGCGGGGCCGCCATCCGCTTAGCCGCGCAAACGCAGCGCCGGCGCGCCACGGCCGCCGCTGCGCGACGACGACACGCCACGCGATGAGGCCAGCTCGTCGAGCTTGAAGACGTTGACCACCTGGGCCAGCGCCTCGGCCTGGTCCTGCAGCGAGGCGGCGGCGGCGGCGGCCTCCTCCACCAGCGCCGCGTTCTGCTGCGTCACCTCATCCATCTGGCCGATGGCCTGATTGACTTGCTCGATGCCCGAACTCTGCTCGACGCTGGCCGAGGTGATCTCGCCCATGATGTCGGTGACGCGGCGGATGCTGTCGACCACTTCGCTCATCGTCATGCCGGCCTGGTGGACCAGCGCGCTGCCGGCGTCGACCTTCTCGACCGAATTGCCGATCAGCTCCTTGATTTCCTTGGCCGCCGCGGCGCTGCGATGGGCCAGGTTGCGCACCTCGGTGGCGACGACAGCGAAACCACGCCCCTGCTCGCCGGCGCGCGCCGCTTCGACGGCCGCGTTCAAGGCCAGGATATTGGTCTGGAAAGCAATCCCGTCGATCACGCTGATGATGTCGACGATCTTGCGCGAGGAGGCGTTGATGGCATCCATCGTGTCGACCACCTGGGCGACCACGCCACCGCCGCGCTGCGCCACTTCGGAGGCGCTCATCGCCAGCTGATTGGCCTGGCGCGCGTTGTCGGCGTTTTGCTTGACGGTCGAGGTCAGCTCCTCCATCGACGACGCCGTCTCTTCCAGCGAGCTGGCCTGCTGCTCGGTGCGCGACGACAAGTCCAGGTTGCCGGCCGCGATCTGGCTCGACGCGCTGGCAATGCTCTCGGTGCCGCTGCGCACTTCGTGGACGATCTCGACCAGGCCATCGTTCATGCTTTTCAGCGCCTGCAACAGACGCCCGGTCTCGTCCTGCGAATCGACCACGATATGGCTACGCAAATCCTTGCCGGCCACAGCCACGGCGATGTCCACCGCGCGGCCCAGCGGCAGCACGATGCCGCGCGTCAGCCACCACGAGCAGGCGCCGCCCGCCAGCAGCACCAGCACGCCGAGGCCGATCATGAACTGACGGCTGCGCTCGTACACAGCCTCGATTTCGGCCGCCTTGGCGTCGATGGTGGCGCGTTGCATCTTCAGCAGGCCGTTCAGCGACTCCAGATAGATCTTCGACATCGGCACGAAGGTGCTGTCCATCATCGCGTTGGCCTCGTCGACCTGGCCGTCGGCCTTCAGCTTGGCGATGCGATCGCGCGCGGCCAGATACGATTTACGCTGCACCAGCATGTCCTCGTACAGTTTTTTTTCCTCGCCGGCCACAATCAAGGGCACCACTTTTTCCTGCAAGGCCTGGACTTCCCGCGTGCCGGCGGCCGTATCTTCGGCAAAGAACGTGGCCAGCGACGGATCGGAACTCTTGGAAATGGCCGAGGTGCGGCGCACGCCCGTATGGATCACGCGATACCAGTCGCTGATCAAGCGCTCCTTGGCCAGCGGCTGCTGCATCATGTCGCGCGTGGCCTCGGCCACCGTTTGCATGTGGGCGATGCCGATTGCCGTCATCAAGACCATCAATGCGAGGATCAAGCCAAAGCCTGCGGCCAGGCGGGTGCCGATTTTAAGATTTTTCATGGTAGCGTACGTGCTGCAAAATGTGAAATGCGGAGGCGCATTGCATGCCGTGACAGCAGAAAAACAGGAACACGGACGGGAATGTTGCCTTGAGGAATCGACACTTTACCACGTCGCGTAATCACGTGCCCGGCAAGGCCTATTTTTTATTTTCAAATAAACAAGCACACAGTGTAGGCATCATACGCCGCCTGGCATGCGATGGCACATGGCGCCACGGCCGCGATGATGAAAAACAACGTCGAGTTCAACATAAAAATAGCGGGCAATGAGGCTTGCGGACAGCGCCATCGGCGTGCGCGCGGATGCGCGGCGCAATCCGCCAGCTGTGACGGATAGGCGAGTTCAGGCACGTGGCCGTGCACCGCGCTGTCCATGCGCGTCGGCCAGCCGGAACACGCTGACGACCCGGGCCAGCGCGTCGGCCCGCTCATGCAGCGAAGCCGCCGCCGCTGCGGCCTGCTCGACCAGGGCCGCATTCTGCTGCGTCACCTCGTCCATGTGGCTCATCGCCAGGTTGACTTGCTCGATGCCGGCGCTCTGCTCGACGCTGGCCGACGTAATTTCACCCATGATGTCGGTAACTCTACGGATACTATCAACTACTTCGCTCATCGTCATGCCGGCCTGATTAACCAGCAGGCTCCCGGCATCGACCTTGCTGACCGAGGTGCCGATCAATTGCTTGATTTCCCTGGCTGCCGCCGCGCTGCGGTGGGCCAGATTGCGCACCTCGGTGGCGACGACGGCGAAACCACGCCCCTGCTCGCCGGCACGCGCCGCTTCGACCGCCGCGTTCAAGGCCAGGATATTGGTCTGGAAGGCAATTCCATCGATCACGCCAATAATATCCACGATCTGACGCTAAGAGGCGTTAATTTCATTCATCGTGCCAACCACCTCGGCCACCACCGCGCCGCCGCGCTGCGCCACTTCCGACGCCCGCATCGCCAGCTGATTGGCCTGGCGCGCGTTGTCGGCGTTTTGCTTGACGGTCGAGGTCAACTCCTCCATCGACGACGCCGTCTCTTCCAGCGAACTGGCCTGCTGTTCCGTGCGCGACGACAAGTCCAGATTGCCGGCCGCGATCTGGCTCGACGCGCTGGCGATACTTTCGGTACCGCTGCGCACTTCGGCCACGATCTCGACCAGCCCATCGTTCATGGTCTTCAAGGCCTGCAACAGGCGGCCGGTCTCATCGCCCGTATCGACCTCGATATCGCTGCGCAAATCCTTGCCGGCCACGGCGGCGGCGATTTCCACCGCACGCCCCAGCGGCACGACAATGCCGCGCGTCAACCACCAGGCGCAGGCCGCGCCCAAGGCCAGCACGCCCAGTCCCAGCACCAGCATGATGTCGCGGCTGTGCTGATAAGTCGCCTCTATCCCGGCCGCGTTGTTGTCGATGCGCTTGCGCTGCAAATCCAGCAAGCCGCGTAAGGCTTCCAGATAGGCCTTGCCGTCGGGTATGAAATGCTGTTGCAGCAACTGGTCAGCCTCCTCCAGCTTGCCATCCTTCTTTAGCGCGACGATGCCGTCGCGCGAGCCCAGGTAACGCTTGCGATAGACCAGCATGTCCGCGAACATCTGCTTTTCCGCCGGCGTGTCGAGCAAGCTTTCCACATCATGCTGCAGGCTGTTGACTTCCTTGGTCGAGGCCGCCGTATCCTCGGCGAAGAACGGCCCCAGCGACGGATCGTTGCTCTTGGCGATGGCCGACGTGCGGCGCACGCTGGTGTGGATCAGCCGGTACCAGTCGCTGATCATGCGCTCCTTGGCCAGCGGCTGCTGCATCATGTCGCGCGTGGCCTCGGCCACTTTTTGCATATGGCTGATGCCGATCACCGTCATCAGCAGCATCAGCAACAAAACCAGGCCGAAGCCGCCCGCCAGCCGAGTGCCTATAGTCAGATTTTTCATGCGTGCGTATCAAAAGTGGAAGCGAAACAGCGGTGCCGCGAACGCGACGAACCCTGGGCAAAAAATCGCCCAGGAATCACCAGCTGGCCATGACGAGCGACGCGCCGCGTTCAGGCCGTCACATTCAAAGACGCGACGATACCCTGATCAAATGACGAGGAGATGACCGTGCCGGCCAGCTCGGGATTGGTCTTGAGGATGGTGGACCAGTTGCTCGACGTATCGACCGAGCTTTGCAGCGCGCCGCTACCGTCGTAAATGCCGGACGTCGACGGACTCGACCCTATCGAGGAGATGATGGACGAATCGGCCAGCTGCTGTGGCGTCGGCGCGGTCGCCGTGCTGCTGTCCGATGTGTCGCCCGTGGCTGGGGTGCCGGCGCTACTGCTGGTGCCGGACGCTGCGGTGCCCGTGGTCGAAGTAGCGCTGCCGGCCGCCGACGTGCTGCTGCCGACGGCAGCAGTAGTAGCCGCAGTCGATGTCGCGCCAGCCTGTTGCAAGGAGTTAAACAAGCCGCTCGGCGTGTACAAGGACACGCCAGCCCCGCCACCAAGCGAGGCCACGATCGCCGACTGCGATGCCAAATCGGTGGCGATCGACGATAAAGCGCCTGCCGACGTATTCGGCACCACCAGCGGCGTCGGCTGGTAGACGGTGGAACTGGTCGTGGTGGGAGTAATAGCGGCGGTCATGATCATTCCGATGTCGGGAGGCAACCCGTGGATTCACTATAGTCGCCGCCACCGGGCTTGGCAAGCGCGCTCGTGTAACGAACGCGGGCGTCCGTTACACTTGCCGCCGGCCGCGTGCTCAGATTTTAGCGGCATCCCGGTTGCGCTGGACCACATCGACGTGGCGCACGACTTTCTCGTCATGCCGCGCCACCAGCGTTTGCTGCTTGTCGGCGGCGCGATGGGCGACGACGGCCTTATCCTTGGCGATCGCGTGCTGTTCAACCTTGACGCCATGCTGCTCGGCGCGACGGGCCTGGTCCAGCTTCTGCGC
>Ga0209848_1000671_pt1 | contig 11920 bp, 9 predicted proteins | sample OrgsoiDNA_201062_FD_185810 | JGI IMG/M metagenome (GOLD analysis project Ga0209848, IMG submission 185810) | Permafrost soil microbial communities from the Arctic, to analyse light accelerated degradation of dissolved organic matter (DOM) -... | ecosystem: Environmental > Terrestrial > Soil >...
TGGTATCGACTTTCACGTACGCACTCAACTCTTCCGGTACAACGACGGCTTCAGCCACGCCCGGCTGTGCTTTGATGCGTGCTTCTAACGCAGAATCTTTGACCGCCAGCTCAGATAAGGTAATGCGCAGACTGCTGACATAAGGCGGCTCGCTCATGGTGGAACTGACAATAAGCCACACCACGGCAATCGCCGCACAAACCAGGAATACTGCGCCGGCACCGGCGGCACCATACACGTAGCCGCCCAGGCTCCCACCAATCGCTACGCCGATAAACTGGCTGGTGGAATAAATCCCCATCGCCGTTCCTTTATAACCGGCCGGGGATTCTTTACTGATAAGCGAAGGCAAAATCGCTTCCATCACATTGAAGGCGAGGAAGAACAACTGAATGCCCGCAATGACCACCCATAAACGTAAACCGGCATACCATAGCACCAGTTCAGCCAGGAGGATCACCGCCACACAGCCCATGAAAACTTGTTTCATGTGACGTTTTTTCTCGGCATAGATGATGACGGGAATGACCGCGACAAAGGATACCAGCATGGTCACCAGATAGACGCGCCAGTGCTCGCTTGGCGGGAAACCGGCGTGTTCCATCACCTGTGGCAATACCACGAAGCTCGACATCAGCAGGATATGCAGGCACAAAATCCCGAAGTTAAGTTTCAGCAATTTGCCGTTCGCCAGCACTTTGCCAAAGCTGCCTTTGACCATACTCGATTCACGATTGAGCATGTGCGTCGCCGGTTCAGGAACCACCATCAGCGTGATCACGATGGCAATCAACGTCAATCCGGCGATAGCCCAGAAGAGGGCATGTAAGCCCCACGCATGAGTAATGATCGGGCCAAGCACCATGGCGATGGCGAAGGTGACACCAAAACTGATGCCGATAAACGCCATCGCTTTGGTTCGGTTCTGCTCGCGCGTTAAGTCAGACAGCAATGCCATCACCGCAGCGGCAATCGCGCCGGAACCTTGCATCGCGCGGCCAATGATCACGCCCCAGATGGAGTCCGTCGAGGCGGCCACCACGCTACCGATACAGAAAATAATCAGCCCGAAAACGATCAGCGGTTTGCGCCCCACGCGGTCAGACAACAGGCCGAAAGGAATTTGAAAGACGGCCTGAGCCAGTCCATAGATACCAATAGCAATGCCGATAAGGGTTTCGCTGGCACCAGAAAGGGCCATCCCGTAAGTGGTCAGGACGGGCAGAACCATAAACATGCCGAGCATGCGTAAAGAGAATACTGTCCCTAGTCCCCATGTTGCCCGACTTTCCTGCGGGGTCATTTGGTTATCGTTCACATTACTACCTCAAAATAACAATCCGGCATTGTAGTGCTTTTAGCCAGTAGGGGTAAAACGCTGGATCTTTAGGAGATATTACGGGGATTTCCATTCGGTGCCGCAAAAGAAAAGGCCAGTATCGCTACTGGCCTTTTAATCTGCTGTGTATCGAGACGGATATCAGCGCGTACGGCGAACCGTGCAGTTACCAGACGTAGGTCAACAACGCATTCGGCGAAGCAGTATTGAAGTCGATAGACATCATCACGCTTAGCGAAGTGATGGCGACAATCGAGAAGACAAACAGCTTTCTTGCCCAGACGATGTCGTTCTCCGTTTTATAACCTTTCAGTGCCATACCCAGCCACCAGACGCTAACAGCCGCCGCGACGATCAGGTATTTGTAACCGGCATAACCGCTCAGTGTCAGCATCAGGGTCGCAACCATAAAGGCGACGATGTAGACCGTAATATGGTGCTTAGCGACCGAAATGCCTTTCACGACTGGCAGTACCGGAATGTTAGCGGCCTGATAATCTTTAAAGCGGAAGATGGCAATCGCGTACGAGTGCGGCATCTGCCACAGGCTGAAGATCAACAACAGGATCAGCGCGCCCATATCGAACTGGCCGGTAACGGCACAGTAACCAATAACCGGAGGCGCTGCGCCTGACAAACTGCCGATCAGCGTGCCGTAAACCGATTTGCGTTTCATGTACAGGCTATAAACGCCGACATAAACCACAAAGCCCATCACAGCCAGCCACATCGCCAGCGGATTAGCACCGATATACAGCAACGCAAAGCCCACAATACCCAAAATAGTAGCGTAAACCAGGGTTGTTTTCGGCGGAATCAGGCCCTTAACCAGGACCCGGTTCTTCGTTCTTTCCATAATCTTGTCGATGTCGCGGTCAATAAAGTTGTTAAAAACACAACCCGATGCGACCACCAACGAGACGCCCACTAAGGTGGCGAGAAAGAGAGGGAAGTCGATGTTGCCTTTGGCAGCAAGGAGGAATCCCCCGACGACAGAAATTAAATTACCAAAAATAATTCCTGGTTTCGTTACTTGCAGGTATTGCTTAATCATCACGTGCAGCTCGGCTCTTTAACTGACCATCATATTGAGGTTGAGGTTATACATAATCCACAGTGAGCCCACAACGACGATAAAGATAATCACAGCGGTGAACAGAAACGCCACCAGGTTCCAGCGTGCTTCCGACGCAGTGCTTAAATGCAGGAAGTACACCAGATGCACAACGATCTGGATAATCGCGGACGCGACCACCGTGCCAAGGATCAGCGAATGCGAAGCAGTGTCGCTCATCACCATAGCAAACGGGATAACGGTCAGGATAACTGACAGGATGAAGCCAATCAGGTATGACTTCACGCTGCCGTGGCTTGCTCCGCCATGGGAGGTTGCTGAATGACTCATGCTAATACCCCCAGCAGGTAAACAACGGTGAATACGCAAATCCATACTACGTCGAGGAAGTGCCAGAACAAGCTTAAGCACATCAGACGCGTTTGGTTGACTGCAGTCAGACCACGGCGGCTCACTTGAACCATCATGGTGATGATCCAGATCAGGCCACAGGTTACGTGCAGACCGTGGGTGGCGACCAGCGCAAAGAACGCTGACAGGAAGCCACTGCGATCTGGACCAAAACCTTCTTTAATCAGGTGATGGAATTCATAGAGTTCCATCCCGATGAAGCCCAGACCAAACAGGAAGGTCATGAATAACCAACCATTGACCGCTTTTACGCTGCCTTTGGTCATGCCGAGCATCGCCATGCCGTACGTAATACTACTGAACAGCAGGAAGAAGGTTTCTACCAGAACGAATGGCAGTTCGAAAATGTCTTTACCAGACGGGCCGCCAGCGGTCCCGTGCACCAGTACTGCGTAAGTTGCGAACAAGCTCGCGAACAATACGCAGTCACTCATCAGGTAAATCCAGAAGCCGAAGACTTTGGTTTCACCCGCGTCGTGGTGCCCATGCTCTGCATGGGCTGCGTCGTGTTTAGTCAGGGTATCAGTTGCCATGTTTCACGCCTGCTTTGCTGATTTGTTCAAAATGTTGGCTTTCAATACGTTCGACTTCTTCAACCGATACGTAGTAATCAACATCTTCATCGAAGCTTTTTGCAATCCAGGTAACGACCAAGCCGAGGAAGGTCACGATCGCCAACCACCAGATGTCCCAGATTAATGCAAAGCCGCTGACCAGACTGAACATCGCGATGATGAAGCCTGCACCACTGTTACGTGGCATATGAATTTTTTCATATTTAGCGGGTTTAACATACGCTTCGCCTTTCTCTTTCATGTCCCAGAATGCATCGCGGTCATGTACCTGAGGTACAACAGCGAAGTTATAGAACGGAGGAGGAGAAGAGGTTGCCCATTCCAGAGTACGTGCACCCCACGGGTCACCGGTCAGATCACGGTTCTGCTCGCGGTCACGAACACTGACCCAGATCATGATCAACTGGCACAGGATACCGATGGCGATTAACGCCGCACCGCAAGCTGCCACGACCAGTAATGGGTGGAACTCAGGGTCGATATTCTGGCTAACACGACGGGTCATGCCCATGAAGCCCAGAACGTAGAGCGGCATGAAGGCAACGAAGAAGCCGATGATCCAGAACCAGAATGAACGCACGCCCCATTTCTCATTCAGCGTGAAGCCGAAAGATTTAGGGAACCAGTAAGTCAGGCCCGCGAAGCAACCGAACACTACACCACCGATAATCACGTTATGGAAGTGAGCAATCAGGAACAAGCTGTTGTGCAGCACGAAGTCTGCGCCCGGCACGGCCAACAGAACACCGGTCATACCACCCACAGAGAAGGTGATGATGAAGCCAATGGTCCACAACATCGCTGCGTTCAGCGTGATACGGCCTTGGTACATGGTGAACAGCCAGTTGAAGATTTTTACCCCAGTCGGGATAGAAATGATCATCGTCATGATGCCGAAGAAGGCATTGACGTTAGCGCCTGAACCCATGGTGAAGAAGTGGTGTAGCCAAACAACGAACGACAACACGGTAATGGCGATGGTTGCCCATACCAGTGAGGTGTAGCCGAACAGACGTTTTTTGGAGAAGGTCGCGGTAACTTCTGAGAACACACCAAATACTGGCAGAACCAAGATATACACTTCCGGATGGCCCCAGGCCCAAATCAGGTTGATGTACATCATCATGTTGCCGCCCATATCATTGGTAAAGAAATGGGTGCCCAGATAGCGATCCAGGGTCAGCAACGCAACGGTTACGGTCAGAATAGGGAACGACACGATGATCAAGACGTTGGTACACAACGCAGCCCAAGTAAATACCGGCATTTTCATCAGCGGCATACCCGGCGCACGCATCTTGAGGATGGTGGCGAAGAAGTTAACACCGGTTAACAGGGTACCAATACCGGATATCTGTAGACTCCATATCCAATAATCGACCCCGACACCCGGACTGTATTCCTTACCTGACAAAGGAGGGTAGGCCAACCAACCGGTCTGCGCGAACTCACCCACACCCAAGGAGATGTTGATCAGGATAACGGCAGCGGCAGTGAACCAGAAGCTGATGTTGTTCAGGAACGGGAATGCGACGTCGCGGGCACCGATTTGCAGCGGTACCACCACGTTCATCAGACCGATAACGAAAGGCATCGCCATGAAGAAGATCATGATAACGCCGTGCGCGGTGAAGATTTGGTCGTAGTGATGAGGTGGCAGGAAGCCCGGTTCACCGGCAGACGCAAGCACTTGCTGGCTACGCATCATGATGGCATCGGCAAAGCCACGCAACAGCATGACGAACGCCAGAATGATGTACATGATACCTAATTTTTTGTGGTCAACGGAGGTGATCCATTCGTCCCACAGATATTTCCACTTGCCGAAATAGGTGATGCCAGCCACAACGGCTAGGCCACCCAGAATTATCGCGGCAACGGTGACCACGATAATCGGTTCATGATACGGGATCGCATCAAGTGTTAATTTTCCCAACATCGTTTATTCCTCGGCTCCGGCTGCGTGAGCATGATCGCCCATGTCCATGCCTTTCATGTCAGTGCCTGCTGGCATTGGCATGGTCTGGCCTTTGTGCATGTTCATATCACCCATGAATTTGCCAATAATTTCTTTGAACAAATCAGGTTTGACGCTCGCGAAGTATTCAACTGGGTTGTCGATACTTTGCGCTGCCAGTTTGTTGAAGTCATCAGTGGTTGCCAGTTGGTTTGGCGCGCTCTTCACTTTCGCTACCCATGCGTCAAAATCTTCACGCGTTGGTGTCGCAATCGTATTGAACTTCATGCCAGAGAAACCGCGGCCACTAAAGTTTGACGAGATGCCTTTGTAGGTACCAGCTTCATTTGCAATCAAATGCAACTGAGTCTGCATACCGGCCATCGCGTAAATCTGTCCGCCTAACTGAGGAATAAAGAACGAGTTCATCACCGAGTCTGAAGTGACTTTGAATTGAACCGGAACGTCTTTAGGGATAACCAATTCGTTAACGGTCGCGATGCCCTGTTCTGGATAAATGAACAACCATTTCCAGTCCAGAGAAACCACTTCAACCGTCATGGTTTTTTGGTCAGATACGATAGGCTTGAACGGGTCAAGCGCATGGGTGGTTTTCCAGGTTATCGTTGCCAGAATGGCAATAATGATAATTGGAACAGTCCAAACCACAGCTTCGATTTTGTTGGAATGGGACCAGTTCGGGCTGTACTTAGCGTTTGTATTAGAAGCGCGATACTTCCATGCAAAGGCAAAGGCCATGATAATAACTGGTATAACCACGATCAGCATTAATCCGATGGCGGTCAGTATCAGTGTTCTCTGCTCGAGTCCAATTGCTCCTTTGGGATCCATCAATGCCGTATTGCATCCACTCAACATTAACGCGGAAGCAAATAAGGACAACATCCCAATACTTTTATTGTATTTCTTAAGTCTCATCTAACGACCTCAATAAATCAGGGCTCTATTGTCGCTCCATGTGTGCGGGCATTTTACGGGAAGGTTGCAGTACTGTAAACACGCTTAAGGAAGTGTCAGCAGGCCGTTGCCACATTATGTTAACGAAGTCACAGATGTCACGGAGAGTGACAATTTCTCAATGTCAACAATATGTTGCAGTAGGTTCTTTTACTATGGTGAGCAAAAACAAGGTATAGCAGTCAGGAAGGATATTTAACGCTGAGTGTAATGTTCTGGGTAGGTTTAATTAATGTTAATGCAATGTATAAATACGGTGAATTTAAAAATACAAACCAGGTAAAAAAAAAGTGTATTTGAAAGATGCTGTAACTTATTAAATATTATTTATTGCGGAAAACTTATCTTAGCGCAGGGAAATTAACCCCAATTTACTATCTGGATAACAATACTAAATTCCGTCAGTTAGCGCTAAAACGGCCCGAAACCCTCTTGCCGATCAACAAGGTACATCAGGCCAGATTTTGATTTACCGGGCAGCGACACTCATTCCTAAAATTTAAGCGAACAGATGTCAGGCCATCTTTTCGCGCCGCAAGGCCAGAAAATCCAAGGTGCTGCCGAGTGCGATCCCAGACAGACAAATCAAGGCAGCGGCTTCAACCAGGCGCTGCGGCAGTGTGTCCCAGTTTGTCCAGGCTAACCCGTTGCTCACCAGCGTGATAAGCCAGGCGGCCAGCAGAACGCATCCGAGCAGCAGCATACGCAACGCCAATTTATAGCTGCCAGGGAAAGCCTTTCTTGGCAGGAAGCGGTCAGTCTGCTGAGTATATTCCAGTGTCTGACGGCACACCGCCAGCAGCAGCAAGCCCGGCACGGCTGCCACGATAGAAAATAGATAGAACAACGGCCAGCCGTGTGCTTCAACAAACCAGCCTGCAATCGGGCCGACATACACACGACCCACGGCAGAAAGCGCGGAAAGAAGGGCAAACTGGGTGGCAGAAAAAGATTTGTTACACAGCGTCATCAGCAGGGCAACGAAGGCTGCGGTCCCCATTCCGCCACACAAATTTTCAAAGAAAATCGCCGTGCCCATCGAATAAAGATGCTTGTCGGTGACCGCTAAAATCCAGTATCCGGCATTGGAAACGCCCTGCAAAATGCCAAAAATCATCAGGGCACGGAACAGGCTCAGGCGCTGCATGAGCATACCGCCATAGAGCGCACCAATGATAGTCGCCAGCAAGCCGAGGGTTTTGTTCACCAGCCCAACTTCACCGGCATCAAAGCCGACTCCGCGGATTAAAAACGTGGTACTCAGGCTGCCGGCAAAGGCATCGCCCATTTTGTACATCACAATCAATAGCAGAATAAGCCAGGCGTTATTACGCCCGAAAAAGTCCTTTAGCGGAGCGACAACGGCGATTTCGATGGTGCGGGGTGCCGGTTCAGAGACCTCAGGCTCCGGTGCCATAATAGTGGCGATTACGCCAATTAACATCAACCCGGCCATCAACCAGTACATGTGCTGCCAACCTAGGTAGCGGTCGGCTAGCCACAATGCCAGGCCACCGGACACCAGCATCGCCAACCGATAGCCGAGTACCGATACCGCCGCACCGCTGCCTCGCTCTGCTGCTGGCAGTAAATCGGTTTTGTAAGCGTCAAAAACGATGTCCTGAGAAGCCGAAGCAAAAGCTATTAACACCGCCAGTGCCGCCAGCCAGAATAGTTCTTTCGACGGATCCATATAACCCATGCCAAAAATGGCGGCAACTAAAAGCAGTTGCGTGAGGATTAACCATCCACGGCGGCGGCCAAAGAAAGAAGGGGTGTAGCGGTCCATCATCGGGGACCAGAGGAACTTGAACACGTAAGCCTGGCCGACCAGCGAAAAGATGCCGATGGTTTTTAAATCGACATTCTCCACCGTCATCCACGCCTGCAGCGTGCCGGAAGTCAGAGCGAGGGGTAAGCCTGAAGCAAAACCCAGCAACAACAGGATCAGGGTGTTGCGTTGTGTGAAAATGTTGAAGTACTGACTTACCATGAAAATATGTTCCCGCAGACCGGTGAAAGAGTGTCGCAGGGGCATAATAAAGGATGCAGGGAGATAATAAAGAAGGGATTGCCGGAACAGCGAATATGTCGGTCGTGGCGACTAAAACAATTCTGCCCGACAATGCCGGGCAGAAGATGTACGTCAGATAAAACGGGCGAAATTATCGGGCATTGGCCTTGATAAAATCGCTGATGCTGGTGTCCTGTGCCATGTCGTTGATGACATCGCCCAGTGTGCTGTTAACCGCATTAGTGATTTTGTCATTGGTGGCAGTAAGTGCGCCCTGGACATTATAGGTCGAGCGATAGTTCTTGACCTGTTTGTTGCCATTTTTCGCCGTCGCAATGATAGAAATGTCTGCTTTAGTGGTGATGTTGTAGCGCAAATTGCCTTCCTGAACGTCAGCAAACAGGTTGTTGACGACAATTTGCAGATCCACTGCGCCAGCCGCACCAATCATATAACCGCGTGCGGTCATCTGTTTTTCCAATGATTCCTGCAAAAGGAAACGCAGGTCGCGCGAAGGGGTCAGAGAAACTAACTGCCCATCACGGTTCACTTTAGCCAGCGCCTGATCCTGACGTTGATCGGCTCCATTGATGCTGATAGTGATACCCTGCAAGGTCGGATCCTGCGTTGGCAAAGAAATTTTTGGAGCGATGTTCAGGGTATTCGTGCTGGTGGCGCAACCGGCAAGCATCAATAATGCCAGCACAGGAAAAATGATTTTTTTCAACATGTTAAGTTCTCTATTAATGCATCTGATTCAAGATGTAAAATGGGACGGGTTACGCAAAGTTCGCACATCATAACATCGCCTTTTTACGGGGGAAGTGTTGACGGTCTGGAAATACAACATTTGCCTAAATTTAAGCCTAACTGACTTATTGATATTTAATGATTTTACCCATTACACGGATTGATGGCTAAATATCATTGGGTAAGACAAACTAATTACCTTTTTTATCAATCGCCGCAGAAATTTTGTTTCTGTAACATACTAATACGTCACAAAACCGCCTATCCTTATAATGTGACAGATGTTCCTGTGAGGGCGCAGTTCTCTGCTAAAGCGGTGTAAAGGAGATTGCTATGATTCGCGAGCAAATAGAAGCAAAATTAGTTGCAGCGTTTGAACCTGCGTACCTGGAAGTGACCGATGAGAGTTATCGTCACAACGTTCCCGCAGGCTCTGAGAGCCATTTCAAAGTAGTGATGGTGTCTGATAAGTTTGTCGGCGAACGTTTCCTGTCACGCCACCGCGCCATCTACGGTGAGCTGTCAGTGGAGCTTGCGGGCAGCGTACATGCGCTGGCACTGCATACTTATACGCAAAAAGAGTGGGAAGGTTTACAGGATACTGTCCCGGCCTCGCCGCCGTGTCGCGGTGCCGGTATGTTGGCCTGACAGGGCCCTGCTCTCAAAAACCACAAATATCCTTTTCTGGATACGGTATCAGTGGAACTTTATCCACAAGATGCGGTATTAGTAGGGGCAAATATTGAAATGGCCTGCGGGCCGTTTCTGTTTTAGCCGTGAATGATAAATGACGGGCAGGCGACAGGGTTGTTTAAGCCTTTGCATCGATGACATGTTACGAGGGATCGACCGCGATGCGATTTTTCCTCCCACGCAGTAGATTACCGTCCTCGACTCGCCGTCTATGCGCCGCTATAATGTCGCGTCTTATTTTTCCGGAATGGTTTCGGGACGCTTTCGAATACAGGGCTACGTTCTTAATAGAGGACTGTCCCGGTTCTTAGAAGTCGTTTTCAAGGTAAGTTCGTTCTTTTCCACGCTTCTCATCTTGAGAACGACTTCTGGAGTTGACCGAGCACTGTAATTTTTTTGAGGTAACAAGATGCAGTTTCTGTTGAAACCACTCAAGGCCTTGGGCGCCGTGTAACGATTACTGTTCCTGCTGACAGCATTGAAAAAGCAGTGAGCAGCGAACTGGTCAACGTATCTAAAAAAGTACGTATTGACGGTTTCCGTAAAGGCAAAGTACCAAAACATATCATCGAGCAGCGTTACGGTGCTTCTGTTCGTCAGGACGTTCTGGGTGATCTGATGCAGCGCAACTTTGTTGATGCGATCATCAAAGAGAAAATTAATCCAGCTGGCGCACCAAAATATGTGCCGGGCGAATACAAACTGGGCGAAGACTTCAACTACACCGTTGAATTCGAAGTGTACCCAGAAGTTGAGCTGAAAGATCTGGAAAACATCGAAGTTGAAAAACCAGTCGTTGAAGTTAACGATGCTGATGTTGATACCATGCTGGAAACTCTGCGTAAGCAACAAGCTGACTGGAAAGAAACTGACGCTGCTGTTAAAGCAGAAGATCGCGTTACTGTTGATTTCTCCGGTTCTATCGACGGCGAAGAGTTCGAAGGCGGCAAAGCCTCTGATTTCGTTCTGGCGATGGGCCAGGGCCGCATGATCCCAGGCTTTGAAGAAGGTCTGGTTGGTCACAAAGCCGGTGAAGAGTTCACCATTGACGTAAACTTCCCAGAAGATTACCACGCTGAAAATCTGAAAGGTAAAGCGGCTAAATTCGCCATTACCCTGAAGAAAGTTGAAGAGCGTGAACTGCCAGAATTGACGCCTGAATTCATCAAACGTTTCGGCGTGGCTGACGGTTCTGTTGAAGGTCTGCGTGCAGAAGTACGTAAAAACATGGAACGTGAACTGAAAGGTGCTGTGCGTAACCGCATCAAAACTCAGGCAATCGACGGTCTGGTTAACGCCAACGACATCGATGTTCCAGCTGCATTGATCGACAGTGAAGTTGATGTTCTGCGTCGTCAGGCTGCACAACGTTTTGGCGGCAACGAAAAACAAGCGCTGGAATTACCGCGTGAGTTGTTCGAAGAGCAAGCTAAACGTCGCGTAGTGGTAGGTTTACTGTTGGGTGAAGTGATTAGCCAGCACGAACTGAAAGCTGACGAAGATCGCGTTAAAGCGCTGATCGAAGAGATGGCTTCTGCATACGAAGATCCCTCTGAAGTTGTTGAGTTCTACAGCAAAAATAAAGAGCTGATGAACAACATGCGTAACGTCGCGCTGGAAGAACAAGCGGTCGAAACTCTGTTGTCTAAAGCGAAAGTGACTGAAAAAGCCACTACCTTTACTGAACTGATGAACCAGACTCAACCTGCATAATGTTTTTTGCACGTTGTTGAGCTTCATAGGCTCAAGATCATAGCCCGCAGTTTTTACTGCGGGCTTTTTTATGCTCAGGGTATGACATTTTTCTTTTTTGCTGTTGTTTTTGCACTATATTTACGTGGGTAATCTGAGTTAACTGCAAAGCAGGTGCAGTCGCTGACAAGCTTGAGAACGAGCGGACATTTTGTTGAGTCAGGGGATGAACAAATTGTGTCTGCCGCGAAAAGAAATCTCACTGCAGACTTGAAAAAGGGTGTTTATTCCCCCAATTGTTAACTACAAATGCAGAGTACTTTGCTGTTAAATTCTGACTGATAACAACCGTCAGCCGTGTAAATGGCGACTTGGCCGCTTGAGCATAGTCATCAATGCTTATCTCAAGTAGAATCGGTTTAACTAGCGCCAAAGT
>Ga0209848_1000674_pt1 | contig 11885 bp, 11 predicted proteins | sample OrgsoiDNA_201062_FD_185810 | JGI IMG/M metagenome (GOLD analysis project Ga0209848, IMG submission 185810) | Permafrost soil microbial communities from the Arctic, to analyse light accelerated degradation of dissolved organic matter (DOM) -... | ecosystem: Environmental > Terrestrial > Soil >...
GGCGTCGCCAAGATCGTCGGGGCCAAGGACAAGGATGCGTCGCTGATGCGTTCCTATATGGACGTGCTGTCCAAATTGCGCAGCCGTTTGAACCAGCTGAAGAACCAGGGCGATCCCGGTCCCGGCGCCAAGCAGTTCATGCAGCAGACGCTGGAAGGCAGCGGCTCCGAGCTGGCCGACGCGCTGCGCTATGTCGACGAGCAGATGCTGACCGGGATGAACGACACGCAGAAGGCGGCCATCCGTCCTATCCTGGTGCGGCCACTGATGCAGACCTTCGCCGTCATCGTCGGCCCGGCCGAAACGGAGATCAACAAGACCTGGCTGGCGCAGGTCTATGAGCCGTTCCAGCAATCGCTGGCGAACAAATATCCGTTCGCGCCGAACGCGAAAATCGAGGCCGGCAGCGCGGAGATCGGCCAGTTCTTCGGCCCCGATGGACTGGTCGCCAAATTCGTCACGGCGGCTATGGGCCCTTTGGTGGTGCGGCGTGGCGACGTGCTGGCCGCGCGCACCTGGGCCGACATGGGCATCACGCTGCAGCCGCAGGTGGTGGCGCGTTTCCCCGGCTGGATCGCGCCGGTCGGCGCTGGCGGCATGGCCGCATCGTCGTCGGCGGCGCAGACCGTGTTCCAGATCCAGCCGATGCCGGCGCCCGGCACGCTGGAATACACCATCGAGATCGACGGCCAGCAGCTGCGCTACCGGAACACGCCGGCGTCGTGGAGCAGCATGGTTCATCCCAGTGCGCAGGGCGTGCCCGGTGCGCGCATCACGGCGGTGGGCTTCGACGGCCGTACGGTGGAGCTGTTCAACGAGCCGGGCCAGTTCGGCCTGAAGCGGATGATCGACGCCGCCAGCAAGAAGCGCAAGGACGACGGCGTCTTCGAGCTGCACTGGATTAACGGCGCGATCAACGTCGGCCTCGATCTGAAGATCACCAGCAGCCCTGAAAGCACTGGCGGCGACGCCGCCTCGCCGCAGCAGCAAGGCTTGCGCGGCATGACGCTGCCCGAAACCATCGTCGGCGGAGGTGGCCGATGAGGCGCGCACCGCAGTCGACGCGCATCGATTATTTCGGCAAGCTGCCGGCGCGCTCGGACTTCATCAAGGCCGCCGAGAACCTGCCGCTGGTGACGCTGCTCGACCAGTGGCTGGCCGAGGTGATGAATTTGCTGACCGCCGATCCGCGCTGGAAGCACAATTACGACGCGCTCAAGCCGCTGCATTTCGCCTTCGTCGGCACGCGCAGCAAGCGCGCCATCGCCGGCCATGTCGTGGCCAGTTGCGACCAGTCGCAGCGCCGCTTTCCCTTCCTGGTGACCAGCGCCATCGAGATCGACGACCCCGACACCTTCGTGCCGCGCAGCCCATTGGCGCTGGCGCCGTTGTGGCACGAGTTCGACGCGCTGGCCGCCGAAGTGGTGGCGGCGGCCGATCCGGAGCCGGCCTTGAAGGCGCTGGCCGCCGCGGTGATCGAGGTCGATCCGCATGGCGCCGACCATGAAGCGGCCTTCGTGCGCTTCCTCGACGGCCACACCGTGGCCGGCTTGCAGGCGATGCTGTCGCAGGCGCCGCTGCGGCAGGTGATTCTGGCCCTGGGTTTGCTGCTGCAACCGGTGCGCCACAGCGGCGCGGCGCGGCTGGAAAAAAGCCTGGTGCTGCCGCTGCCGAACGAGCCGCGTTTCCGCTACCTGGTGGCGACGTTTTGGCTGGACATGGTGATGGCGTTTTTGCCGGGCGCCGATTTCGAGCTGGGACTGTTTTTCGCCGAAGCCGGCCCGCGCCAGCTGATGGTGATTGGTTTTGGCGGCGCCGCGCCGGAGACGCTGCAGGCGATCATCGATCCGGCTGTCGCAGCGACGCAGCAGATCACCTTCGACGACACCGACTGGATAGCCGACTACATCGCCGCCGACGCCGCCGTGCAAAAGCTGTCGGCCTATCTGGAGCAGGGCCAGTTGTCGCTGCGCTCGGCCCACGCGCTGTTCCACGAAACTTTTTTCTGACCCCATCCTGACCACCAAAGGAGCCGCCGATGCGCCATTTGATTGAGCTGTCGATGTTGAGTATCTTCGTCCTCGCACCGGGCGGCGCGCCGGCGCAGGTGCCGGCGCCGGTGTCGCCCAAGCCAGGTCAGATCCTGATCAGCGGCACGGTGCCGGACGAGGCCAGCAAGGCGGCCATGCTGGCGCGCCTGCGCGAGTTGTACGGCGCCGACCGCGTGGTCGACCAGATCGCCATCGGCAACGTGTCGCTGCCGCCCAACTGGAGCGGCTACGTGCAAAAGCTGATCGGCCCCGATCTGAAATTGATCAGCAAAGGCCAGCTGAAGATCGACGGCAACAACGTCAGCGTGCGCGGCGAGGTGGCCAACGAGGCGCAGCGCCAGCAGGTCGCCAGCGACTTCGCCACCAGCCTCAATCCCACCTACACCGTCAACAACGGCTTGCGCGTCAGCGCCGCCGAACAGAATCTGCTCGACGCCACGCTGGCCAGGCGCATCATCGAATTCGAGAGCGGCAAGGCGGCGCTGACGCCGTCGGGCAAGGCCATCCTCGATGAGATGGCGGCCGCGCTGCAAAAGCTCAGGGATAAGAAAGTCGAAGTGATCGGCCACACCGACAACGTCGGCCTGCGCGAAAGTAATTTGGCGCTGAGCCAGGCGCGTGCCGAAGCGGTGCGCCAGTATCTGGCCGAGAAGGGCATCAATCCCGATATGGTTTCGGTATCGGGCCAGGGACCGGACCGGCCGGTGGCCGACAACGCCAGTGCCGACGGCCGCGCCCACAACCGCCGCATCGAGTTCCGCATCGCCCAGTGAGGACGCGGCCGGCCGCGCTTCAGGGCAGCGTGATGGTGACGTTGGCCGGTCGCGGCGCCAGCTTGACCAGGTCGACGTAGGCAGCCAATGTGTTTTGCGAGGCGCGCGTCAGCGACGATTTCAGGCCGACGTAGGCGCCCAGCGCGATCAGCGCGAACACCGCCGATAAAGCCCACAGCGGCACGTCGCCGCGCAGCTTGTGGACGATCTGGTCGGGCCGCTCGGCCTGCGGCGCGAAGCCGCGGCTCTTGCCCTTGATGTGGGCGATTTCGTCGCCCAGGCGCGCGTTCAGGTAGTTCAGCTTATCGCTGGCGTCCATCGCGTGCCGGCCGCCAAAGCCCAGCAGCAAACACATATGGAACACCTGCAAGGCCTGCAGGCGCGCGCCGCCCTTGCTGCGCAGCTCTTCGAGCCGGTCGAAGAAATGCTCGCCTGCCAGCTGGTCGCCGAACACCGTCAGCTGCAGGGGCCTGCGCTCCCAAGCGGCGCGCAGTTCGAATTTCGATCCGAGGATGATTTCATCGAGCGCCGCGCAATAGGCGTATTTGGCGGCGTCGATATCGTCGCCCTGCATGTGCAGCTTGCGTGCCTCGCGGTCGAAATCGGCCAGCAGCGCGGTGACCTGGTCCATGAAGGTCTCCTCGCCGGGCGGCACGGCGCCGTTCTTGATCATGAACAGCAGGTAGAAGCCCTCGTGCAGCAGATCGAGCAGCGATGGCGTGCGGCCGCCATCGGCGCGCGGTCCACGGCGCTGGCCACCCAGCAGCGACGGCACGGCGCGGCGTTCGACCTGCGGCGTCATGCCGCCACCGCCGACTGTCCATGCGGATGGTCGCCCAAGGTGTTGCGCGACGCAGCCGCGCTGATGGTGTGTTCCGTGATGTGCAAATGTGCCGTCATGTTGCTGCTCCCGGTGGACGAATTATTGACAGTGGACCGACGACAGCGGCTGGCGCGTCTCGCCGACGCTGTCGGTGCTGGCACCCGCGCCGTTGCCGACGCTGAGCGCGCAGCCGTGCAGGCCGACGGTGATGCCGTTTTTCTCGGCGTCGTCGGCAGCGAAGGCGAGTCGCCAGCGTTGCTCGGCCGGCGCGCGAAACAGCGCGACGACGCCGATGAAGTAGGCCTCGCGCGTGACCTTCTCGACGACTTCGTAGCGCTGGCCCGGCACCAGCATCACCTCTTTCACCTCCAGCAGGTCGTTGCCCAGCATGTCGTGCTCCGTGCGCGGATTGAGGAAACCGTCGTAGGCGGCCTGCTCGAAGGCGGCGCTCTGGCGCAGCTTGTAGATGCGCGCCACCAGCGCCAGTGGGTGGCCATCCTTGTCGATGTTCAGATTGTCGCTGGCGTGCAGGCGGATGGCGACGCTGCGCGCCGGCTTTTGCGCGTCCGGCAGCTCCGGCGTCTTGTGCATGCCAATCATGTCGAGCGCGGTGCTGGCGAGCGTACCGGCCGCGCAGCCGCCCAGCGCCGTCATGCATGCAATGAGTATCGTGATGCGCCAGCGTGATGGGTTCATGTTTGCTCCGAACAATCCCGTCATTAGACCGAAGGCCGCGCCATCGGCGTTTGCGTCGTCGCAAGCAAAGCCGATTTGCCGCGCGGATGGCGCCAGCCGCGCAACGGCCGCGCCTGTCATCTCCCTTGAGGCAGCGCAATTTCGCGCCCGGCCGATGATGAATAATGGCCTCCACCCGCCGCTTACCGCACGTCCTTTTCAAGGGAGCATTCCAGATGAAGTCCACCCACCTCTTGCCATGCCTGGCATGCGCCGCGTTGTTGTCCGCCTGCGCCACCGACGGCGGCACGCTGCGTTCCGACGGCCAGCCCAAGGTCACGCTGGAACGCGCGCTGGCCGACGCCGACAGCGCCATCGCGGCCGGCCAGACCGACAAGGCGCAGACGATTTTAAAAAACGCCAGCGCCACCTACCCGGCCGACAAGGCGCCCTGGCTGCATCTGGCGCAAATCAAATTCGACCGCGCCAGCTACGGCGAGGCGATCATGAACGCGCTCGAAGCGCTGCAGCGCGATCCGAACGACAAGCTGGGTAACAGCATCGTCGCCGTCAGCGGCTTGCGCCTGTCGACCAAGGCGCTGGCGGACCTGAGCCAACAAAATAATCTGAACGGATCGTTGCGCTCGGAAGCGAAGGACCTGGCCAAGCTGCTGCGCGCCAGCCTGGGCGAGGACGTGCTGGTGCCGGCCGCCGGCGCATCGGTCGCCAAGCAGCCGGCGGCGAAGAAGGCCGCGCCGCACGCCGCGCATGGCAAGGACGCCACGCCCTCCGGCACCGACGACGCCTTCAGCGGCCTCAAATAAACGCGCGCCATCCATACGTAATTATTAGACGCATTTTCGATTCATTTTTTAGGGGAGTGGCTATGGCTAACGGTGACAGTGTCCAGAAGCGCCTGACCAAGGTGCGTCCGCCGCGGGTGCAAATGACCTACGACGTGGAAATCGGCGACGCGATGGAAAACAAGGAGCTGCCTTTCGTGGTCGGCGTGTTGGGCGATTTCGGCGGCAATGCCGATGTCGAGAAAAAGCGCCTGAAGGATCGCAAGTTCGTCAACATCGACATCGACAACTTCGACGAGGTGCTGAGCGGCGTCGATCCGGTGGCGCGCTTCGCTGTGTCGAATGAACTGAGCGACCAGGAGGGCCAGTTCATGGTCGATCTGCATTTCCGCTCGATGGACGACTTCCGGCCCGAGTCGGTGGTGCGCCAGGTGCCGCCGCTGAGCAAGCTGCTCGACGCGCGCACCAAGCTGGCCGACCTGCGCAACAAGCTGGCCGGTAACGACAAGCTGGAGGACATCCTCACCGATGTCCTCAACAACACCGAGCAATTGAATAGCATCGGCGCCGCCGCGCCGGCCAAGGAGCAATGATGGCGGCCCAAGCGCAAGCGGCAAGCGCCGTTGACAGCGTCCCGCACAGTGTGTCTGATCACTCGGTGCCGGCGGCCAGCCTGCTCGACCAGATCGTCGAAGAAAGCAAGGTCGCCAAGTCCAGCGTCGAACACGAACGGGCCAAGGACATCATCTCGGAACTGGTCAGCCAGGTGCTCGACGGAACGGTGGTGGTGTCGGCCAATTTGTCGGCCACGCTGGACGCGCGCGTGGCGGAGCTGGACCGGCTGATTTCCAGCCAGCTCAGCGCCATCATGCACGCGCCGCAGTTCCAGAAGCTGGAACAGAGCTGGACCGGCCTGCATTACCTGGTGAAGAATTCGTCCACCGGTCCCGGTCTGAAGATCAAGATGTTCAACGCCACCAAGCGCGAACTGGTGAAGGACTTCCAGACCGCGCTGGAATTCGACCAGAGCGCGATGTTCAAGAAAATCTACGAGGAGGAATTCGGCACCTTCGGCGGTGCGCCCTACGCCGCGCTGCTGGGCGACTTCGAAGTCTCGCGCCAGCCGGAAGACATGTACTTCGTCGAGCAGATGTCGCACGTCGCCGCCGCCGCGCACGCGCCCTTCATCGCCTCGGCCGCGCCGGAACTGTTCGGGCTCGAATCCTACGGCGACCTGGGCAAGCCGCGCGACCTGTCGAAAGTCTTCGACACTGTCGAATACGCGAAGTGGAAAGCCTTCCGCGAATCGGAGGACTCGCGCTACGTCGGCCTGACGCTGCCGCGCTTCCTCGGCCGCCTGCCATTCAACCCGGTCGACGGCACCACCGTCGAAGGCTTCAACTTCGTCGAGGAAGTCGACGGCAGCGACCACCAGAAGTACTTGTGGTGCAACGCCACCTACGCCTTCGGCGCCAAGCTGACCAAGGCCTTCGACGATTTCGGCTGGTGCGCGGCGATCCGCGGCGTCGAGGGCGGCGGCCTGGTGGACGACCTGCCGACCCACACCTTCAAGACCGACGAAGGCGAGATCGCGTTGAAGTGCCCGACCGAGGTGGCGATTACCGACCGCCGCGAAAAGGAGTTGAGCGACCTCGGATTCATCTCGCTGGTGCACTGCAAGAACACCGCCTACGCCGCCTTCTTCGGCGCGCAGTCGGCGCAGAAGGCGCGCAAGTACAGCAGCGACGCGGCCAATGCCAACGCCGTGCTGTCGTCGCAGCTGCAATACATCTTCGCGGTGTCGCGCGTGGCGCACTACATGAAGGCCATGATGCGCGACAAAATCGGCAGCTTCTCGGCCGCCTCCAACGTCGAGGATTTCCTCAACCGCTGGCTGATGAAGTACGTCCTGCTCGACGATAACGCCAGCCAGGAACAGAAGGCCCAGTTCCCGCTGCGCGAGGCGTCGGTGCAGGTGCACGAGGTGGCGGGACGGCCCGGCGTGTACCGCGCCGTGTCCTTCCTGCGTCCGCATTTCCAGCTCGACGAGCTGTCCGTTTCCCTCCGACTGGTCGCGGAGCTGCCGCAATCGACCAATTAACGATCTTCCACCAGCATCACCACCACAAGGAGCGCGCAATGGCAATCGACGTTTATCTGTACATTGATGGCATCAAGGGCGAGTCGGCCGACGACACGCACAAGGACTGGATCGAATGCCAGTCGGTCAACTGGGGCGTCAGCCAGCCCAAGTCGGCCACCGCGTCGACCGGCGGCGGCCACACGGCCGAACGCTGCGAGCACGACGACATCACCATCACCAAGCTGGCCGACCTGTCGTCGCCCATCCTGCTGCAGACCTGCTCGGCCGGCAAGACCATCCCCAAGGCCAAGTTTGAATTCATGCGCGCCGACGCGCAGGGCCAGCGCGTCAAATACTATGAAATCGAAATCGAGAATGTGCTCATCGGCTCCGTCACGCCCGAAGTGGAGGAGGGCGACATCCTGGCCGAAGAAGTCGGCTTCAAGTTCTCGAAAGTGCGCTGGAAGTACACACAACAAAAAATCAGCGGCGGCTCCGGTGGCAATACCTCCGGCGGCTGGGACCTGGCCAGCAACCGTGTCGTCTAATTCCCCGTAGCGCAAGACATCCGTGGCGGACCACCCGCCGCGGATTTTTTTTGGGAGCACGCCACGCCATGAGCCTCAATCTGAAAACCCTGATCGGCAAACTCAATGACACCTCGCGCGTCGCCGCCACCCGCGCCGCCAGCATCTGCGTCGGACTCGGACAGTACGAGGTCGATATCGAACATCTGTTCCTGGCCCTGCTGGAGCAGGAACGCAGCGACTTCGCCGTGATCGCGCGCCACTGCGGCATTCCGCTCGACGCGCTGGAGCGCGACCTGCGGCAGGAAGTGGCCGGCTTCAAAACGGGCAGCAGCCGCACGCCGGTGTTTTCCAAACATTTGCCGACGCTGTTCGAACACGCCTGGCTGATCGCGTCGCTGGCCGCGCCGCAGCCGGACCAGATCCGCAGCGGCCATCTGCTGCTGGCCTTGTTGACGGAACCTGAACTGTCGCAGCTGGCGTATCGCGGCTCCAGGCGCTTCGCCCAATTCCGCGTTGAAGAACTCAAGCACCAGCTGGAAAAAATCGCGCAAGGCTCGCAAGAGCAGGCCGTTGCGGCGCCGGTTGTGGACGATGACCCCGCCGTCGATCTGGCGACGCCTGCCGCCGCGCGCACGCCGGCGCTGGACCAATACACCACCAACCTCACGCAACTGGCGCGCGACGGCAAGCTCGATCCGGTCATCGGCCGCGAAATGGAAATCCGCCAGGCCATCGACATCCTGATGCGGCGGCGCCAGAACAATCCCATCCTGACCGGCGAGGCCGGCGTCGGCAAGACCGCCGTGGTCGAGGGGCTGGCGCTGCGCATCGCCGGCGGCACGGTACCGCCGGTGCTGCAAGGCGTGCAGCTGCATGCGCTGGACATGGGTCTGTTGCAGGCCGGCGCCAGCGTCAAGGGCGAGTTCGAAAGCCGGCTCAAAAACGTCATCGACGAAGTGCGCAAAAGCCCGCATCCCATCATCCTGTTCATCGACGAGGCGCACACCATGATAGGCGCCGGTGGCCAGGCCGGCCAGAACGACGCGGCCAACCTGCTCAAGCCGGCGCTGGCGCGCGGCGAGCTGCGCACCATCGCGGCGACGACGTGGAGCGAGTATAAGAAATACTTCGAGAAGGATGCCGCGCTGGCGCGGCGCTTCCAGGTGGTGAAGGTCGAGGAGCCGGGCGAGGACGTCGCCTGCGCCATGCTGCGCGCGATGGCGCCGCTGATGGAGCGCCACTTCAATATCCGCATCCGCGACGAGGCGGTGACGGCAGCGGTGCGGCTGTCGCACCGCTACATCACCGGCCGCCAGCTGCCCGACAAGGCGATCAGCGTGCTCGATACCGCCTGCGCGCGCGTCGCGCTGGGACAGAGCGCGGCGCCGGCGGCGCTGGAAGCGGCCGAGAAAAGCATCGAACACGTCGCCGCCGAAATCGCGGCGCTGGAGCGCGACGACGACGGGCCGCGCCACGCCGCGCGCTTGAAAATCCTGCGCGCGTCGCACGGTGTGCATCGGCAGGAGCATGCAGCGCACAAGGAGCGCTGGCGGCGCGAGCAAGCCATCGTCGCCGACATCGGCCGGCGGCGCGCCGCGCTCGACGCCGGCGCCGGCGACACGCCGGAGATCCGCGCGCAGATTGAAGAACTGGCGGCCGTGCAGGGAGAATCGGCGATGGTGCCGATCGAAGTCGATGCGCAGATCGTCGCCGCCATCGTCTCCGGCTGGACCGGCATCCCCTTGGGTAAAATGGTCAAGGACGACATCCGCACCGTGCTCAATCTGGGCGACGCGCTGCAGCAGCGCATCCTCGGCCAGCCGCACGCCATCGAAGCGGTGGCCCAGCGCGTGCGCACCTCGCGCGCCCAACTCGACGATCCGAACAAGCCGGCCGGCGTGTTCATGTTCGTCGGCCCGTCCGGCGTCGGCAAGACCGAAACCGCGCTGGCGCTGGCCGAGCTGCTGTATGGCGGCGAACGCAAACTCATCACCATCAACATGAGCGAGTACCAGGAGGCGCACAGCGTCTCCGGCCTGAAAGGTTCGCCGCCCGGCTACGTCGGCTATGGCGAGGGCGGCGTGCTGACCGAGGCGGTGCGCCGCAATCCCTACAGCGTGGTGCTGCTCGACGAAATCGAGAAGGCCCATTCCGACGTCACCGAACTGTTTTTCCAGGTCTTCGACAAGGGTGTGCTCGATGACGCGGAAGGGCGCGAGATCGACTTCCGCAACACCATCATCATCGCCACCTCCAACGTCGGCTCGGCGCAGCTGATGCAGGCCTGCCTGAACAAGCCTGAGGCCGAGCTGCCCACGCCGGAGCAGCTGGAATTGCTGCTGCGGCCCGCGCTGATGAAACACTTCAAGCCGGCCTTCCTCGGCCGCCTGAAAGTGGTGCCCTTCTATCCGATAGTTGACACGGTCCTGGCCAGCATCATCGCGCTGAAGCTGCGCCGCATTGAGCAGCGCGTGCGCGACAACCATCGTGCCGATTTCATCTGCGACGCCTCGCTGGTCGATGCGGTGCTGGCGCGCTGCACCGAAGTCGATACCGGCGCCCGCAATGTCGACCATATCCTGAACGGCAGCCTGCTGCCGGAGATCGCGCAGGCGGTACTGGCGAAGATGGCCGACGGCGCCGCCATCAGCAAAATCAAGGTCGGCGCCAACCCGCAGGGCCAATTCAAATACACCATGAAGTGACAGGAGATCAATCATGTTCAGCATCGCGCAACTGCTCATCCCCATCAGCGCCACGCACAGCTGCGGCGAAGACATCTCGTTCAGCGCCGAGGTGGACGCCATCGCCAAGGCGCGTTTGTACGACGACCCCACGCTCGACCAGGGCGAATGGGTGGTCGCGTTGAAGGAGGCCGACTGGCCCTTCGTCGCCGCGCGCTGCGCCAAGCTGATTGAAGCCAGGAGCAAGGACCTGAGGCTGGCTGTCTGGCTGGCCGAGGCGCAGGCCAAAACGCGCGGCTTCCGCGGCCTGGGCGACGCCTACGCCGTGCTGGCCGGGTTGTGCGAACATTATTGGGACGGCCTGCATCCGCAGCCGGACGACGGCCATTACGAGCAACGCGTCGGCAATCTGGCGTGGCTGCTGGCGCGCACGCCGCTGCTGGTCAAGCAGATGGCGCTGACCGAGGGCGCGGCCTATGCGCTGGCCGATTTCGAGTCGGCCCGCCAGCGCGCCAGCAGCGCCGATACGACGCCGCCGCAGAACTGGGGCGCGCCGACGCCGGACGCCGGCCAGACGCTGGCCGAACTGGAGGCCGAGCGGCGCCGCAACTCCGCGCGCTTCAACGACGCCTTGCTGGCCGACGCGGAATACTGCCTGGCCACGCTGCTGCAGCTTGAACGCGTCGTCGACGAGCGGCTGGGCGCCGACGGTCCCGGTTTCAGCGCGGCGCGCGACGCGCTGGCGGGCGTCATCCATTTCATCAAGCCGCTGGCCGGCGCGCACGCTGTGACGGCATCGCCAGCTGCGCTGTCGAATGGTGTCGCCCACAGCGTGGATGCACCGGCGCAGGCCATGGCGGTCGACGGCCCGATACGCAATCGCGCGCAGGCGCTGGCGCAGTTGCGCATGGTCGGCGAATTTTTCCGCGCCACCGAACCGCACAGCCCGGTCGCCTATCTGGCCGACAAGGCCGCCCGCTGGGGCGAGTTGCCGCTGCATCTGTGGCTGCGCGCCGTCATCAAGGACCCCGCCGCCATCGCCGACCTGGACGAGTTGCTGGGCGCAGTCGAGGCGCCGCGATGACGCGCCGCAGCAATGGCTGGCAGGTCGCAAGCCGCCCCTTGCCCTGACTGCCCTCCGGTAAATCAGTTGAAATATTTCCCCGAACAGTACACACTCGGATGTACCGTAGCGTCGCTGTCATTGTGAAGGGGATGACCCATGAAGAATCTGAAGATCGGTGCCCGCCTCGGCGTGGGATTTTCCGTGGTGCTGCTGCTGTTGACGGTGCTGACGGCGATCGGCATCCTGCGCATGAACCGCGCCAGCGATATGACCGATGAAATGATCAACGTCCGCATGCACAACGAGCGGCTGATTTCCGAATGGTTCAAGGTCATCGAAGTGAACGCCGTGCGCGCGACCGCCGCCTGGCAGGTCGCCGACGCCGATGCCCAGAAGG
>Ga0209848_1000678_pt1 | contig 11828 bp, 11 predicted proteins | sample OrgsoiDNA_201062_FD_185810 | JGI IMG/M metagenome (GOLD analysis project Ga0209848, IMG submission 185810) | Permafrost soil microbial communities from the Arctic, to analyse light accelerated degradation of dissolved organic matter (DOM) -... | ecosystem: Environmental > Terrestrial > Soil >...
TCGCCTTCACGGTCGGCATCATGTCGCTGATGGACACCTTGTTCGGCATCCCGATGGCCGATATCCTGACCCAGATCCCGGTCAATGAAGACGTGTCCGAGGCGCTGATGTACCGCGCCGGCTTCTTCGGCGACCTGCTCAAGCTGGCCGAATGCGTCGAGCGCATCGAGGACATGGAAGAGTATATCGTGCCGACCTTGCGCGACCTGGCCATGTCGACCGATGAGCTGGTCGAGCTGGAAATGGCCGCCTTCGAGTGGAGCGACAACGTCGTGCGCTACGCTTTGTAAGCCCTCGCCGCTCCACCGAAACGCCGCAGTGGCTATGCTACTGGCGGCGTTTTTTTATGCGCGGGCCGGGCCTGCCTGTCAAATCAGGGCGCCGGTCAAGTGGCGTGCCCCTTGTTGTTTAGTCCACGGCGGCCGAAAAAAGTTCAAGCTCGTGGTGGATACAACAGTTCATCGCCATGCCGTTAAATTTATTGATAAAAAACCATTCTTTCCAGTATGCTGGCGTGCGCGCGACGCTCTCGTCGCCGCTTTCATTTTTCGGGATGCAATATGGCGCCAGTACTGCTCAGAGTGACCCAGCTGTCCAAATCCTACGGCGCGCGGCTGGCCGTCGACCAGGTCTCGTTCGACGTGCAACAGGGCCAGACCGTCGGCCTGCTGGGCCCCAACGGCGCCGGCAAGTCGACCACCGTCAGCATGATCTGCGGCCTGCTGCGCGCCGACAGCGGCAGCGTGGCCATGGATGGCGCGCCCATCGGCCAGGGCCGCAACTCGGCCAAGCGCAAGATCGGCTACGTGCCGCAGGAGCTGGCGCTGTACGAGGACTTGTCGGCGCTGGAAAACCTCAAGCTGTTCGGCGCGCTGTACGGCCTGAAAGGCGCGCCGCTGAAGGCGCGCTGCGAACAGGTACTGGCGCTGGTCAACCTGGTCGACCGCGCCGCCGACAAGCCCGCCACTTTCTCCGGCGGCATGAAACGGCGCCTGAATATCGCCGCCGCGCTGCTGCACGATCCGCAGCTGCTGATCCTCGACGAGCCCACCGTCGGCGTCGATCCGCAAAGCCGCAACGCCATCTTCGAGACGCTGGAGCAGCTCAAGCGCGCCGGCCGTTCGCTGATTTATACCAGCCACTACATGGAGGAGGTCGAGCGATTGGCAGACCACATCGTCATCATCGACCACGGCAAGGTGCTGGCCAACGAAAGCCCGGACGCGCTGTATCGCCGCCTGCCGGCGCAGGCCGCGCTGCGGGTCGAGCTGGCGCAGGCGCCCGCCGGGGAACTGCTGGAGCTGCTGCATCAGCAGCCCGGCGTGGGCGGCGTGCGCGTCGCCGGCCTGGCGCTCGACATCGGCCTGGCCGGCGCCGAACAGGCCGCGCCGCTGCTGGCGTGGCTGGCCGCGCAGGGCAGCGCGCCGCTGCACTTCGCCACCGCCAAGACCAAGCTGGAAGACATCTTCCTCAACCTCACCGGCCGCAGCCTGCGCGACTAAGGAAACCACATGACCGCACTGATCGCCCTGATACGCAAAGACCTGATCCTGTACCGCGACAACCGGCGCGCACTGATGCTCAACCTGGTGATGCCGATTTTGCTGGCGGCTTTTTTCGGTTCGATGTTCGGCGGCTCCGGCGCCAGCGCGCCGGGCAAGATCGACGTCGGCCTGGTGCAGCAGGACCAGAGCGAGGTGGCGCGCAAGATCGCGGCCGGCCTGAAAGCCGACGCCAGCCTGCACGTGACCGAGCTGAGCCTGCCTGATGCGCAGGCGCTGGTGCGCAAGGGCGAACTGCCGGTCGCCGTGGTGATCCCGGCGGGCTTCGGCGAACAGGCCGGCGCCGCGCTGTTCAGCGGCCGCGACAAGCCGCAGGTGCCGCTCTACTTCGACCCGTCGCAATCGGCGGTGCTGGCGATGGTCAAGGGCATGTTGACGCAGCAGGTGATGCAGAACGTCAGCGCCGAAGTGTTCAGCGCGGGCGCCAGCCAAAAATATGTCGACCAGGCGCTGGAACGGTTGCACAGCCATCCACTGCAAGGCGAGCAGCAAACGCAGCTGACGACTTTCCTCGGCAGCCTGAAGACCTTCCAGGCGCAGCGCGCCGCAGTGCCGGCCACCGGCGCGTCACAGGGCATGGCCAGCGGCGGCGGCATGACGATGCCGTTCGCCACGCAGGACCAGGCGCTCAGCACGGGGCCGAAGTACAACGGCTACGCGCATTCGTTCGCCGGCATGGGCGTGCAGTTCATCCTGTTCATGGGCATAGACCTGGGCATCGGGGTGCTGCTGGCGCAGCGCACCGGCATCTGGAACCGCCAGCTGGCCGCGCCGGTGACGCTGACCACGGTGCTGCTGGCGCGTGCCATCTCCGGCGCCCTGATCGCGCTGGGCCTGCTGTGCGGGATCTTCCTGGCCGCCGTGCTGATCTTCAAAGTACAGATCAGCAATCCGCTCGGCTTCTTCGGCGTGGCGCTATGCTTCGCGTCGATGACGTCGAGCTTCGGCCTGCTGATCGCCGCCTACGGCAAGACGCCGGAGGGCGCGCGCGGCATCGCCGTCTTCGCGACGATGATCCTGGTGATGCTGGGCGGCGCGTGGGTGCCGTCGTTTATCTTCCCGCAGTGGATGCAGTCGGCCACGCTGTTTATTCCGACGCGCTGGGCCGTGGACGGTTTCGACGCGATGACCTGGCGCGGCCTCGGCCTCAACGTCGCGCTGAAATCGATGGCGGTGCAATTGGGCTACGCCGCCGTGTTCGCGACGCTGGCCATCACCAAGTTCCGCCGCGAACAGCAATAAGGCGATGACGGTGCAAATCAAAACGATAGGCTTGATCGGCGGGATAGGATGGGCCTCTAGCCTGGAGTATTACCGCCTGATTAACGAAGCCGTCACGGCCCGCATGGGGCCAGCGCACAGCGCAAGGATCATTTTATTCAGCCTGAACCAGTTTGACTTCACCTCGCGCGCGGCCGAGGAAAGTCCCGCTGCGATCGAGGCGTTTTTGATGGAGACAGGCGGCCGTTTAAAAACGGCCGGGGCGGATTTCTTTTTGCTGTGCGCGAATGGCGCGCACCGATACGCGCCGGGGGTGGTGCCGAATATCGACTTGCCCTTCGTGAGCATCGTTGACGAAACCGCGAAACAGGTACAACTTTCCGGCGTCAAAAAAGTTGGGCTGCTCGGCGTAAAACAAACGATGTCCGGGAATTTTTACCAAAACGCTTTGGCGAATTTTGGCGTGTCGACCGTGACTCCGCATGCCGCCGATCAGCACACCGTTCACGAAATAATATATTCGGAATTGGTACACAATAGAGTCAGTGAAAATAGCCGGACCGTCTTCGTGAAGATTATCGATCAATTGATTGCGGACGGCGCCGAGGCCATCATCCTGGGATGCACCGAAATTCCCTTGCTGATCCGGCCGGAGGATGTTGCTGTCCCCGTGTTCAACACCACTGAAATTCATTGTGACGCCGCGGTGCGATTCGCCTTCGGCGCGTAGGCTGGAATATGAATAAAGATATCACTGAAATCGACGGCGCCTGCCACTGCGGAACGGTGCAATTCCACGTCCGGCTGACGGATGGTTTGCACACGGCGCGGCGCTGCAACTGCTCTTACTGCCGCATGCGCGGCGCGGTCGCGGTGTCGGCCGACTTGTCGGACATCCAGATCACGGCGGGGCAGGAGGCGTTGACGCTGTACCAGTTCAACAGCATGCAAGCGAAGCACTACTTCTGTTCCAGATGCGGCATCTACACCCACCATCAGCGCCGCTCGAATCCGCAGCAATACGGCGTCAACGTCGCCTGCCTGGACGGCATCAGCCCTTTCGATTTTGCAGAGGTGCCCGTCAATGAAGGCCGCGCCCATCCCAAGGATGCGGGCGCGGGTAGCCGCTCGGCGATTGCCGGACATCTTAAATTTATTCCGAGTGCAGAGTAGGGGTGTTTTAAATTATGTCAGTCAGCGGATTCAATCACTACAACCTGCGCGCGGACCGCGCGACGCTCGACGCCCTGCGTGATTTCTACGTGGCGGTCGTCGGTTTGCAGCCCGGCCACCGGCCCCCGTTCGACAGCTTCGGCTACTGGCTGTATATCGGGCCGCAGGCGGTGCTTCATCTGAGCGAGTCGGGACCGCATGAACAGCGTCCCGCCGGCGTGGTCAACACCTTCGATCACGTCGCATTCTCGTGCACGAACTTTGCCGAATTCGAGGCGCACCTGCAGCGGCTGGACATCGCTTACAAAAGCCACGATGTGCCGCTGACCGGGCAACGCCAGATCTTTTTCAAGGATAGCGCCGGCAACGGCGTGGAACTGAACTTTGCTGAAAGCGAGCGCTGACGGCGGATGAAAATAGGCATGCAGACGTGGGGCAGCCACGGCGATATCCGGCCCTTCCTCGCGCTGGCGGAAGGATTGCAGCTTGCGGGACATGAGGTCAGTTTGCTCATCACCTGCGTCGACAGCGCCGCGTATGAGGGCATGGTTTCGCGCCACGGCGTGAACATTCGTGTGATCGCCTCGCCGGTGATCACGCTCGAGGAGGCGGAGAAAATCGGTCACACCGCGTTCAACACGCGCAATCCGATGGCGCAGATGGCGGCCATTTTGCGTCTCTGTTTCGCCCCGGCCGAAGATGCGATGTTCGCGGCGGCGCGGGATTTGTGCGCGGAGTCGGAGCTGTTGATCGGCCATTATTTCATGCATCCTTTACAGATCGCGGCGGAACGGGCGGGCAAGCCCTATGTCAGCGTGTTGCTGTCGCATGCCGCCGTGCCGAGCGCGTTCAACCATCCGATCGGCCTTCCCCTGTTGGGACACATCGGCAATCGCATACTGTGGTGGCTGACGAAGGCCGCGATCAATCGCGCCGTCCGGCCGTACCCGAACCGGCTGCGCAAGCTGCTCAATATGCAGCCAGCCGGCGACATCGTGACCGAGGTCTGGATATCGCAGTTATTGACGCTGGTGGCGGTCAGTCCGCAGATCTGCCAACGCCAGCCGGACTGGCCGTCGTGGATCAATGTCTGCGGTTTCCTGGACATGCCCAACCTTCCGCTGGAGGGATCAGTGCCCGAGACCTTGGCCTCGTTCCTGGCGGCCGGTGCCGAGCCGGTTTACATGACCTTCGGCAGCTGGATGCCGCGTGACGTGGCCAGTCAAAGCGAGACCTTGCGGCTGTTGACGCAGGCCGCCACGCTGGCCGGCTGCCGCGCGATCATACAAAGTCCCGGCTGGCGCGAGTGCGGCTTTGTCTCCGACGCGCATATCCTGTACGTCTCGGCCGCGCCCCACCATGTGATTTTCCCCATGTGCCAGGCAGTGGTGCATCATGGCGGCGCCGGCACGACGCAATCGGCGACGCTCGCGGGCAAGCCGTCCGTCGTGGTGGCGCACATCAGCGAACAGGAACATTGGGGGCGCGAATTGCAGCGCATCGGCATCGCCGGCAAGCCGGAAAAGCGCCGCGGCCTGACCGCCAGGCGCTTGAGCGAGCAGCTCAAATTTTTACTCGGCCGGCCGGAACTGAAAACAAAAGCCGCCGCCATCGCCGAGGCGATGGCGCACGAAAATGGCGTGGCGGCGGCGGTTGAATTGATCGAGCAGACATTGAGAGTCCACGCGTAGGCAGATTCTCAGCGCTGTGACATCACGACAGATTCGGCGCCAGCCAGCGTTCCAGTTCCACCTTGTCGACACCACGGCGCGCGGCCATGTCATTGAGCTGGTCCTCGCCGATTTTTCCCACCACGAAATACTTCGATTCGGGATGCGCGAAGTAGAAGCCCGACACCGCCGCTCCCGGATACATGGCATACGACTCGGTCAGCTGCATGCCGATTTCCTCGGCCTGCATGACCTTGAACATGTCGGCCTTGACCGTGTGTTCCGGGCAGGCCGGATAGCCGGGCGCGGGACGGATGCCTACATATTTTTCGGCGATCATGTCGTCGTTGCTCAGCTGCTCGCCGGCCGCGTAACCCCACAAATCCTTGCGCACGCGGTCGTGCAGGTATTCGGCGAAGGCCTCTGCCAGGCGGTCGGCCAGCGACTTGAGCATGATCGACGAGTAGTCGTCGTGCGCGTCTTCAAAACGCTGCTCGTACTTCTCGATGCCGAGGCCCGACGTCACCGCGAACATGCCGATGTAATCCTTCACACCCGATGCTTTCGGCGCGATGAAATCGGCCAGGCACTGGTTGGGCCGCTGCACGCCGTCGACCAGCGGCTTGACGCCCTGCTGGCGCAAGCCGTAGTAGGTGAAGGCGACCTGCTCGCGCGCGTCGTCGGTGTAAATTTCGATGTCGTCGTCGTTGACGCTGTTGGCGGGCAGCAGCGAGACCACGCCGTTGGCCGTCAGCCAGCGGCCGTCGATGACTTTCTTCAGCAGCGCCTGGCCTTCCTCATACACTTTGCTGGCCGCCTCGCCGACGACTTCATCGGTCAGGATGGCGGGGAAGGGACCGGCCAGATCCCAGGTCTGGAAGAACGGGCCCCAGTCGATGTATTGCGCGATGGTCGCCAGGTCGACGTTCTTGAACACGCGGCGGCCGATGAACTTCGGCTTGACCGGCGTTTGCGCGCCGTCGAAGGGCAGCAGCATCTTGTTGGCGCGCGCCGCCGCCAGCGGCAAGATCGGCAGCGCTTTTTTATTCGCGTGCTGCTCGCGGATGCGCACATAATCCTGCGCGATATCGTCGATGTACTGGTCGCGGCTTTCCGGCGTCAGCAGCGACTGCGCCACCGACACCGAGCGCGATGCGTCCGGCACGTAGACCACCGGGCCTTCGTAGTTGTGGGCGATCTTGACGGCCGTGTGGGCGCGGCTGGTGGTGGCGCCGCCGATCAGCAGCGGGATTTTCAGCATGCGGAAATGCTCGTCGCGCTGCATCTCCTTGGCGACATAGGCCATCTCTTCGAGCGATGGCGTGATCAGGCCGGACAGGCCGATGATGTCGGCGTTTTCGATTTTTGCGCGGGCGAGGATTTCCGAGCAGGGCACCATCACGCCGAGGTTGACCACCTCGAAGTTATTACATTGCAGGACCACGGTGACGATGTTCTTGCCGATGTCGTGCACGTCGCCCTTGACGGTGGCCATGATGATTTTGCCTTTCGGCTTGGCGACGATGCCGGTGCGTTTTTCCTCCAGCAGTTTTTCTTCTTCGATGTAGGGGATCAAGTGGGCCACGGCCTGCTTCATCACGCGCGCCGATTTGACCACCTGCGGCAGGAACATCTTGCCTTGTCCGAACAGGTCGCCGACGACGTTCATGCCGTTCATCAGCGGGCCTTCGATGACGTGGATGGGACGGCCGCCGTTATGCAGCAGTTCCTGGCGCGCCTCCTCGGTGTCTTCGACGATGAACTGGGTGATGCCGTGCACCAGCGCGTGCGACAAGCGCTCCTGCACCGTGCCTTCGCGCCAGACCAGGTTCTGCACTTCGGCCTTGCCGCCGGCCTTCAGCGTGCCGGCGATTTCGATCATGCGTTCGGTCGAGTCTTCGCGGCGGTTCAGCACCACGTCCTCGACGCGCTCGCGCAGCTCGGCCGGCAAGTCGTCGTAGACGCCGACCATGCCGGCGTTGACGATGCCCATCGTCATGCCGGCCTTGATGGCGTGGTAAAGGAACACGGTGTGGATCGCCTCGCGCGCCGGGTCGTTGCCGCGGAAGCTGAACGAGACGTTGGAGACGCCGCCCGAAATTTTCGCGTGCGGCAGATTGTCCTTGATCCAGCGGGTGGCGTTGATGAAGTCGACCGCGTAGTTGTTGTGCTCTTCGATGCCGGTGGCGATGGCGAAGATGTTCGGGTCGAAGATGATGTCTTCCGGCGGGAAGCCCACTTGCTCGGTGAGGATCTTATAGGCGCGCGCGCAGATTTCGGTCTTGCGCTCGAAGGTGTCGGCCTGACCTTTTTCGTCGAAGGCCATGACGATGACGGCGGCGCCGTAGCGGCGGCACAAGCCGGCCTGGCGGATGAATTCCTCCTCGCCTTCCTTCATCGAGATCGAGTTGACGATGGCCTTGCCCTGCACGCATTTGAGGCCTGCTTCGATCACCGACCATTTCGACGAGTCGATCATGATGGGCACGCGCGAGATGTCCGGCTCCGACGCGATCAGGTTCAAAAAGCGCGTCATCGCGGCCTGCGAATCGAGCATCGCCTCGTCCATGTTGATGTCGATGACCTGGGCGCCGTTTTCCACCTGCTGGCGCGCCACGCTGAGCGCCTCGTCGTACTGCTCGTTGAGGATCATGCGCGCGAACGCTTTCGAGCCGGTGACGTTGGTGCGCTCGCCGACGTTGACGAACAGCGAGGTCTCGTCGATCGTGAACGGCTCCAGTCCGGACAGGCGCTGCGCCACCGGGATTTCCGGCACGGTGCGCGGCTCGGTGGTGGCCAGCAGCTTGGCGATGGCGCCGATGTGGTCGGGCGTGGTGCCGCAGCAGCCGCCGGCGATGTTGACGAAGCCGGCGTCGGCGAACTCGCGCAGCAGCGCCGAGGTGTCGGCCGGCAGCTCGTCGAAGCCGGTGTCGCTCATCGGATTGGGCAGGCCGGCGTTGGGGTAGATGCAGACGTAGGTGTCGGCGATCTTCGACAGTTCCTCGGCGTAGGGGCGCATCAGCGCCGCGCCCAGCGCGCAATTGAGGCCGATGGTCAGCGGCTTGGCGTGGCGCACCGAGTTCCAGAACGCCGGCACGGTCTGGCCGGACAGGATGCGGCCGGAGGCGTCGGTGACGGTCCCGGAGATCATCAGCGGCAGGCGTGGCGTGTCCGGGTGCTCGGCGAAATACAGGTCGATGGCGAACAGCGCGGCCTTGCAGTTGAGGGTGTCGAAGATGGTCTCGACCAGCAGCACGTCGGCGCCGCCTTCGACCAGGCCGCGAACCTGCTCGTGGTAGGCCGCGACCAGCTGGTCGAAGGTGACGTTGCGCGCGGCCGGGTCGTTGACGTCGGGCGAGATCGAGGCCGTCTTCGGCGTCGGTCCGAGCGCGCCGGCGACGAAGCGCGGCTTGTCGGCGCTGCTGTACTTGTCGCAGGCGGCGCGCGCCAGCTTGGCGGCGGCCACGTTCATCTCGTAGGCCAGATGGGCCATGTGGTAGTCGTCCTGCGCGATGGTGGTCGCGCCGAAGGTGTTGGTTTCGATCAGGTCGGCGCCGGCGGCCAGGTAGCGCTCGTGGATTTCCTGGATGATGTGCGGCTGCGTCAGCGTCAGCAGCTCGTTGTTGCCCTTGACGAACAGCTCGCGCGCGCCGGAGTCCGCCGGCGCGGCGAAGTCGATGAAGCGGCCGTTCGGGCCGCCGCGGTACGCTTCCTCATCGAGTTTGTACTGCTGAATGATGGTGCCCATCGCGCCGTCGAGGATCATGATGCGGCGCGCGAGGATGGCGCGCAGCTGGGCATCGGTCTTGGACATCAGGGGGAAGGGCGCGGTGTTATTCATTTAGCACTTTCAAAGAGCGGATACGACGGCGGGACGGCCTAAAATTATACGGCATCGCGCGATATGCTTCAGGCGGCTGCTGCGTTGCAGCAACAACAGTGGCGTCGGCGGCACGGCTGTGTATCGTTTTGTGTAGCGCACGGGCGGCGGAAACATGGCGATACCAAGCGGGGCTATCTTGTCATGTTGCCGACACATGCCGGCCAGACAATGTCGTCATCGCCCGCACAACGATAGGCACGCCATGAAACTCCCACTGCTTTATTTGTCCACGCTGGCTTACACCACGCTGATTATGGCGTGGATTTGCTACGCCGGTTATTGCCGCTAGGCGCCGTCGTTGTGCGCAATCGGCACAAATCATGTGCGCGCCATGCGCTGGTGCGGGCGGGTTCGCGGATCTAGGATGGAGGCTCTTTAATCTTCCTGAAAGCCGATTATGCCCATCCTGAACGTCACCCTTTCCATCGAGCCCGACGCGGCACTGTCGGCGCGCGTCGCCGCCTCCCTGTCGCAGTTGACCGCGCAGATCTTGCAGAAGGACGCGGCGCTGACGTCGATCGCCATCGCCCACGTCGATCCGGCGCACTGGTTCATCGGCGGCACGCCGCTGGCGCAACAGCGCAAGAACAGCTTCTTCCTCGACATCGTCATCACCGACGAGACCAACACGGCCACGCAGAAGGCGGCCTATATCGACGCCGTGTTCAACGCGATGGGCGAGCTGCTCGGCGAGTTGCACGAGGTCAGCTACATCCACGTCCACGACGCGCGCCCCGCCGCCTGGGGCTACGGCGGCCTGACGCAGCAGTTCCGCGCGGTGCGCAAGCTGCTGCGCTGAGTGCCAAATTGACGGCAGCGCAGCATGGCGCAGCGGGATCGGGGTATCATGAAAGCTCGCTCAGTCGGAAAATAAGGAAGCGATCATGAACAAGGAAATTGTTTTTCTTGTCGAGGAGGCTGTCGAGGGCGGATACCTTGCCCGTGCCGTCGGGCAGTCAATCTATACAGAGGCCGATGACATCGAGTCGCTGTATCAGATGATACGGGACGCGGTGCGCTGCCATTTCGATGAAGGTGGAGGCCCTCAGGTGATACGCTTGCAGTTCATACGTGAAGAAGTCATCGCGGCATGAAGTTGCCGCGCGATCTGTCCGGCGCAAAGCTCATCAAAGCTCTAGAAAAGATGGGCTACAAGGAGTTACGCCAGACAGGGAGCCATGTCCGCCTCGTTTGCGTGACCGATACTGCACATCATCTGACCATCCCCTTGCACGACCCGTTAAAAGTAGGCACGTTGTCGGCAATCCTGGCCGACGCTGCCGATCAGCATTGCATCACGCGTGAACAACTGATCGATAGGATTTTTTGATGTGTTAAGTCAGCCCCAGTCGCGCGCCTGATACAGCGCGGCGGCGAAATCGACGAACGCCCGCACCTTCGGCGACAGGTGGCGGCTCTGCGGATACAGCGCATACAGCTCGCGCGGGCGCATCGCGTAGCCGGGCAGCACGCGCACCAGGGCGCCACGCTTTAACTCTTCATGGACGATGAACGAGGCCGTGCTGACGATGCCCAGTCCCGCCAGCGCGGCCGCGCGCAGCGCGACGCCGGTGTTCGCTTGCAGCGTGCCCTTCACGGTGACGCTGTCGCGCGCGCCGTCGGCGTTGGTGTAGCTCCAGTCGTTCGGTTTGGCGGCCTGGGTGTAGACCAGGCAGTTGTGGCGCAGCAGGTCGGCCGGCGTGTGCGGCGTGCCGTGCCGCGCCAGATAGGCCGGCGCGGCCACCGTCACCAGCGCGCTGCTGGCCAGGCGCCGGGCAACCAGCGTGGAGTCGGGCAGGTCGCGGGTCAGGCGCAGCGCGACGTCGAAGCCGTCCTCGATCAGGTCGACGATGCGGTCGTTGCAGACCAGGTCGATGTGCAGCTCGGGATGCAGCGCGAGGAAATCCGGCAGCCACGTTGCCAGTTCCAGCGTGCCGAAGGCCATCGGCGCGTTGATGCGCAGGCTGCCGGACGGCCGCGCGTGGTGCTGGCCGACGGCGCGGTCGGCGGCGTCGAGCGAGTCGAGGATCTGGCGGCTGGCGTCGTAATACTCCTTGCCGGCTGCGGTGAGGGCGAAGCGGCGCGTGGTGCGGTTCAGCAGCTGCGCGCCGAGCTGTTCTTCCAGCTGGCGGATCTGGCGCGAGACGACGGTGTGCGAGATGTCGAGGGCGGCGGCGGCGGCGGTGAAGCTGCCCAGTTCGACCACGCGGCGCAAGGCCCTCAGTGCTGCCAGTTGGTCCATCGACGCCTTCGGTTTTGTCGGTCGGCGCATAGCGCCTTCAGGTACGGGCGCTATGCAATTCATGCGGAAGGGTTATG
>Ga0209848_1000679_pt1 | contig 11826 bp, 13 predicted proteins | sample OrgsoiDNA_201062_FD_185810 | JGI IMG/M metagenome (GOLD analysis project Ga0209848, IMG submission 185810) | Permafrost soil microbial communities from the Arctic, to analyse light accelerated degradation of dissolved organic matter (DOM) -... | ecosystem: Environmental > Terrestrial > Soil >...
CGTCGCGCGCTCTGTCGATTCCGGCGCGGCCGCGCTGCGACTGCTGCGCGACGATCCGCATGAGGTGGTGCTGATGGACTGGAACATGCCGGACCTGGACGGCATCGAGACCACGCGCCGGCTGCACGACGATCCGGCGCTGACGGTGTTGCCGACGGTGCTGATGGTGACCGAGTTCACGCGCGAGCATATCCGCCGCGAGGCCGAGCTGGCCGGTGTCGCCGCCTTCCTGACCAAGCCGGTCAACCCCGGCCAGCTGTTCGGCGCCGTGCTGGCCGCGCTCGGCTTCGAGCCGGCGCGCGTGCCCGAGCCGGCCGCCGCGCCGGCGCCGCTGTCGACAGCGGCGCTGCGGCTGCGCGGCGCGCGCGTGCTGGTGGTCGATGACAATGTCATCAACCAGCAGGTGGCGCGCGACGTGCTGCTGCGCGCCGGCGTGCTGGTCGACCTGGCCGGCGGCGGGCTGGAGGCGACGCGCATGGTCGACCAGACCCGCTACGACGCCGTGCTGATGGACATCCAGATGCCGGCCATGGACGGCTACCAGGCCACGGCCCGCATCCGCGAGCGCAACCAGCACGCCGGCCTGCCGGTGATCGCCATGACGGCGCACGCCGTGGCCGGCTTTCGCGAAGCCAGCCTGGCCGCCGGCATGAACGATTTCGTCACCAAGCCGATCGATCCGGAGACGCTGTATGCGGTGCTGGCGAGCTGGCTGGCGCCCGAGCCGGCCGTCGCCGGAGCGCCGGCGCCGCAGCCCGCGCCGGACGGCGCGCCGCCACCGCACGGCATCGACAGGGCTGCCGCGCTGGCCCGGCTGGGCGGCAACGAGGCGCTGCTGGCCACCTTGCTGCGCCGCTTTCTCGAGGATTTTGCTGGCTGCCCGGAACTGATCCTGGCGGCCATCGGGCGCGGCCAGTTCGATGACGCGGCCGCGCTGGTACACCGGCTCAGGGGCGCGGCCGGCAACCTGTCGATGCCGCAGTTGCAGCGCAGCGCCGGCGAACTGGAGGAGCTACTGCTGGCGCCCGGCCGTGGCCCGCTCGACAGCGCGTTGGCCGCTTTCGGCAACGCGCTCGAAACGGTCATCGACGGCGTGCGCGCCGCCGATGCCGGCGAGGATAGCGCGCCGCGTCAGAGCGCGCCGGTTTCGCCGTAGCGCAGCTCCACCGTCTCGCGCCGGCCCGAGGCCGGGCCGCAGCCGCGGACGGCGATCACGGCGTCGCGCAAGTGCTCCAGGCCCAGCGCGCGTTCGATGTCGACGTCGTTGACGGCGACGGTGATCTCGATAAGCTGGCCCACGATGGCGCATTCCGCGCAGACCTGGCGCGCGACCCGGTCGCCGCGCTGGCCGGCATCGGCATCACACTGAACCCGGCCGATGTCCCCGCCGTGCGCAGCCTGCCGTCCGCGCAGCGCATTGCCGCCGACCTGGCCGCCGTCAAGGACAAGCTGGAAAGCGCCGCCGCCATGGTGTTGTTCCGCGTCTCGGGCACGGCCTGAGGGCGGGCTGGGCGCGCGTCGCCGCCGTCATCGTCCGGCGGCGCGTGCCTGTCGATCCGGCGCGCCGACGCCGCCGTGATCCAGCAGCGAGCCGGCCGCCATGCTGGCCGGCTCGTTTTCCTTTACATCATATCGATCCGTCCGTAGACGCCGTGCGCCTCGTCGGCCGGGCCGGCGGTGTAGAACAAGGTGTTGCTTGGCTGGCTGTCGACGCCGTTGCCGAAGGCGATACCCCACAAACCATCGAGCGTCAGCGGCGTGCCGTTGGCCCCGGCCAGCTGGCCCTGCCACGCACCGCTGACCGGATCGTAGGCGTTGATCTTGCCGTCGCCGAAATTGGCCACCAGCAGCATGCCGCTGAAGCTGCCGAAATTCGACGGCGCCATCGCCATGCCCCACGGCGCGTTCAATGCGCCCGCGCTCACCAGTTGCTTGACCAGGTTGCCGGCCGTGTCGAACACGTCGAGCACGCCCGCGCCGGGGCCGTGCGCCTCGTCGTCGCCGGTGCTCTGGCGCTGCGCGTAGCTGACGTAAATCAGGTTGCCGATGGCCTGGATGCCGAACGGCGCGTAGCCGGCCGGCAGCTTGGGATCGATGAAGCCGCCCGGCAGCGCGACCTTGTTGAAGTGGCCGTCGAAGACGTCGACGCGCTGGTTGTGGAAGTCGGTCGCGTACAGATAATTGACGCCGAGGTAGCTGGCCTGGGCCAGGCCCTTGTAGACGCTGCCGCCGGCGCTGCCGTCGACCACGGCGACGGCCGTGGCCGGGCTGACGCTGGGCGACCAGGCCGAGATGGTGCCGCTCTCGCTGGCGAACAGGAAGGGGCTGGCGCCGGTCTTGCCGTTCTGCGTCAGCTGGAAGTCCTGGCTGCCGTTGAAGACGATGCCGGTCGGCGAGTCGGGCGTGGCCACCACCAGCGTTTGCGGTACGCCGTTGCCATCGTATAGCGTGGAGGTGTTGCTGCCGTTGTTGGCGACCCAGACGAAGCCGGTGGGATTGAAGGCGATGCCCCAGGCGTTGACCAGGTGCGCATCGGTGTGCGCGGCGCTGCTGGCGCCGTCGCTGACCAGCGCGGTCTGCGTGAACGCGGTGACGGTGACGACCGGCGGCGCGGGCGGCATCGCAGTGACGGCCGGCGGGGTGGGACTGGTGTCGCTGCCGCCGCAGGCGGCCAGTACCGCCGCCAGCACGGCGGCGCAAGTGACGATGCCGGCGCTGGCGGCCATTTTCTTGCCGCCTGAGAGACGAGTGTCCATCGTGATTCCTTTCGATGTGGTGAGGTGGTGCACCGTTGATGCGGCCGCACGATAGAAAGGTTTCGTCGCGATGTAAAAATAAAAATTGTGCTGGCGAGATAATGACGGCGATGGCGCCGCCGCGGCGCTAGAACGAGTACGCGGCGCTGAGCACGACGGTGCGCGGCGCATGGCCATCGTAGTATTGGTAGTGCATGTCGCTGTGCTGCACGAGGACCCATGCCAGCTGCGTGTTCCAGTCGCCGATGGTCGCGCTCAGGCCGACGCGGGCGTCGTAGCGCGAGGCGGCCGGCACGCCGGGCCAGGCGGCGCCGGCCAGGGTGTGCAGCAGGCCGGCGTGGCCGACCAGATTGAGCTTGTCGTGCAGCGGATAGAAGCCGTTGATTTCGGCATACAAGGTGCGGCTGTCGTAGCCGAAATAGCGCGGCGCCAAATACAGCCGGCCGCTGATGCGCTCGCCGGACAGGCCGACATACAGCTCGCCGTAATTTCGATCGCTGGCCTGTGTGAACGTGGTGTCGGTGGCGCCGGCCTCCCAGCTCCAGCCCGACGCCATGCGCTGCGCGTAGCCGGCGTAGGCCAGCAGCTGCGCCATCTGGTGGTCGCCGAGGTGGATATTGCCCGACGCCAGCGCGCCGCCATACCAGCCGCTGTCGCTATCGAGGTTGACGTTGATTTGCGGCGCCGGCTGGCCGTCGCTGAGGGTTTCGCCGCGATACCGGTAATCCGACAGCAGCGACACGCTGACACTGGTTTGCGCGTTGCCGCCGCCGGCGCTCAGGAACAGCAGCGCCGCGCAGGACCAGCGCTTCACGGACGACTGCCGACTTTCAGGTTGACCGCGTTGACGCATGAGCAGGAGCACGCGCCGGTGACGCGGGTAATGGTGGCACATGCGTCGATATTACCAGCGTTCAGGCCATCGATGGGCAGTAGCCGTCGATGCAGCTGCGCCGGCGTCGCGGCCGGCTGCAATTGATCGAGTAGCGCGAGCATGCCGCTGACATGGGCCGCCGCGAACGAGCTGCCGGAGACGAAGCTCCAGCGCGCGCCCGGCGCCGTGGTCGGGATGTCGCGGCCCGGGGCGTAGACGGTGCCCGCCGGCACCGCGCCGATGGCGCCAGCCGTATCGGGCGCGCTGGCGCCGTTGCTGGCCGCGTGGCCAGCAACGGCATTGATCATGGTGGCGTTGCCGGCGCCGGTCGCGCCGCTCACCTTGGCCGCGCCGCTGGCGGCCTGCTGCGCCACTGCGATCACGCCGGCGTGCGACGCGGGGAAGGCCGGTCCGGCGTCGCGCGGGTCGACGGCGCCGACCACCGCGATGCCGCGTTCGAGCGCCACGTCGACCAGCCGGTCGAGCAAACGGTCCGGCGGTCCCGACAAACTCAGGTTGATGACCTTGGCGTGGTTGAGGATGGCGAAGTTGATCGCCTTGGCCAGCGTGAAGCTGCTGCAACGCGTGGCCAGGTCGGGCTGCTGCCAGCAGGCGCGCAAGGCCAGCAGGCGCGCGCCCGGCGCCACGCCGACGATGCCGCCGTTGCCGCTGCGCGCGGCGATGATGCCGGCCACCGCCGTGCCATGCGCCTCGGCCTGGTAGGCGCTGCCGTCGACGAAGTTTTCGGCCAGCGCCACCTGGCCCTGCAAATCCGGGTGCTGCTGGTCGACGCCGCTGTCGACGATGGCGACGTTGACGTTGCGGCCGGTGGTGGTCTGGTGCAGCTCGGCGATGTGCCAGTACTTGGCGCTAGGCTGCACCGGATACAGCGGGTCGCCGGCGTCCGCGCCCATGCCGCTGAACAGCGCCACCGGCTGCGCCCAGTCGACGCGCGGGTCGTGCGCCAGCGCGTCGGCGATGCGCCGGCCGCTGTCGGCGCCGCTGTCGGCATAGGCCATCACGTAGCAATCGACACCCAGCGTCGGCATCGGCCAGTCGCTGACCAGCTTGAGTTGATGCTGGCGCGCCAGGTCTTCGGCGATGCGGCGGCGCGCGCTGCGGCCGCCGTCGTCGATGTAGCGCCCGCCATAGCCGGCGTCGGGACGGTAGTGTGGCGCCGGCAGGCGCAACATCACCAGCACGGTGTATTCGGTCGGCGCGGTGTCGCTGGTCGGTGCGTCGGCCGCGCCGATGGCATGCGCGGCGTCGTCGGTGGCGTAGGGTGCGCCGGCCAGTGGCGGTGGCGGTATCGGCGCTGTTGGCGACATGGCCTGGCCGGACGCCGCGCTGAACGGAGCCCATGCGCACAAGGCGATCCACGCGCAGGCGCATAGCAGGGAGCGCGCGCTGCGCGGCCGCGCGTCGGCCCCGGTGGTCGGCGCGTTCATGGCGATGCTTGCGCCTGCAGGGACTCGACCAGCATCACCGACGGTTCGGCGCGCAGGCTGAGCAGGGCGTGGTCGCGCGTCGCCAGCGGGACGTTGAGCAGGTAAGCGTCGGTGTCGGTCGGACCATCCACCACGCGCGCGCCGTTGGCCAGCAGGACGCGGCGCAACTCCTTCTCCGCCGTCTCCGGCTTGAACACGACCACCAGATTGCCGGACAGGACGGCGCCCGAGCCGAGCACATGGTAGTTGGCGTTGTCGGCGGCCGGACGCACCAGCAGCGCCACCAAACCGGCGATCGCCACCGCTTGCGCCGCCATCGCCCAGCGCATCCACGACGGCTGGTTGGCGGCGCGTTGCGGCGTCCATGCCTGCGCCGCCGCTGGCGCTGCGGGCGGCAACGCCGCCGTTGTCATCGACGCCGCTGGCTCCTGCTCGCCGAGCATGGACAGCATGCGTGTCAGCGCGCGGTCGACGTCGAGGCCGTGCGGCGCGTCCGGTTCGAGCTCGCGCATCCGGCCCGCCAGTTCGGCTTCGTGCCGGCATTCCTCGCAGCCGTGCAGATGTTCCTGCACGCGCGCCGCCTCCTGCGGCGCCAGCTGCGCCGATACATACCAGGGCAGCAGCTCTTGCACCGCCTGGTGGGCCGGTATATCGAGTCTGAAAATACGCCCGTTCATTTGCTTGCCTCTCTTTCACTGGCCAACAGGCCCTGCAATCTGTGCCGCGCGTGGAACATGCGCGTCTTGACGGTGTTGACCGGACAGTCGACTATCTCGGCGATCTCGGCGTAGGCCATGTCGTGATAATACGTCAGCACCATCACCGTGCGCTGCGCCAGCGGCAGTAAATCGAGGGCCCGCGCCACGGTCTGTTGCAACTGCTGCTGGCTGAGTTGATGTTCCGGTTCGACGCGGGCGTCGGCCGGATAATGGTCGTCGTCCGACTCGACCGGCTCGTCGCTCTGCCTCAAGCCTTTCAGCGCCTTGCGGTAGGCGATGGCGAATATCCATGTCGAGACTTTACAGGTGCCGTCGTAGCTGGCGGATTTTTGCCAGACCACCAACATGGTGTCGTTGACAATTTCCTCGATCAGTTCGACGCTGCGCGTCATGCGGCCGAGAAACCGCGTCAGCCGCGGAAAATAGATGCGGTACAGTGTTTCAAAGGCGTGCCGGTCCCCGGACGCGATACTGGCCAGCAGTCGCACCTCCTCCTGTTCCACGCTGGAGCCGGCCGCGCGCGCGTCCGGTCGCCGTTCTTGCTGCATTGTTTTCTCCTTGCCTGCCGGTGAATGCCTTGCCGCAGTTAAATGGTTCTATTCCATGGAAAAATTTTGCGCGCCTGCAGACCAGTGTCGCAGATGATACGATGATGCGCTATGAACGACCACCTTCAAGCGCATCAACTCGACCAGCTGGCCGCATTCCTGTCGGCCCACCGCAATGTGCTGCTGCTGACCGGCGCCGGCCTGAGCACCGCCTCCGGCATACCCGATTATCGCGACCGCGATGGCGTGCGGCGCGGCCGACTGCCCGTGCAGGGGCCGGAATTCCGTCGCTCGGAAGCGGTGCGGCGGCGCTATTGGGCGCGCAGCATGGTCGGCTGGCCGACGCTGGCGCAGGCCGAGCCGAACGCCGGCCACCTGGCCATCGCCGCGCTGGAGCAGGGCGGACAGCTGGGCGCCGTCATCACGCAGAATGTCGACGGCCTGCACCAGCGCGCCGGCAGCGCACGCCTGATCGAATTGCACGGCAATATACACGGTGTGCTCTGCCTGACGTGCGGCACGCGCTCGTCGCGCGCCGCGATGCAGGCGCTGCTGCGCGATGCCAATCCCGCGCTGGCCGACGCCATCGCCCAGCCGCTGCCCGACGGCGACGCGCAGATCGAACCGGAGGCGCTGGACGATTTCCATATTCCCGCCTGCGCGCTGTGCGGCGGCATCTTGCAGCCGGACGTGGTGTTTTTCGGCGACAACGTCCCGCCCGAGCGCACCGCCACCGCGCTGGACTGGATGGCGCGCGCCGACGCCTTGCTGGTGGTGGGTTCGTCGCTGATGGTGTTTTCCGGCTTTAGATTCTGCAAGCTGGCGGCCGAGGCGGGCAAGCCTATCGCCGCCGTCAACGTCGGCAAGACGCGGGCCGACGATCTGCTGTCGCTGAAAATCGAGGCGGCGGCGCAGGAAGTGCTGCCGCAGCTGGCGCAGCGTGTTGCGCCACGCTCGGTTCGCGCGTAGCGGCGTACTGAGCTGCCTGCTTAGTTGCGCAGCATCGAGCGCACGATGCCTTCCTTGGCCAGCACATAATCCTGGCCGGCCAGCACGAAGTTGGTGTTCGGCTGGATCACCTTGATGTTGATGAAGACCATGTCGCTGGTCTCCGCATAGGAACCGACGACGATGGCTTGCGCGTTGTGCGTGGTCGCCACTTCGCCCAGCTCGCGGGTGAGCATCAGCTCGCCCTGGTTGCGCTTCAGGTAGACGCTGTTACGCAGCTTCATTTCCAGCATGTTCATGCCGCCCTGCGCCATGCGCGTCGAGATCTGCTCGGAGATCAGGCGGCCCAGCGTCGAAGTCTGCTCCAGCGCGTCGATGTTGACGATGGTGGCCATGATCAGCGGCTTGTCGGCCGCCAGCTTGCCGTTGAGCTGGTTCAGCAGGCCGTCGGCGGCGCGGTAGTTGGAGGCGATGAACTGGTTCGACGACACGGTCGAGTAGTCCGGCTCCTCCTTCGGCGTGGCGCAGGCTGACAGCAGCAGCGCCAGCGCCAGCATGGCGGCCGTGGCCCGTGGTTTGATCATCACTTGTCTCCGCGCACCTGGTACATCTTGGTCAGTTTGGGTAATTCCGGCTCCTTGTCGATCATGCCGTACAGCACGCGGTCGCTGTCGCTGACATAGTATGCCGAGCTGGTGCGCGCGTAATAACGGTAGGGATCGGACACGGACACGGTCACGATAATTTCGGTCTTCGGCGTCGCGCCGGGCGCGAACTGGGAATTGAACCAGCTATAGGCGTCGTAGGTGCCGAGGGCGGCCGTGGCCACGCCCAGCGCCGGCGGCTCGATCTCGCTGAGCACCCACACGCCGGTGCCGAGCAAGGCATGCTCGCCGAAATAGCGGTATTGCGGCCGGTTGGCCGAGAAGGTCACGGCCTGCACGTCGAGGTCGATCTTGAGGGCGCCGGCCGGCGTCTTGGCGACCGTGTAGCCGTCGTTGACGAGGGTGGTGATCATCTCGGCGGCCAGCGCGCGGGCGAACGGCGATGGCTGCGGCGATTCGTTGATGAACAGCGGACGCGGCGGATTCTTCTTCAGCTCGACCACGATGTGCTGCTCGATATTGCCGGCGATGATGGCCCAGTGGTTGGCGGCCTCCAGTTGCAGCTGGCGCGTGGCGGGGAAGTTGGCGGCCAGCGGCACGGGCGAATACGGCGCCACACATCCGGTGAGCAACACGCCGGACATCAGCATGCCGGCCATTATCGCCGTTGCGGTTTTCAGCACCATGGTTTCCTCGTCAGCGTCTAGTAAATCAGCGCGGGCCGCGCGCGGGCGGCGGCCTTCGGGCTGCTACTATCAGTTTAACATGGCTGTTTCTAGTTAGAAACTCTGGCGGCGATAAAAACACGCCGCCGCGACGACAACGCTGCCGCCGGCGCAACAGCGGCCGCAGGCCGGCGCATCGGTGGATGATCAGCGGGTATTTTGCTTCATGGCCGCGGCCACTTCGCGTTTGCCGTCGCGTTCCTTTTCGGTGGCGCGCTTGTCGTGCATCTTCTTGCCCTTGGCCAGGCCGATCTCGCATTTGACGCGGCCGCCCTTGTAGTGCAGGTTCAGCGGCACCAGCGTGTAGCCGGAGCGCTCGACCTTGCTGATCAGCTTGTCCAACTCGGCGCGGTGCAGCAGCAGTTTGCGGGTGCGCACCGCCTCCGGGTGGATGTGGGTGGACGCGGTCGGCAGCGCGCTGACGTGGGCGCCGAACAGGAACAGCTCGTCGCCGCGGATGGTGACGTAGGCCTCCTTGATCTGCACGCGGGCGTCGCGGATCGCTTTCACTTCCCAACCTTCGAGCACGATGCCCGCTTCCCAGCGGTCCTCGATGAAATAGTCGTGAAAGGCTTTTTTGTTATCGGCAATAGTCATGGCAATGGTAAACAGGCGCGTCTCGGTTAAACTAACGTTTCGCGCCCTAAAGCGTCGAATAATTCCACATCATAGCAAACGGTACCCAATGGCAGTAGTTCACAAGTCAGTTTTCCTGGGATACAGCGCCGAACAGATGTTCGCACTGGTCGCCAAGGTCGAGGATTATCCCCAGTTTCTCCCCTGGTGCGGCGGCGTCGACGTGCGCGAACGGACCGACAGCACGGTGGTGGCCAGCGTCGGCATCAATTACCACGGCGTGCGCCAGAGTTTCACCACCTCCAACGTCAACACGCCGCCGACCAGCATCCATATGAAGCTGGTGGACGGTCCTTTCAAGGCCCTCGACGGCGTCTGGACCTTCAAGGCGCTGCGCGCGGACGCCTGCAAGATCGAGCTGGACCTGCATTATGAATTTTCCAGCCTGCTGCTCGAAGGCCTGGTCGGCCCGGTGTTCGGCATGATCGCCAACAGCATGGTCGATTCGTTCTGCAAGCGCGCCGAGACGGTATATGGCTGAAACTATCGACGTCCAGGTCTGCTACGCGACGCCGACTTCCGTGTTCCTGCGCGAGGTGACGGTGGCGCAGGGCGCGACGCTGGAGCAGGCCGTCGCGCAGAGCGGCCTGTTGACGGAGATGCCCGAAGTCGATCTGGCTGCCATGCAGGTCGGCATCTACGCCAAAAAGAAAACGCTGGACACCGTGCTGCGCCAACACGACCGCATCGAAATCTACCGCCCGCTGGTCGCCGACCCGAAAAACGCGCGGCGCCGGCGCAAGTCCGCCACCTGAGAATGGACGGTTCAGGAGCTCAGGCCAGTTAGCAAAAAATCCTGCGTCTGCGGCTGCCCGAAAAATTCCGTGTGCCAGACTTTTCCCTGCTTTGCGCCGGGCGTGCCGAAGTTGAGCCAGTGATCGTCCGCCACCGCGAATTCCGGCACGGCCAGACCGTCATACGGCACGACCAGATCGTTATCGACCTTCATCAGATAGCGGTCCAGATACACGCCGAGCGATAGCAGCGGCGAGGCGCTGAAATCGAAATCGGCGCGGACAAAATAAGTGGCCGCCGCCGCTAACATGGTGGCGCTGTTGTTGAGGTCTTCGATCAGCGTGGAGCCGCTGTTGAGCTCCTGCACGCTGGGTAAATTAAAGCCGGACGAGACCACGTATTTGGCCAGCCCGATCACCACGTCCAGCGCCAGGCAACTGCTGCCGGAGGCCAGCAAGGCCGCCACGTTGAGGAAGTTGCGCAGGTCGTCGGGATCGGCCAGCGGCGAGCCCTGATTGGCCGCCGCGACGAAGTAAGCCTTGCCCACGCTGGCGATGCGCCCCGCGCGTAACGCCGCGATCCGCAGCAAGTCGGCGTTGGCCGGCCGCGCGTCGGCCGCCGGCAGCGGCAGCAGCGAGCGCACCACCAAACCGCCACGGCTGTGGCAGACGATATCGACATCCCAGTTGGCGCCGGCCGGAATCGCGTTCAGCAGATCGATGGCGTTTTGCAGCGGCGTTTTGCTGATGGTCCAGTGGTCATAGCCGAAGACCCGGTTGCCGTAACGCTCCAGCAACTGCCGCATGCAGCTCGGGTCGACGGCATCATCGACGGCGCCGAGGTCGCCGAAGGCGCCGCCGGTCGAACTGAATATGCCATGCACGAACAGCAGCACCTTTTGATTTTTCGCCGCCGCCAGCTCGGCCGGCGTGGCCAGCGCGGCATAGCCGCGGCTGATGGCGATCAAGCCTTCCGGCTTGCTGTGCTGTTCCATCTCGCGCACCACCGCCAGCGACACGCTGCCCTGCGCCACATGCAGCGCCGCCTTGACGCCCCAGTCGAGCAGACCGTCCGCCGTGGCGTTGTCTGCCGACAGGCTATCGCCCAATTGGCGCGGTCGTATGAAACCGAAGGCATAATTGGGGGCCTGCGGCGTTAGCTGCGGCACCGCTTGCGCTGCCTGGACTGGAAACACGAACTGGATGCAGCCATTGACCTTGTGCTGGAGGATGGTCAGGTTGGCGTCGGCCATCGGCGGCGGCGCGGGCGGCAAGGTCAGTCCGCGCTCCAGCGTCAGTGCATGGATTTGCGGGCGCAGCGCAAGATCGCGGCCGACGATATCCGACCCGGCATCGCTCAGCGCGCGCTGCAATTCGATATTCTTGTCGGCCGTAAGACCGTCCTGACGAATGTACATGGTCGCCCCCTGATAGTGTATGTGCTACCGCTTGGATCGTCCCTTATGGCCGAAGTTCATCTTATCCTCAGTGGCCGCGCACATCGAGCACGCGCGCCGGCAGGTGCAGCGTGACCGAACTGGCCGGCGCGTCGGACGCCTGCGCCAGCGTGACGACGTAGTCACCCTCGGCGATCTTCCACGTCCTGCTGGCGCTGTCGAACACGCCCAGCAGGCGCGGATCGATGCGCAGCTTGACCATTGCGCCGGCACCTGCCTTGAGCGCCAGCTTATCCCATCCGGCCAGCCGGCGCGGCGCCTCCCAGCCGCCGGCCACCGGCGCGACGTACAACTGCGGCACCGTCTTGCCTTCGCGCGGGCCGGTGTTTTTGGCCGCGAAGGAGACGCTGATGCTGCCGTCCTGCACCTGCGCCCT
>Ga0209848_1000688_pt1 | contig 11722 bp, 12 predicted proteins | sample OrgsoiDNA_201062_FD_185810 | JGI IMG/M metagenome (GOLD analysis project Ga0209848, IMG submission 185810) | Permafrost soil microbial communities from the Arctic, to analyse light accelerated degradation of dissolved organic matter (DOM) -... | ecosystem: Environmental > Terrestrial > Soil >...
AGGACTATCGTCGCGCCGCCGAAAATGCCAAGGCTGCCGGCTTCGATGGCGTCGAGGTGCATTCGGCGAATAACTACCTGCTCGAACAGTTCGTTCGCGACAGCACGAATGCCCGCACCGACCAGTATGGCGGCTCGCTGAAGAACCGCTTGCGCTTCCCGCTGGAAGTGGTGCGCGCCGTGGTCGACGTCTGGGGCGCCGACCGCGTCGGCATCCGCATCTCGCCGCTGACGACGACGCCGGGCAACACGCCGCTCGACAGCGACACCGCGCAAACCTTCGGCGCCTACGTGGACGCGCTGTCCGAACTGGGACTGCTGTATATCCACGACATCGAAGGCGTGACCCAGCTGAGCCGGGAAGCGTCGGACGGCGTCAGCTACACGGCGCTGCGCCGGCGCTTCAGTGGCGCCTACATCGCCAACAACCAGTACACGCTGGCCCTGGCCGAGCAGACGCTGGCCGCCGGCGACGCCGACCTGTTCAGCATCGGCCGGCCGTTCATCGCCAACCCTGACCTGATCGACCGGCTGCGCAGCGGCGCCCCGCTGGCCGAGGCGCCCAAGGAATACTGGTACGGCGGCGATGCCACCGGCTATTCGGACTGGCCGCGCATGAACCGCAGCGGCCCGGCCGCAAAATGAGCCGGCCTGCATACCGAGCCGGGACTTGAACGCCGCTCCGCCATCCGCTTCGGCATCGCGTTGCTGGCGCCGCCACGACCGTTCTTTCTATATTTTGCCGCAGCGCGCAAAAAGGGGCTCAACACCGTGCCGCCATTGAGTCTACGCTGAGCGCCTGGCGTAAAATTTCCATCCAGCGCGCGCGGGCGGCCTCGTCCTTCATCGCAATACGCCACGTCGGCATGCCGCGATCGCGCACGCTCACGAGTAGACTACTGCTCCCGTTCTCGCGATTGGCGTCGCACTTGCGTACGTCTTCGTAATCATAGGACTTGTAGATGCCGTCGGCCAGCAACAGCACCAACCGTTCCCGCGGATTGATGGCGATGCCCGTGCCCGCTTCGGAATGGTCTAAGCCGTCTCCGGGGACGACTCCGCCGGCTTCCAGCATCTCCGCGTGCAAACGCGCCCACGTGGCGTCGCGCCTGGACTGGCGGTTCAGGACGAACGGGCGCCATCCTATCGACAGAAATAGCATGCCAATCTCCAGTTGCGCACTGACGCCAGGCCCATGGCCCGTGGGCCAGCGCAGCAGCATCAGCACGATCTCTCATCTTGCAGCGTCTCACCGTCGTGGGATCAGCGCACATGCGCCGACCCACGACTTCCAGATGCCGTCCGCGATGGGCGCTTCAGAGATGGAAGTGGCCACTCGAACGTGGGTTGCATCCACAGATCTGGCGGTAGCCTTTTTCATCGAAACCAATGACGGTCGATTGGGCCGCGATGCCGTTTTCGGCCAGGAACGATTTCTTGACCGGACGCACCCAGTGCTCACGCTTTGCCATGTCAGTGGTCTCCAACAACATCTCGTCGTCGGCCACCTCGAAATGCGAGTGTAAAAGCGAAATGCCGAAGCGCTCGACCTGCCCGTGTTTCAGCAGAACCTGGCGCACCTCCTCCAGACAAGCCGCGTCGCCATCGCCGATAGGTTTGATGTCGGCAATGTGGCTCAACGAATTCCACTGCATGGTTTCAATAACGATTTGCTGTTGCATGGCTTTGCTCCTTTTCCGCAGGTTGACCGTTCAAGCAGGCGAAAACTTGAACGGATTGGGGCGATCACCCCGAATTGAATTGTTAAAGCGCGAGCGCGGCGATACCCGGCTCCGCTAAGCAGCCAAGATCGCCATCACTTGGCTGGCGTCGCCAGATTGACGAACCACAGCCGCTGGTCGCCATCGACCGGACCTTGATACGCCAACTGGCTGAACAGGGACGAGAACAAATGCTGGCCTTGGCCATACAGCGCGACATCGGCCGCCGTGAAGTTTGGCAGCAGCTTTTCCGGCTCGCGCGGCCCCAAGGTCCGCAACTGCATGGAGCTGATGGATATCGGCGCATACAGGGTGCTGGCGTAGTTCCGCAACGCGCCCATCGTCATGTAGCCATCCTTCGAGCTGATATCGGAGCTGCACAGCACGACGTTGTCGACCTTCTGCGACTGCTTCGCCGACATCCAGACCATTGCCGTGAACTTGATGCATTCGAGCGGGCGCGGCGTGGCGCTGGATATGCCGATCGTATGCTTGGTGGATACGGTATCGGCAACCAGGCTCGGCGAGTAATCGTCGATCCGTATGCCGATGCGTGGAAAATACTCGCCGGGCCGGCTGGACGGATGCTGCTCGAAGAAATGGAACAGCGGCGTATCCTTGATCCGCTTGCCCGCCCAGCGCGGATCGCTGGGGTGCTCGCCATCCACCGCGATCAAGATTCCGTTGATCACCACCACCTTTGCGCCGACGGGCGCCGGGTCCCCGGCCGCAGCCGTAGTCGCAGCGGCCGGCTTGCCGCCCAAACTGGCGCCGATCGCGTTGACCGCTCCTTGAATGGCGTCGTGGGCCGAGATCCCCGGCTGATTGGCGCAGCCCGCCATCAGCGACGCCGCGAGCAGCACCATGCTCGGACGCGAAATAGCAATCGATACCGTCATGATTTTTCCTTTTTGAATTGTTAGATCGACGATCAGCGCCGCGCGCCGACACGCCCGCAATTTGTTCGTTGAGGCCCAGCGCCCTACGACATCGATCCAGCATGCCGTGGTCGCACGCGGCCAGCGCCTCCAGCGACGAAAACCTCGGCCAGGATGGCAAACCATTGCTCCCGCTGCAACTTGTCTTGCATCGCTATGCGCCACGTGGGGTGGTCTTGGTCCTTGATGGAAACACATAGACCGGCGAGCGCGCCGGCCGGCCCGGAGCGACTGGCCCATGCGCAGATATCCTCGAACGCGTAGGTTTTCAGGTTCGCGCCCGCAGCCACGGTCACCGTTCGCGCCGGCACATTCAGCGCCAAGCCCGTGCCCGACTCCCAATGCAAAAATCGCGAATCGGCGTCCAGGCCCGATAGGCGAACGACATCGTCTCGCGCCAGCAAAAGCTTCATCGTATATCTCCCATCGAATTAAAAAATCACCGGCTTATCATCCAGCGCTTGCGCCATCGCAGCGCCGGCCCACACCGTTCAAGTCTTCGCGCCTCTTGTGCCGCCCTCGTTGAGCGCTTGCGTCAAGATTTCAAACCAGCTATCGCGCTTCGCCTTGGACTGCATGGCTATGCGCCACGTCGGATGGTTGATGTCTTTGACCGAGATGAACAAGCCTGTGTTGGCTGCGGCTTGGCCCGCCGCGCCGACATTCGCCGCGCCGGCCGCGATTCCGCCTGCCAGCCCGCCGCCCATCGGCACGATTTGACCGGCCCGCTCGGAGCGGACGGCCCATTCGCGGACATCGGCGAACGGGTAGGTTTTGATATGTCCCCCGGCGGCGACCGTCAACGTTCCCTGCTGCTCATTCAATGCCAGGCCGCTCTCCCATTCCCAATGAAATAACTGGGAATTGACGGCGACGCCCGCTTGCAGAGCGACTTCGTCGCGCAGGCGTTTTCTATTGGCCTTCTTTGCCCGCCCCATCGAAAACATGACGCCAACCGGAGCCCAGCCGACCGCCAAAGCCAGCAAGAAAATCCCACCGCCCCCTTTGTCGGCGAGGGCGCCGAACGCCCCCATCGTCAGCAGCAAGGCCCAGCCCCAAACGACGATCGCTAATAAACATCCCATGATATTTCCCTTGTTTCAAAAAATTAATGCCGTCTGCCTTATGCCTTATCGATCCCGCCATGCGGCGGCCGGCACTTCGACAAGCGAAGCAGCGTTTTCCACCACCCCGACAACGCGCCGTATTTGACGATGGCTTCGATGGCGTAACAAGAACACGTGGGCTCAAACCTGCACGCCCCTCTGACCCAGCGCGGCGCCCAGCGCTGATAGAGTGCAATCGCAGCGATGCTGAAATCCGCCACGCGCCGGCCGAGCCTGGAAGAGGTAATCCGCTTTGCACTCATCAGCTCGCCGATACGCCGAGGTATTTCCCCGTCGAGGGGTCGAAGCGGACACGGGCAAATCCAGACCTGCCGGCCACGTGCCAGCGGCAAGAAAGCGGCCGGGACGGGAGCGTCACGCCACGCGCACGCAAACGCGCGACCAGTTCCGAATCGCCCAACAGCGCGCCGAGCTCGATGAGGGAGACGCCGCCGGAAGTGCGCTTGAGACATCCGGCCACCGCGTTCCATGCGTCCAGGCCTTGGTCGCCGAGGGACACGTTGATGAGCGCCGCAGGATAGGCCGCCAAGTTGGCCGTGTCCCGGACCTCGATGGCGGCAAGGCGTCCTTGCTTGGTCAGCCTGGCCGGATCGATCAAGATGGGCAGCAACATCAAGTCGCGGTCTATGCCTTTTTGCGTCAGCAAATCCAGGACCTCGAAGCGGCTATCGCTCGGCGTCAGCGCGGCATCGATCAACAGCACACCGTCGGACACCGGATTTCCCGGCACCTGCGCGCCCTTGGCGAAGAGCCGCCGCAGCGCCTGCACGCTGGCCCCGTTCGACACGGCGCAGCCGAGGTCGGCGCAGCGGTCGGCCGCGTTGGCCGGATCGACCACGGCCGCGAGCTTGTCGAGCTTGTCGTTGGCCTGCCCAACCCCGGACTTGATGCCGGCCAGATCCTCCCGCATCGCCAGCAGCGCCGCTTGCCAGCTGCGCGTCGACGGGAACGCACTGGCGATCAAGCCCCCCTGGCTCGCCTTGGCCACCGACGCGAAGCCGATGACGGTGACACCCAGCAGCATCGCCACCGCGATCTGCCACGCCGGCTGGCGCCATAGCGGCCCGGATGACGGACGCCGCACGGCCAGACCCGCTGCCGATATCAGGCGTGTCGCCAATGCGGGGGCGAGGGCGGAAATCAGCATCAGACACACCAGGACGGCGGTGACCGAGTAGATCACCTTCGGCAGCACCGATAGCGCCGGGGCCAGGAAATCCAACAGGCCGACGGTGGTGACCGACGCCGCGACGATCGCGTTGACCAGCGCCAAATGCTCGCGGACAAAGCGCTGCAGCCCTTTCAGAGGATCGCCCCCCGAGGTTTCAGCCACGGAGTCCACTGCACTACTCCCCTGCCTTCATCAGTACCCACCCGGCATCGCCTTTGACGATCCGACCCGAGTTGCCCACGAGCAGCATCGAATCGCCCCCCGTCCAATCGCAATTGAAGCCATTCTTTTGATCGGCCTGCTTGCATCCAATCACCTTGATCTTCGCCACCTCCGCATCAAGCTCTTTGGCCTCCCTGTCGCTCAGCGGCTTGTCTGGGGAAAATGCTTGAGAAAATGTGAGCAAGCGCCCTCTTATAGCCTCCCGGACTTCCGCATCGCTTGGGGCTGAACTGCATCCGGCGAGCGCGCCTATGGCCGCGAGGGCGGCGATCGCGGCGATGATGGCTAGCTTTTTTCTCATGGCATTCCTCACAGTGTGTTTATCGTTAATCCAACTGCCTTCCTCTGTTAGGACGAGCTGCGCGGCAAAATCCGGCCAAAGAAATTGCGCGACATGGCTGCCCCGCACGCAGGGTGATGTGCATGATCGCCGCAGCGACGCCGCAAGGACATGGAGGATGGCATCTGCCGCGACTAGCGGCATGGAATGCTTGGGGATGCTGGAGTGCGGATTCGGGAGCAGCGCTGCGGGCAGCGGATGAGCGCGCTCAAGCGCCCCAGCCTTGTTGCTGAGGGTGTCGCGCGACGATGGCATCGGCTTGCTGTTGCAGGCGCCCTGCGGAGGAAGCGTCGCCGCGCTGCCGCGCCAGCTTGGCCAGTTGATGGGCCACGCGCCCTAAGGCCATGCTGTATTTGGGATCGACCGTCTTTCCGTAAGCCTGCATCGCCGCTTCGTAGGCCAGGCGCGCGCCGGCGGTATCACCCAAGGCCAGCGACGCGTCGCCCCTGCGCTCTTGCAGGCGCGCCAGCCATTCGCGCAGATAGATCTGGGCATCCGGCCCAGCCTGCGCCACGCGCAGCAAGCCCTCATCGAGCACGCGACGCGCCTCGACAGGATGGCCTTCCTGCAAGGCCAGCGCGCCTTCCAGCCACGCCAGCCGCGCCTGCTCTGCCGGGCCGCCGCCCGGTGGCGACAATATCGTGCGCCGGCTCTCCAGATAGGCACGGGCTACGCGTGGCCGGTCCTTGGCGATCAAGCCGCGTATCCGGTATTCGCTCAGCAAGCGCGCCACGATCGAGGCGCGGCCCTTCGCCATGCGCGGCTCTTCCCGGTCCAGCGCGGCCATGGCCTGGTCGACGCGCCCGGAGATCAGCAAAGCTTCCGTCACCTGCGGCAAAGGGGGGCGCAGAGCTTCCTCTTCCCCTTCCCGAAGCATGCGCTCCGCTTGCTCTGCTAGCGCCAACGCCTCCTCGCAGCGCCCCAGCCTGGCCAAAGCGTGGGCCCGCGCCAGCATCGAGCGTAGCGAGCTTGGGAATTGGGAGCGTATGCCGGCGTTGGCCAGCGGGCCGCCGCTTTGGGCCAAAGCCAATCCTTCGGCCGCCCGCCCCGTGTCGACCAGAAACCGCGCGTAGATGGACAAGCACCAATCGTTCACGCGGCTGCCGCCAGCGTCATTATGGCGCTCCATCACATAGCCCTCCCGCATCAGCGCCTCGGCCTGCGCATAGTGCCCCATCAGCTCCTGTAGGCGCCCCTGCCATGTGGGATAGGAGTCGCCATCCTCGGCGGCCATGCCCTGCGCGGCCTGCAAGCGCCGGGTCATGGCGAAATGCCGGGCGGCATCCGCCAATCGCAGATTTTGAAAATAGACCACCCCCATCATGTGGTGGTGGCCCAGGGCGCCATCGCGCCTGGAAGGACGCGCCAGTATCGGCTCGGCAAGTTCGGCATAGATCAGCGCCGACTCCGCATGCATTTCAAACTCCCGGTTCATGATGGCGTCGCACAAGTCCAGCGCCAATTGGCGCTCATCGTCACGCGGCGACGCCGCCAGCAGCGGCAAACTCTGCAGCAGCGACTGCAGGCGCTGATCGAAGGCCTCGCCATGTCCTTGTGTGGCGCATAACAGCATCCAGAACGCCTGCTCGAACTTGGTGCTGAGATGATCCGGCCCATACACGCGGGCGGCCAGATCGGCGGCCTGGTGCGCCAAAGCGATCGCGCGCTCCGGCAAGCGCATTTCAACGTAGGTGTGCGCCATCTTGTGCAACAAGGCGATCTGTTGTTCAGGCGCGTCCGCCAGGCCGCTGCCAATGCGGGACGCTGCATCGTCCATGAGTTGCTCGGCGGTGCGCTTGCGGGCAGCCTCGGGATCGACTTGCCGGACACCGTTGCTGAGGAACAGATCCTGCAGGAAGCTGGTCACGACCTCGGCTTGCCGCGCCTGGTGGCGCGCCAGCTCGCTCGCTAGCCGGGCATCGCGCGCCTGCACCAGGGCGACGGCGGTGGAAACCAACAGCGCCGCGCTGACCGCCGCGCCGATCACGACAAATTTCCAATTGCGCGCCAGCATACGCCGCAAACGATAGCCCAGGGCATCGACCTGCGCGCTGACGGGCTCTTTGCGCAACCAGCGCTGCAAGTCTTCGGCAAAGGCCTGCGCCGTCGCATAGCGCTGCTCGCTCGCCTTGCGCAGGGACTTGAGCGCGATGGCATCCAGGTCGCCCCGCAACTGCCGCGCCAAGGCCCTCCCGCTCAGCCCCATGGACTGGGCGTGATCCTGCGTGACGCGGGCGCTCAGCGGCGCCAACTCCTGCTCCAGCACCGCCGCCTCCATTTCCGCGCGGCTGGACCGGCGCAGGCGGTAAGGGCGCTGCCCGGCCAGCAACTCGTAAAGCACGACGCCGAGCGAGTAGATGTCGGTGCCCGTGCCGATGGCGGCGCCCATGATCTGCTCCGGCGAGGCATAGTCCAGCGTCAGCGCCGGCGCCGCGAACTCGGTCAGCTCGCCCAAGGGCCGCGTCCCGCCGGCGCCAAGCAGCTTGGCGATGCCGAAGTCCAGCAGCATCACCCTGCCCTGCTCGTCCACCAGGATGTTGCCGGGCTTGAGGTCGCGGTGGACCACCAGCGCGGCGTGCGCGTGCTGGACCGCGTCCAGCAGCTCGGCGAACAAGCGCACCCGTGCCGACAAGCTCAGGCTGTGCGCCCGGGCATGCCGGAGCAGCGAGTCCCCGAGCACATACTGCATGGCCAAATAAGGCTGCCCTTGCGCCGATACGCCGGCATCGAACAGCTTGGCGATGCCGGGATGATCCAGCCCCGCCAGGATGTCACGTTCGCGCTCGAAACGGCGCCGCCAATCCCCTTGGGCCAGGCCGGGCAAAGGCAGCTTCACGGCCAGCCTGCGGTTCAGGCGGCCATCGATCTGCTCGGCGAGCCAGACCGAACCCATGCCGCCGCGTCCCAGCAGCGACAGCAGGCGGTACGGCCCGACAAGATCGCCCGCCCCCGGCTCGCCGGTATCGCTGGAAACGTCGCCTCCCAGCCACGGCAAGCTCAGCGGATCGAGATTCACGTCGTGCCTGGCGCCCATAGCCAGCAGCGCCTGCTCCAGATCGGGATGCGCGCGCCGGCTCGCCGCCAGCCACCGCGCCCGCGCATCCGCGGACACATCCACCCATTCGTCGGTGAGACGGGCGAAGCGGGCCAGCTGCTCGGGTGCCAGGCGCATGCCAGGACTCAGGCGAGCAGCGCGCGCAGCAGCAGGCGGGCGCGCTCGGCGTCGCGGCGGACGGTGCGCTCGCTCACGCCCAGGCAGATCGCGGACTCCTGCTCCGTCATGCCGGCGAAATAGCACAAGGACACCACCTGGCTCAAGCGCGGGTCGCTGGCGCCCAGGACCTGCAAGGCCTCGTGCACCTGCACGACCGCAGCGGCGGGCTCATCGGACAAGGCATTGGCGATCTCATCATCGAGGGGCACCACCTCGACATCGCCGCCACGACTCAGCGCGAGGCGCGCTCGGGCGGCGTCAACGATCACGCTGCGCATCACATGGCTTGCGTAGGCCAGGAAGGCCGGCTCGTCGGCGCTGCGCACGCCGCCAGCGCGGGCCAGGCGCAGGAACGATTCATGCACCAAGGCCGTCGTATCCAGTAGCGTGAAGGTCTGATGGCGGCGCAGACGCGCGCGGGCCATGGCGCGCAATTGGCCATATAACGACTGGAATCGGGGATCGTGGTCGTCCCGCACTGGAGCTTGCTGGCGCCCGGTCGCAGTGGACGGCAACAGCTTCTCGGCATTCTCTATCAGCATGTTTTCATCATGGCATGAGGGTTATCGGGGAGCGTGGCAATGCGCGGCGGCGAAAATGCGCCGTCTGCGATGCGCCTCGCAAGGTAGACTGCAATGTTTTCTTGATTCGTGACATGCCACATCTGGTCCTCACATTAAGCAGTTCCGCTTTTCACCCTAGTGCTGAGTTGGCTCGGCCATGATACGGACTGCCGCGCAACGCGCTAGGCGACATGCCACACGACGCCTTGAACACGCGCGTCATGTGGGCCAGGTCCGAAAAGCCTTGGTCCGCCGCGATTTGGGTCAGGCTCGCCGCGCCATGCAGTTGCTTCGACGCGCCGACGACCATGCCGGCGAGCCGCAGCTTGCCCGCCGTGAGACCGACGGCTTGCAGCTCGCGCTCTAGCGTGCGCTTCTTGCATCCCAGCCGCCCGGCCAGACTCTCGACCGGCATGCCGCCCTCGCGCTCGAAGATCCAGATGGCCTCGGCCGCCGCCGAGCGCTCGGCGCCCAAATCGCGCGCGACGCCCGACAAGGTTCTCGGGGAATTCGCCATGCCGTCAGCCCGACGCTGCGCCTGGCCCACGGCATATTCGATGCTCGCCAGCGATACAATTTGGCAAGCCCGTGGGTCGTCGAAACCGTCAGGCGAAATACGACTCGCGGAAAGGCGAAAACTTCCCTGCCGGCCGCTCGACAGCGCCCAGCAAGGCGGCTTAAAGGCCAGGCGACGACTTCTCTCGCCTCCGGCATACTCGTCGAACACACTATCGCGCTCCAGCTCCCACGCCCGGCCCATATCTCTCGAGTTATAGGCGGTCAGGCAGTCGACCACACGCCGCGGATCATTCAGGCCTAAAAGAAAACCATACAAAGGATGGAAAGAAGTCCGCACCCAATCCTGGACCGACCGCTCCAGGACCCCCGCAGCGATACCCAGGGCCGCCGCCCTGCGTCCCGCTCCGAAATAGCGATAGAACGGCAATTGGCCCTCGACGGCACTGAGCACCGAACTTGAGAATCGCCTATTGGCGCTCCACCCGGCCTGCGACTCGACGGCCAGCACCAGCGCGCTCGGCACGCCGCCGGCGCGCGCGGTGCCCGTCATGGACTGACTTTCGATAGCCACATTCCCGCTCCATTCATTGTGTGCCCGCGCGACGCGCCCTCCGCGTCGCGACAAGGAACCATAAAGTTATTAAAAACACTTTTCTTTTCAATATTACAGCATGACGCCGCAGTCAAGGAAATCACTGAACGCGAAAAGGTCGCGGCGCGGCTAAGGCGCGCGCCGATTTGTCATTTTTTCACTTTATAAAACGGGCCGCTTGAATCTATGCGACAAACAGAAAATAAATTCTCACGCAGCACCTCAACGTTGGTCAGATAGATGCCCTCGTCCGTTTTCATTTGCAAGTACAAACGGTATCTTGGGCCAGCACGTAGCGCGGAGCCCGCATACGAGAGGCGGCAATCAAGGGCCTTGGCCACAGTGCAAACATCCGCAATAAAAATGATGCGGTCAATGCCGGACGCATCGCGCGCTATTGCCGCGCCATGGCGCCATCGGTTTGGATGCTGGCCCCCATGGCGCAGCGGCAGCTGCGCGCCTGGACACTGCGGCTCGAGTCGCTCAAGGAGATCCGCCAGCAAGAGGAGAACTGCCTGGGGGCCTTGAGGGTGAGCGGCATGGACGACGTCGCAGCGACGGCCGCGCGTGTGCTCGGTCAAAAAGGGTTTGCTATTCAAGACGGTATCTGACCCTGCTCTGCTGTTACTTTTAAGGATAAAAGGTCTGGCCTGCTGCCGCCATGGTTTTCAGCCGTGCCGGTGGGGCGAAGCGCGGGCCCTGCTGGCTGGCCAGGCGTTCGCATTGGGACACGAACGTAGCCAGCCCCCCGCGGTCGATCATGTTCAGCGGTCCTCCAAGGAAGGCCGGAAAACCCCAGCCCAGTATCGCGCCGACGTCGGCGTCGCGTGCCGTCGTCAGCACGCCCTCCTCCATGCAGCGCACCGTTTCCACCGCCTGCACCACCGTCAGCCGTTCGACCAGTTGCGCGACATCGGGCTGTTGCGCGGCGCGCGGATACACGTCGGCCAGGTAGGGCCATAAACGTTTTTTCGCGTCGGCCGGATAGTCGTAGAAACCTCGCCCGGCCTTTTTGCCGATACGCCCCAGTTCCAGCATCCGCGCCGCCACCTCGTGGCCGGGACGGCGCTGGTAGGCCGAGCCCAGATCAAGCGCGGTCTGGCGGTCGATCTTGGCGATCAATTCACTCGACACTTCGTCGGTCAACGCCAGCGGGCCGACCGGCATCCCCGCTTGCAGGCCGGCGTTGTCGATCAGCGCGGGCGCGATGCCTTCGGCCAGCATCGCCAGCCCTTCCAGGATATAGGTCGAGAACACGCGGCTGGTGTAGAAGCCGCGCGCGTCGTTGACGACGATGGGCGTCATGCCCAGCGCCT
>Ga0209848_1000689_pt1 | contig 11713 bp, 5 predicted proteins | sample OrgsoiDNA_201062_FD_185810 | JGI IMG/M metagenome (GOLD analysis project Ga0209848, IMG submission 185810) | Permafrost soil microbial communities from the Arctic, to analyse light accelerated degradation of dissolved organic matter (DOM) -... | ecosystem: Environmental > Terrestrial > Soil >...
CGAGGAAGGCGCGGAACTCGACGCCGGTCTCCGGGTGCTTCATGCCCATCGCCGTCATCGCCTTCAGATAACCGAGCTTGGAGCCGCAGTCGTAACGCTGGCCTTCATAACGGTAGGCCAGCACGCGCTCGTCCTTCATCAGCGCGGCGATGCCGTCGGTGAGCTGGATTTCGCCGCCGGTGCCGGCGCCGATGTTTTCCAGATAATCGAAGATGCGGCCCGACAGCACGTAACGGCCCACCACGGCGAGCGTCGATGGCGCGACATCCGGCGCCGGCTTCTCGACGATGCCGTGCACCAGCTCCAGGTTCTTCTGGTAGGCGGTGGCGCTGACGATGCCGTATTGCTTGGTCTCGGCGCGCGGCACATCCTGCACGCCGAGGATGCTGCAACGCTCGTAGGCATACAGCTCGGCCATCTGCGCCAGCACCGGCTTGACGCCGACGTCGGTGTCCATGAAGTCGTCGGCCAGCAGCACGGCGAACGGCTCGTTGCCGACCACCGGACGCGCGCACAGCACCGCGTGGCCCAGGCCCAGCGGCGCCGACTGGCGGATGTAGATGCAGGTGATGTTCTTGGGGATCACGTTGTGCAGCAGTTCGAGCAGCTGTTCCTTGCCGGCCGCCTCCAGCTCGGCTTCGAGTTCGTAGGCTTTGTCGAAGTGGTCTTCGATGGCGCGCTTGTTACGGCCGGTGATGAAGATCATTTCCGTGATGCCGGCGGCGACCGCCTCCTCCACCGCGTACTGGATCAGCGGCTTGTCGACGATGGGCAGCATCTCCTTCGGCTGCGCCTTGGTAGCGGGCAGGAAGCGGCTACCAAGGCCGGCGACGGGGAAGACTGCTTTTTTTATTTGGTTCATAGCTGCTTCCGTTATTGTTCGTTTTTTTCTTGCGAGGGTTCCACTGGCACGGCCAACAGCTGCAACAGTCCCGCTTCATCGAGGATGGCCACGCCCAGTTCCTGCGCCTTGGCCAGCTTGCTGCCGGCATCGGCGCCGGCGACGACGTAGCCGGTTTTTTTCGAGACCGAGCCGGCCACCCTGCCGCCTGCCGCTTCGATCAGTTCAGCCGCTTCTTCGCGGCTCATGTTGGGCAGTGTACCGGTCAGTACAAAGGTTTTGCCGTTCAATAGGCTTTGCGGCACGGCGCTGGTTTCGGGCAGCTGGGCCAGCAGCGCGGTGCGCAGCGCGTCCAGCGCCAGCAGCTGTTCGCGGTGGCCGGGCTGCGCCATCCATTCCTCCAGCGCGGCGGCGACGCCGGCGGGCAGACCGAAGATGTCGAAGGTATTGCGCTCGGTGATGGCGGCCAGCGTGGGGAACTGCTCCAGCAACTGCTTGCTGCGCGGGCCGGTCAGTTTCGGTATGCCCAGTTCCGTCAGCAGCTTGACCGGGTCGAGCTGCTCGCGCAGGCGCGCGCTCGGCGCGTGTTCGCCTTGCGGCGCCACGCCAACCTTGAGCAGCGCGTCGATGGCCTGCTGGTTTTTCGGCTCGGCGAAAAAGTCGGCGATCGAAATGGCGACGGTGCCGCCGATGTCGGGCAGCACGCGCAGCAGCGCGGCCGGCGCATGGCGCACCAGCTCGAAGCTGCCCAGCCATTCGGCCAGCGTCTTGGCGGTCGATTCGCCGACATGGCGGATGCCGAGGCCGAACAGCAGCCGTTCAAGCGGCGGCTGTTTGCTGGCGGCGATGGCGTCCAGCAGATTGTCGGCCCACTTGGTGGCGATCTTGCCTTGTACGACAGTCTCCGGCACCGTGCCGTCGCGCTCATCGGCGAGGCGCTTCATCTTCAGCAGGTCGTCCAGCGTCAGCTTGTACAGATCGGCCACGCCGTGCACCAGATTCGCTTCGACCAGATTATCGATATAGCGGTCGCCCAGGCCCTCGATGTCCATCATGCGGCGGCCGGCGAAGTGGCGGATCGCCTCCTTGCGCTGGGCCGAGCAGAACAAACCGCCGGAGCAGCGCGCGATGGCCTCGTCCTCCTCGCGCACGACATGCGAGCCGCACACCGGGCACTGCTTCGGCAGCACGTACTGCGCCGGTTCCGGCGTCGGGCGTTTTTCCAGCACCACCGCCAGCACTTCGGGGATCACGTCGCCGGCGCGGCGCACGATGACCGTGTCGCCGACGCGCACGTCCTTGCGGCGCACTTCGTCCTCGTTGTGCAGCGTGGCGTTGGTGACGTTGACGCCGCCGACGAACACGGACGCCAGCCGCGCCACCGGCGTGATGGCGCCGGTGCGCCCGACCTGCACTTCGATCGCCAGCACCGTGGTGGTGGCCTCCTCGGCGGGGAATTTATGGGCCAGCGCAAATCGCGGCGCGCGCGAAACAAAGCCCAGCGCGCGCTGGTCTTCGACCTTGTTGGCCTTGTAGACGACGCCGTCGATTTCATACGGCATGGCGGGCCGGTTGGCGCCGATGTTCTTGTAGTAGCCTAGCAGGCCGTCGACGCCGCGCACCACGGCAGCCTCGCGCGCGACCGGCAAACCCAGTTCGCGATACCAGTCCAGCAGCGCCGCATGCGACGGCAGCATGTCCGCGCCTTCGAGCGCGCCGATGCCGTAGCTGAAGAAGCTCAGCTTGCGCGCGGCGGTGATGCGCGAATCGAGCTGGCGCAGCGAACCGGCGGCGGCGTTGCGCGGGTTGACGAATTCCTTCTGGCCGGCGGCGCGCTGGCGCGCGTTCATGCTGTCGAAATCGGCCTTGAACATCAGCACTTCGCCGCGCACGTCCAGCAGCGCCGGCGGCGTGGCCGTGTTCAGGCGCAGCGGAATGCTCCGGATGGTCTTGATGTTGGCGGTGACGTCCTCGCCGGTGTAGCCGTCGCCGCGCGTGGCGGCCTGCGTCAGCACGCCGTTCACATAACGGATGTTGATGGCCAGGCCGTCGTACTTCACCTCGGCCGCATATTCGACTTCGATGGCGTCCAGCCCTTCGCGCACGCGGCGGTCGAAGTTGACGATGTCCTCGTCCTCGAAGCCGTTATTCAGCGACAGCATGGGCACCGAGTGGCTGACCTGGTCGAACTGCGGCAACGGCGCGGCGCCCACGCGCAGGCTGGGAGTATCGGGCGCCACCAGCTCGGGATGGGCCGCTTCCAGCGCTTGCAGTTCGATGAACAGTTTATCGTAGTCGGCGTCCGGTATCGTCGGCGCGTCGAGCACGTGGTAGGCGTGCAGGTGGCGGTTCAATTCGGCGGTCAGGCTGACGATGCGCGCGGCATCGGCCTGGGTATTCGTATCGCTCATGCTTGTACTTCTCAGCTAAATAAACGCAGCGCGCGGGTCGAGCCGGCGGGTATGTCGGCCGCTTCCATCTCGGCGTAAAAGTCCTGCACCTGACCGGCGATTTCGGCCAGCGCGGCGTCCGACAGCGGCTGGTTGTAGTCGTCGACGATGGTCGCGTCGAGGCGCCCGGTCAGCGATTTGGCGCAGGCCACCATCGCGCCGAAGCCGTCGCGCGCCGGCGCCACGCAGGGCACATCGAGCAGCAGCGTCAGGCGCGGCGTGGTTTCCTCGGCCAGCGTGACGTTGGTCGACAGCGAGAACAGGAAGCCGCCCTCGCCGTCCGGCATCACGTAGCGGCCGTCGGGCCGCACGTCGAAGCCCTGCTTTTCCAGTGCGCCGAGCAAGGTCGAGATGGCCCACGGCGCGCCGTTGGCGGCCAGGTTGACGCCCAGCTGCGCGTCATGGCCGGCGACGAAGCGATGCAGGTTGCGCGCCTCGGCCATCACTTCGATCATGTCCGGAATTTCCGGCTCGGCGCCGATTTCGTCGGCCATGGCGCGCAGGCGCGTGACCAGTTCCGAATATTCCAGTTCGTTGAGCGCCGTGCTGCGGCTGGCCAGCTGCACGCCGCCCTGCAATTTGGTGTAGACGCCGCCGTGGACGATGGGTTCCCAGTCGCCGCTGACGGCCAGGCCGATGTAGTGCACCGGCTTGTTGCCGACCATGCGCAGCGTTTGCAGCACCGGCAGCAGCTTGTCGCCGCGCGCGGCGCCTTCCAGCGCCAGCGGCAGCAGGCAATCGATCAGCGGATCGACCAGACTGGTGGCCTGCTCGGCCGCCGGCGTGACGGCGTTGGCCGGCGCGCCAGGCGGCGTGGCGGCGGCGCCTTGATCGGCCCCTCCAACCGCGCCACCGCCATGAGCCGCACCGACGCCACCGACAACGGCGCCAGCCTGCATATGGCCCGCTTCGTCGTCGAGCGAAAAACTCGGCTCGTGGCGGACGGTGGGCGCGGTGTCGCCACTGCGCATCAGCACATCGTCATGATCGGTCGAGAAAGCGCGTTCGACGCTTTTCTTGGCCTTGTGCTCCTGCCATTTGTTGTACGTGAAAACGCCAGCGATGAAGACCCCGCCGGCCGCGATCAAACTCATTTGAAGATCTGTCATGCTGCTTGTGCCTCGGCGGCGCGATGGACGGCGTCATGCCGCTCCGCTCTATCTCACCCACGCCCGCCTGAGCCACCCTTTATCTCGATGAATCGTTTATAAGTCACTGTTTGAACATCGGTTCCAGTGAGGATTCGTAATCTCGGTGTTGCCATGTCGTGCCGCGAATGATACCAACATCATAGACTGAACGCCAAATGGCGGCCGTCCGGTGCGGCGCCGGCAGGATGCGGCTTACGCGGCCTGCAAACCATCGACCATGCCGACCGCCGCTTCCATGTCCACCGCCACGATGCGCGACACACCCTGCTCCTGCATCGTCACGCCGATCAGCTGGTTGGCCATCTCCATCGCGATCTTGTTGTGCGAGATGAACAGGAACTGGGTCTGGTCCGACATCCGTTTGACCATCCTGCAAAAACGTTCGGTGTTGGCGTCGTCGAGCGGCGCGTCGACCTCGTCGAGCAGACAGAATGGCGCGGGGTTCAAACGGAACATCGAGAACACCAGCGCGGTCGCGGTCAGCGCTTTTTCGCCGCCCGACAGCAAGTGGATGGTGGCGTTCTTTTTGCCCGGCGGCTGCGCCATCACCTGCACGCCGGAGTCGAGGATCTCGTCGCCTGTCATGATCAACCTGGCCTGGCCGCCGCCGAACAGGATCGGGAACAGCTCGGAGAAGTGGCCGTTGACGCGGTCGAAGGTGTCCTGCAACAGTTCGCGGGTTTCCTTGTCGATGCGGGCGATGGCGTCTTCCAGCGTGTTGATCGCCTCGGTCAGGTCGGCGTTTTGCGCGTCGAGGAAATTCTTGCGTTCGGAGGCCGTCGCCAGTTCGTCGAGCGCGGCCAGATTCACCGCGCCCAAGCCGGCGATGGCGTTGGTCAGGCGCGTCACCTCGCCTTGCAGGTAGGACGGCTTCATGTCGGGATGGAGTTTTTCGGACAGCGCCGCCTCGTCGGCCTGCACTTCCAGCAGCTGCGCAGCGAACTGCTCCTGGTTCAGGCGCGCGGCCTGCTCCTTGAGCTGCATCTCCATGATCTTGTCGCGCTGCGGCTGCAAGGTGCGCTCGGCCGACATGCGGCCCTCCTCGAAGGCGCGCAACTGCTGCGTGATCTGGTCCAGCTCATGGCGCGCGTCCGACAGCGCGCGTTCCTGCTCGGTGCGACGCTGCAGCAGGTCTTGCAGGCCGTCGTTGGCGGCGCCCGATTCCAGGCTTTCCAGTTCGGACTGGCCGGCCGTCAGGCTGGCCGCCACCTGCGCCGCCTGCGTGGTGGCGGTGGCGATATTGCGGCGCAGTTCCTCGATCTTGCTGCGCTGGGATTTCTCGGCGAACTGCGCCTCCTGCGCGGCGCGTTCCAGGTCGCGCAGCTGTTCGCGGGCGTCGCTCAGCCGCTGTTCCTTCAACAGGAATTCGGTCTGGCCGTCTTCATGCTCGCCTTGCAGATTACCGAGCTCCATATCGAGCTGTTCGAACTTTTCTTCCGATTCCATCTTGACCTGCATCTGCTCCGCTTCCTGCGCGGCGATTTCTGCCAGGTCGGCTTCAAGCTGCTTGCTGCGCTGGTTGAAGCGCGCCTCGACCTCGGACAGCTTGACGACGTCGAGCTGCAGCGTGTGCACGGCCTGGGTCAGGCTTTGCGATTTGGCGCGGTACTCGCTGAGTTGGCGCGTCAGGTTGCTGACGGCGGCGTCGGCCCGCACCGCGCGCGCGCGCGCCTCGTCGGCCAGCATCTGCTGCGCGCGCAGCTGCTTGGTGATGTTGTCGATTTCCTGCTGGCGACCGAGCATGCCATCCTGCTCGGAATCGGCGGCGTAGAAACGCACACTGCCCGGCGCGATGACGTGCCCTTGGCGCGTGACGAAGTAGCCACCGGCCGGCAGCTTGGCGCGCTCGGCGAAGGCTTCGGCCGCGTCGTCGGCGCTGTAGACATTGTGCAGCCAGTCTTGCAGCACGCCGCGCAGGCCGGGATCGTTGAGTTTCAACAGGTTCAGGAAAGGCTTTAATCCCGCCACATCGGCGGGCGCGGGCGGCGTCGCGGTCGACGGCGCGAACAGCGCCAGCTTGGCCGGCGGCGCGTCGCTGAAGAAGGCCTTGGCCCAGTCGATATTCGACATCTGCAAGGCCGACGTGCGTTCGCGCAGGATGGCTTCCAGCGCCGTCTCCCAGCCCTGCTCGATGTGCAGCTTTTGCCACAGCTGCGGCAGCGTGTCGAGTTCGTGCTTCTTCAACCACGGCTGGACCTTGCCCTGCGCCTGCACGCGTTCCTGCATCTGGCGCAGCGCGTTCAGGCGCGCTTCCAGTTGCGCGTTGGCGGCGGTCTCGGTGTTGACTTGCGCTTGCGCGGCGGCGCGTTCGTCCTCAAGGCGCGGCTGCTGTTCCAGCGCCTCTTCCAGCAGATAGCCCTGTTCTTCCTGCGCCTGCTGCTTCTCCTCGAGCTGCATCTTCAGGTTGGCCAGATGACTGCTGTCGGGCAGGCTGAGGCCGTTCTTTTCCTGTTGCAGACGTTCGCGCCGCGTCGCCAGGCCGTTCAGGATATTCGAGGCGTTGCGCTGGTGCGCCGATTCCAGCTCCAGCTGCTGCTGCGCCTGCATGATGCGGCCGCGCGATTCGGTGCTCTTGTTCTGCGCCTCGCGCCACGCCTGCTCCAGCGTCGGCAGCGATTCGCTTTTTTGTTCGGCCATCATCTGCGACTGCTCGACCTTGGCCGACAGCTCTTCCAGATTGAATTCGGCTTCCTCGATCTGCTCGCCGTATTCCTGCGCCTGGCTCTGCCACTGGTCGCGCTGCGCGGTCAGCGTGGCCAGCTGCGCTTGCAGGCGGCCGCGCGATTCGAGCACGAACTTGATCTGCGCTTCGAGGCTGCCGATTTCGGCGTTGGTCTGGTACAGATGACCCTGCGCCGTGTGCAGGCGGTCACCGACGGCGAAGTGGGCCTGGCGCATCTGCTCCAGGGTCAGCTCGACGTTGCGCAGCTTGGCGGTCTGCTCTTCAAGGTCGTTCTGCGCTTGTTCGACTTCGCGGAAATAGCGCTTTTGCTCGTTCTCGGCCTCGTTCTTGCGCAGCAGCCAGAGCAGCTTTTGCTTTTCTTCCTGATCGGCTTGCAAAGAATGGAATTTGGTGGCGACGGCGGCCTGGCCTTCGAGCTTTTCCAGGTTGGTGTTCAGCTCGCGCAGGATGTCTTCGACGCGCAGCAGGTTTTCGCGCGTGTCATGCAAGCGGTTTTCCGTCTCGCGGCGACGCTCCTTGTACTTCGACACGCCGGCCGCTTCCTCAAGGAACACGCGCAGCTCTTCCGGGCGCGATTCGATGATGCGCGAAATCATGCCCTGGCCGATGATGGCGTAGGCGCGCGGCCCGAGGCCGGTGCCGAGGAAAATATCCTGGATGTCGCGCCGGCGCACCGGCTGGCCGTTGATGTAATAGGTGGACGTGCCGTCGCGCGTGAGCGTGCGCTTGACGGCGATCTCGGCGTACTGGCCCCACTGGCCGGCGGCCTTGCCGTCGTTGTTGTCGAACACCAGCTCGACCGAGGCGCGCCCGGCCGGCTTGCGGTGCGTGGAACCGTTGAAGATGACGTCCTGCATCGACTCGCCGCGCAACTCGGAGGCCTTCGACTCGCCCAGCACCCAGCGCACGGCGTCGATGATGTTGGACTTGCCGCAACCGTTGGGTCCGACCACGCCGACCAACTGACCCGGCACCTGGAAATTGGTGGGATCGACGAAAGACTTAAATCCCGACAATTTGATGGATGATAGTCGCACGTTGTTTTAACAGTTCTTCGCCGGGGCCGGCATCAGCCGGCGGTGTAAAAGTGGGGCCGGATTAAAAAGCCGCGGCCGGATCGAGTCGGGGACAGCCAGTGCTGGCTTACTCCATTGACAAGTAAACCATCATACCATTTTACGCATGGAATCTGGCCAAAAACCCACAGCGCCGGCAGCACGTGGCCGCTCGCCGGGCGACACGCATATCCTCTCGTGATTTTGAAAAGCAACATCAAAAACGGTATTGCAGGCCCGTGCTGACGGTGCGCGTGATGCCACCGGGCAGGTGGTCATCGGCCACCATACGATCGCAGACGAGGAAGCCGCGCACCCGCACGCTGAAGAAATACACCACCCCGCCCTGCACATTCGCGGCGCCGCCGCGCAGCTCATTTTGCAGCGGGCGCCGCATGCCGTTGACGGTCAGCTGCAACAAGTCGCTGACAGGCAGCGAAAAACCGGTCAGGCAGTAGCGCACATGGCTGCGGGTGGCTGGCGTGTTCTGGTAGCGGTCGTCGCCGGCCATGGCGTAGAGGCGCACCGCCGGCAGCGCGTACGATCCGCTGGCCTGCCATTTGGCGCGAAAGTCCTGCGGCTGCGGTCCGCCCTGCCGGTCGTCGCGCGCGTAGGCCAGGCTGGCGGTGACCGGGCCGCCGTGTGCCGGCCCTGTCCGCTGACGTCCGCCACGCCGACGTATGCCTGGCCGCTTCAGCGCGCCGGCGTCCGCGCGGGCAGCCTGGCGAAGGCCCGGTTGAGCTGCGCCAGCATGGCGTCCGGCACCTGCTGGCTGCACCACAGATAGCGCTCGTTTCCTTCCGGCATATCGCTGAAGTGGGTGATCTTGAAGCGGCCGGGCGGATAGCCGAGGCTGCGCACCAGCGGCGCGAAAGCATCCTCGGCCATGAACATATAGTCGGCACGCTTGCCGCCCAGCATGGCCACCATATTCGGTATTTCCGTCAGGGTACGCATGGTCTTCGGCCGGCTGCGCTCGACCTCGGCCGTCACATAGGCGCCGAAGGTATAGCCGTCCTTGGCCAGCAGCGTCAGCTGCGGATCCTCCAGCGTCTGCCGCAGCGGCCGGCCGCTGACCATGCGCGGGTTGTCGGCCAGGCTGATCGCGACAATCGGCATGGCCCGGTAAAACGGCGCGCTGAACTTGCCCAGGCCGACGCGTTCGGGGGTCTTCAGGGCGCCGACCACGCAGGCGGCCCGCTCGTTACGGCGCAGCTCGTCGCGCTGGCGGGCCACCGGCACTTCGCGCCACACGACTTGAATGTCGGTCGATTGCAGCGCGGCATTGATGCGGTCGACCAGCACACCCTGCACCTGACCGTTCGCGGCGGCGTAGTGATAGGCGGCATGCGGGTTGTAGAGCAGCTCCAGCTGTTGCGCACACACGCCGGCCGGCGCCAGCAACAGCAAACACATCCAGCGGGCGATAGCGCGTCTCATCCAAACCAATGTATCTCAGCGGAACTATCGTGGCAATCACCTTGTACCGAGCTGTATCCGTTCCGCACGGATTTGCCGCACAACAACTGCGCGTGACGATGCGCATGCCGCGTTGCAAAGGGGCTGACGGCTGTGGACTGGCGGATGCGCTCAGCCAAAGGCCGACGCCGGCGGCGCAATGGACGCGTCGTTGACGGCGCCGCGCGACAGCGCCTGCGCCAGCGCGACGGCGACGACGCCCTCGGTGCGGACGACGCGCACTTGGCCGTCGCGGAACTGCGCGGCCAGTTGCTCGCCCGACATCGAAAACGCTTCCTGCCGCGCGGCGTTCGAGAAGATATACAGCGTGCGAAGCGGACTGATCCACGCCAGCTTGACCTTGCGGCTGCCGCCATCGTCCTGCGCGAACTCCAGCCACATGCCGCGACTGAGGCCGTCGACTTCGATGACGGCGTCGTCGTCCTGCGGCTCCGGCTCGGGCGGCGCGGCCCTCGCCTGCAATTCCAGGCGGCGCTCGGCGGCCTGCTGGGCGGCCTGCATCGCCAATTCCAGCTGGCGCTCGGCCGAGATCTCCAGCGGCGCGCGAACGATGGAGGCGTGGCATTCGGCCAGCTCGGCAAAGAACTGCAAGCGGTCCGCGTCCTGCCACTTGATGATGTCGAGCCACTTGTTGAGCGTGGACAGCAGGCCCGGCAGCTTGGCGATCAGTTGCTTGCGCTGTTCCGCCGTGAGCTTGGGCTTGACGCTCCAGATCAGCTCGTCCATCGCCTGGGTCGCGTTGTTGACGGCGCCCGGCTTGTCGTCCTCGATGCTGTAGGCGATGGTCAGCACCGAGACCCAGCGGTTTTCCAGGAACGCTTCGACGACGGCCACCACCTCGCCGCTGCCGATGCGCAGCGCCACGGCATCCTTGGCCAACTTGCCGGCCTCGGCCATCTTCTCCTGCTTGAGCGCGGCGGCGATGGGCTCGGCGATGGCGGCCGCGGCGGCGCTCTCCTCGGCCTTGATCGACGCTTCCAGCTCGTTGACCGCCTCGGTGAACACCGACAATTCATGGTCGTAATCGCGGCCGACGCGGTCGACACTGCGCTGCATGGCCTGGAACAGCGGATCTTCCGGCCCCTTGCGCTGTTCCCAGCCCATGCGCGACAGCAAATCGATCAGCCGCCGCGCGGGGTGGGCTTCCTGGAAGAAGAAATCCTTGTCGACCAGCGCCGCCTTGAGCACGGGAATTTGCAGGAAACGGATCAGGTCGCGGATTTCCTGCGAAATGCTCTGATCCTGGAACACGGTGTCGAAGATGGCCGACAGCAAGTCGATGGTGCTTTCATCGTTGCGCGACAGGCTGCCTTGCGGCACGCTTTCCTTAATCTTCGGCAAGTAAAACACCTTGGCCGTGTCCTTGCCCGCCGCGCCGACGGCGGCCGCCGCGCCGTCCGACGCTGCTTGCGCCGGCATGGCTTTCTGCAACTGCGCCAGATAATTCAACAGCGGCTGCTTGACGCCGACCTGCGCCTGCCGCTGTACCACCGCGTTGTTCATCGCGCCGTGGAAACCCTGAGCCGGCCCCTGCACCCAGCTGCCGCCGGCCATCATCGGCACCATGGGAATATCGGGAATGCTCAGGTCGATATCCTCGTCGACGCTTTCGGCGCCGGCGAAAAACTGGCGCAATTGCTCGGCCAGCACCGCCTGCTGGCCGCGCGCACGGGTCGGCGCCGGCACCGCCGGCGCTGCGGGCGCATCGGCCTTGCGTCCCTTGTAGCCTTCGACCGATCCCGGCAGCACGCCCTTGCGTTGCAGCGCCAGATTCAAGGCCTCCAGCATCGGCCCGAGTTCGACGAACATGCCGGGTTTTAGCAGTGGTAGCAGCAAATTGGCGGACGCCGGTTCCGGATCGAAGGCCAGCCACGCTTGCTGCAATGCCAGCAGGAACACTTCCGGACGGAAGGGGTTCTGGCTGACGCGCAAGATATCGCGCTCCAGCAAGAAAGCCAGCCGCACATTGAGCGTCTGCAATTGATCGGAATACAAGATTTCGAAGGGCTTGCTGATGCCGCCCAACACCACTTTGCTGTCCATTTCCTCGTAAG
>Ga0209848_1000693_pt1 | contig 11680 bp, 10 predicted proteins | sample OrgsoiDNA_201062_FD_185810 | JGI IMG/M metagenome (GOLD analysis project Ga0209848, IMG submission 185810) | Permafrost soil microbial communities from the Arctic, to analyse light accelerated degradation of dissolved organic matter (DOM) -... | ecosystem: Environmental > Terrestrial > Soil >...
CGGTAATCAGCTCGATGTTGTTGAAGCCGAGGACTTCGCGGTTCTTGCCGTAGTGCGCCGAGTAGCGCGACGACACGTTGACGGCGGCCGGGTCTTCGCCCAGCGTCTTCCACACCACGCCGCCCCAACCGGCCTCGAAGGCGCGCACCACGTTGTAGGCCTTGTCGGTCGGCGGCGCGGAGGCCAGCCAGAAAGGGTTGGGCGACTTGATGCCGCAAAAATTGATGGACAGATCAGCCATTATGCGGCCTCCAGTTTCGATTGAATGTCTTGATGGATGGCGTGCGCCGCCAGCTTGCCGTGTTGGACTGCCTGCACCGTCAAGTCCTGTCCCGGCGCCACGCAATCGCCGCCGGCGTAGATGCCCGGCAGGACGGTGCGGAACTGCGCATCGACGTGGATCTTGTCGCCTTCGCGTTTCAGCATGGATGCCAGCGGATCGCTGATGCCGCTGTCGTCGAGGCTCTGGCCGATGGCTTTGAAGATCGCGTCGGCCGCGATATCGAAGCTCTCGCCGGTGCCGGCCAGGCGGCCATTGACGATGGCGGTTTTTTCGAAGCGCATGCCGCGCACGCGGCCCGCGTCGTCCAGCAGCACCTGCTGCGGCTGCGCCCAGGTGCGCATGCGAACCTGGTTTTCCTTGGCGATGTGCTGTTCATGTTCGGTCGCGCTCATCGCCTCGAAGCCGCGCCGGTAGACCAGCGTGACCTCCTCCGCGCCGAGGCGCTGGATCTGCACCGCCATGTCGATGGCCGTGTTGCCGGCGCCGATGACGATGGCGCGCGCCGGCAGCGGCAGCGTGCTCAGATCATCGGCCTGGCGCAGCGCGGCGATGTAGTCGACGGCGGCCAGCAGGCCCGGTGCGTCTTCGCCCGTCAGGCCGAGCTGGCGCGACGCGCCGAGGCCGAGGCCGAGGAACACCGCGTCGTACTGCGCGTGCAAATCCTTCAATTGCAGGTTGCCGCCCAAGGTCTGGCCGTGGCGGATTTCGATACCGCCTATACCTAAAAGGAATGCAACCTCCTTCTGCGCGAAATCGTCGGTCAGCTTGTATTTGGCGATGCCGTATTCATTGAGGCCGCCGGATTTTTCTTTCGCCTCAAAGACCACCACGTCGTTGCCCAGCATCGCCAGGCGGTGCGCGCACGACAGGCCGGCAGGACCAGCGCCGACGACGGCGATTTTCTTGCCGGTCGATGGCGCGCGCTGGAACGGGTGGCCCTGGATGGTCATATTGTCGATGGCGTAGCGCTGCAACAGGCCGATCTTGACCGGCTGGCCTTCGGCGTCGTGGTTGCGCACGCAGGCGTCCTCGCACAGGATTTCGGTCGGACAGACGCGCGCGCAGCTGCCGCCCAAAATATTCTGCTTCAGGATGCCGGCGGCGGCGCCGTTGATGTTCTCGTCGTGGATGTTGCGGATAAAGCTGGCGACATCGATTTCGGACGGGCAGATGCGCGTGCATGGCGCGTCGTAGCAGTACAGGCAGCGCGAACTTTCTATCGCTGCCTGGCGCGCCGTCAGCGCCGGAGCCAGGTCGGTGAAATGCTCGGCCAGCGCGGTGTTGGACTGCGTCGGCTGCGGCATGTATTTGAGAGATTCGATCATCATTCGATTTCCTGGCGAGTGCGTGGTCTAGGTTATTTCATTTGCGGGAAAGCGAATTCCGCGCCCGCGCTGGCGGTGTTGGGCCAGCGCTGCATGACGGCCTTGTGGCGCGTGTAGAAACGCACACCTTCCGGACCGTAGGCGTGATGGTCGCCGAACAGGCTGCGCTTCCATCCGCCGAAACTGTTGAAGGCCATCGGCACCGGCAGCGGCACGTTCACGCCGACCATGCCGACCTGGATCTGGCGCACGAATTCGCGCGCCACGCCGCCGTCGCGCGTGTAGATCGCCACGCCGTTGCCGTACTCGTTGCGGTTGATCAGTTCCACCGCGTGCATCACGTCCGGCGCGCGCAGCACGCACAGCACCGGCCCGAAAATCTCTTCCTTATAAATCGACATGTCCGGCGTCACGTGGTCGAACAAGGTGCCGCCGACGAAGAAGCCGTTTTCGCGTCCTTCGACCGTGCAGTTGCGGCCATCGACGATCAATTTGGCGCCCTGCTCGACGCCCTCGCCGATCAAGCGCTCGATACGCTGCTTGGCGGCGCTGGAAACGACCGGTCCCATTTCGGCGTCGGCCGCCATGCCGTCGCGGATTTTCAGCGCGGCCGTGCGCTGCGCCAGCGCGTCGATCAATTTGTCGCCGGCGTCGCCCACCGCCACCACCACCGAAATGGCCATGCAACGCTCGCCGGCCGAACCGTAGGCGGCGCCCATCAGCGCGTCGACGGTCATGTCCATGTCGGCGTCGGGCATCACGACCATGTGGTTTTTCGCGCCGCCCAAAGCCTGCACGCGCTTGCCGGCCGCGCTGCCGCGCGAGTAGATGTATTCGGCGATCGGCGTCGAGCCGACGAAGCTCACCGCCTGCACCACCGGATGGTCGAGCAGCGCATCGACGGTGACCTTGTCACCCTGGATGACGTTGAACACGCCGTCCGGCAGACCGGCTTCCTTCAACAGGCGCGCGTGCAGCAGCGACGGCGACGGATCGCGTTCGGACGGCTTCAGGATGAAGGTATTGCCGCAGGCGATAGCGACCGGGAACATCCACATCGGCACCATCACCGGGAAGTTGAACGGCGTGATGCCGGCGACGACGCCAAGTGCCTGGCGCATCGACCACGCGTCGATGCCGCGCGAAATCTGGTCGGTGAATTCGCCTTTCAGCAACTGCGGAATGCCGACCGCGAATTCGATCATCTCGATGCCGCGCGCGACTTCGCCCTGCGCGTCGGCGAAGGTCTTGCCGTGTTCGCGCGTGAGCATGGTCGCGAATTCGTCGGTGTACTGCTGGCACAGTTGCAGGTAGCGGAACAGCACCCGCGCGCGCGTCAGCGGCGGCGTGGCGGACCAAGACGGGAAGGCGTCGGCGGCGGCCTGCACGGCGGCGTCGACTTCGGCCACGGTGCCCAGCGCGACGCGCGCCACCGGCTCGCCGAGCGCCGGGTTGTAGACGTCGGCGTAGCGGCCGCTGTCGGTATCGACGGCGGCGCCGTTGATGTAGTGGGTGATGGTATCGGGTGTGCTCATGATGTTCGGTTCCGGTTAAGTATCGTCAAGCCAGCAGGCTGTCGGCTTCTACATAGGGATAGCCAAGCGCGCGCGCCACCGCTTCATAGGTGACGTGGCCGTGGCAGACATTGAGTCCGTGCTTCAGATGCGGATTCGCTTGCAGCGCCTTGCGCCAGCCTTTGTCGGCCAGCGCCAGCGCGTGGCCGATGGTGGCGTTGTTCAGCGCGAAGGTCGAGGTGCGGGCGACCGCGCCGGGCATGTTGGCGACGCAGTAGTGCACGACGCCGTCGACCAGGTAGGTCGGCGCCTCGTGCGTGGTGGCGTGCGACGTTTCGAAGCAGCCTCCCTGGTCGATCGCGACGTCGACGACGACCGCGCCCTTTTTCATTTTCGAGATCATGTCGGCCGTGACCAGCTTGGGCGCGGCCGCTCCCGGCACCAGCACGCCGCCGATCACGAGGTCGGCGCTCAGCACCGCCTCCTCTATCGAATGCGCGTTGGAGTACATGGTGCTGATGCGGTTGCCGTAGACCAGATCGAGCTGGCGCAGACGGTCGACGTTTTTATCGAGGACGGTGACGCGCGCGCCGAGGCCGACGGCCATCTGCAAGGCATTGGTACCGACCACGCCGGCACCGATGACGGCGACGTGGCCCGGCGCGACACCGGGCACGCCGCCCAGCAGCAAGCCCATGCCGCCCTTGGATTTTTCCAGGTGCGCGGCGCCGGCTTGTATCGACATGCGGCCGGCCACTTCGCTCATCGGCGCCAGCAGCGGCAAGCCGCCGTTGGCGCCGGTGATGGTTTCGTAGGCGATGCAAACGGCGCCTGAAGCCACCAGCGCCTTGGTTTGTTCTGGATCGGGCGCCAGATGCAGATAGGTGTAGAGTATCTGGTCCTTGCGCAGCATCGCGCATTCTTCGGGCTGCGGCTCCTTGACCTTCACGATCATTTCCGCGCGCGCGAAAATATCGGACGCCGATGCGACGATGGTGGCGCCGGCACCTTCATACATCTTATCGGTCAGGCCGATGGCCGCGCCGGCGTTCTGCTGCACCAGCACCTGATGGCCGCGCAGCACCAGCTCCTTGACGCTGGCCGGCGTCAGGCCGACGCGCGACTCCTGGTTCTTGATCTCTTTCGGGACGCCTACTAGCATGCTGGTCTCCTTTTTTTATCGCTAATCCGCAAAAAAACTTAGTCGAGATTTTTCAGGACGGTGGTCAGCTTGCCGAACAATTCGTCGATGTGTTTTTTCTCCAGCACCAGCGGCGGCGACAGCGCGATGATGTCGCCGGTGGTGCGCGTCAGCACGCCGTCGGCGAAGGCCTGCTTGAAGGCGTTGAAGGCGCGCACGCCCGGCTTGCCCGGAATCGGCGCCAGCTCGATGCCGGCGATCAGGCCGATGCTGCGGATGTCGATCACGTGCGGCAGGCCTTTCAGCGAATGCACCGTGTCGGCCCAGTATTGCTGGATGCCGGCGGCGTGTTCGAGGATGTTCTGCTCCTTGAAGACGTCCAGCGTCGCCAGCGCGGCGGCGCAGGCCAGCGGGTGGCCCGAGTAGGTGTAGCCGTGGAATAGCTCGATGCCCGGCGGCGCGTCCATGAAGGCGTCGTGGATGAATTTTTTGGAGAACACGGCGCCCATCGGCACCACGCCGTTGGTCAGGCCTTTCGCCGTCGTCATCAGGTCCGGCTCGACGTCGAAGTAGTCGGCGGCGAACGGCGTCGTCATGCGCCCGAAGCCGGTGATGACTTCATCGAAGATCAGCAGGATGCCGTGTTTGGTGCACAGCTCGCGCAGCCGTTTCAGATAGCCCTTAGGCGGAATCAGCACCCCGGTCGATCCGGCCACCGGTTCGACGATGACGGCGGCGATGGTCGAGGCGTCGTGCAGCGCGACGATGCGTTCCAGTTCGTCGGCCAGGTGGGTGCCGTATTCCGGCTCGCCGCGCGTGTAGGCGTTCTTTTCAAGGTTGTGCGTGTGCGGCAGGTGGTCGACGCCGGGCAGCATCACGCCATACGGCTTGCGGTTGCCGGCGATGCCGCCGACCGAGATGCCGCCGAAGCCGACGCCGTGGTAGCCGCGCTCGCGGCCGATGAAGCGGGTGCGCGACGCTTCGCCGCGCGCCTTGTGGTAGGCCAGCGCCATCTTCAGCGCCGTGTCGACCGACTCGGAGCCGGAATTGGTGTAGAAGACGTGGCCGAATTTGTGGCCGGTGTAGTCCATCAGTTTTTCGGCCAGGTCGAAGGCGGCCGGGTGGCCCATCTGGAAGGTCGGCGCGAAGTCGAGCTGGCCGACCATTTCGCGCACCGCGGCGACGATCCGCGGCTGCGCGTGGCCGCAGGGGACGCACCACAGGCCGGCGGTGCCGTCGAGGATGGCGTTGCCGTCGACGTCCTTGTAGTACATGCCCTCGGCCGATACCAGCAGCCGTGGATGCATTTTAAAATCGCGGTTATTCGTGAAAGGCATCCAAAACGCGGACATCGATTCTGGTCGGGATTCGTTCATACGTCGCTCCTGTGATGTAGCTACAACGGCCTCTATCGGTTTTTTGACAGACCGTAAAATAATTTACCAGTTGGCAAAATGATGATGCAATAATAGTCAGCGCATCAACTATGGCACAGATACACAAATATCAAAACCGGCCAACCGTACAGGCGACAAAAACACTACAGTTTATGCAGACAGCGTGGAGAGTGCGTGGATGGATGAGGCAAGTCCAAAAATTGAACTGAACGCCGAACTGGGCGACTGCGCCCCGGGCGCGGGCTGGCCGGTGCTGGCCATCGAGCGCAGCAAGAAGGGCAGCCTGGTCGACCAGATCATCGCCGCCATCAGCGCCATGGTGGCCGCGCGCGAGCTGCGCGTCGGCACCAAGATGCCCTCGGTGCGCCAGTTCGCCAAGTGTAATGGCGTCAGCACCTTTACAGTTGTCGAGTCCTACGACCGGCTGGTGACGCTCGGCCTGCTGTCGTCGCGGCGCGGCTCCGGCTATTTCGTGGCGCGCCAGGACTTGCCGGCGGCGCTGCTGCCGCTGCCGATGCAAGCCACGCCGGTGGCCATCGACGCGCTCACGCCGGAACTGTATTCGGGCGTCTCCGACGCGCTGCCGGTGGGCGCCGGCTGGCTGCCGCCGGAGTGGTATGGCGAAGGCACCATCCTCGACGCCGTGCGCCAGGCGATGCGCATCCCGGCCAACCGCCTGCGCGGCTACGGCCATCCGCTGGGCTTTCCGACGCTGCGCCAGCACCTGGCGGCGACGCTGTCGGACGAGTTGTTCCCGGTCGAGCCGGAGCAGATCCTGCTGACCCACGGCGCCACCCACGCCTTCGACCTGATCCTGCGCACGCTGACCAAGCCGGGCGACACGGTGCTGGTCGAAGACCCCGGCTACAGCAACCTGCTGTCGCTGATACGCCACCACGGCTGCATCCCCATCGGCATCGCGCGCGGCGACCACGGCCTGGATATGGACGCGCTGGCGGCGGCCGCCAAAGCCACCCAGCCCAAGCTCATGTTCGTCAACACGGCGCTGCAAAATCCACTCGGCACCTCGCTGTCGCAGGCGCAGGCCCATCGTTTATTGGGCCTGGCCGAGCAGTTCGATTTCTGGCTGGTGGAGGACGATATCTACCGCGAGCTGGCGCCGCGCGGCGACGCCTCGCTGGCGGCGATGGACGGACTGCGGCGCGTGATCCGCGTCGGCAGTTTTTCGAAGACGCTGTCGCCGGTGCTGCGGGTCGGCTCGATCAGCGCCTCGGCCTCGCTGCTGCCCGAGCTGCTGCGCGTGAAGATGCTGGCCGGCCTGACCACGTCCGAGATCAACGAGCGCGCCGTCTATCACGCGATCACCGCGCGGCCCTACCGGCGCATGGTCGACAAGCTGGTGGCGCAGCTCGACGCCGGCCGCGAACGCACCATCGACCGCCTGCGCGAAGCGGGCCTGTCGCCGGTGGCGCGGCCGCGCGGCGGCATGTTCGTCAGCGCCGGCTGGGCCGACGCGCCCACGCCCGAATGGAACGGCAAGATCATCGCCGACCTGGCGCTGAAGGCCGGCATGCTGCTGTCGCCGAACGATTTTTTCATGCTGCGCGCGCCCGAGTCGGTGTGGTTCCGCTTCAACGTCGCCTACACCGACCACCCGCTGCTGCTGCAATTCCTGCAATCGATACGACCACGCTGAAAGAGACAACCATGGCCACAGCAAGACAGAGCGCAGAACCGGTCGCCAAGATCAGCCGCCGCCTGCTCAACCGCGACAAACTCGAAGCCGACATCGCCGCCGTCGCCGTGCGCGTGTTCGCCGAATGCGGCTACGAGGGCACGTCCATCGCCGACGTCGCCGAGCGCGCCGGCCTGTCCAAGCAAAACCTGATGTACTACTATCCCAGCAAGCAGGCGCTGTATCAGCGCGTGCTCGACGAGGTGCTCGACGAATGGCTGGCGCGCATGGAGAGCCTGGCCGACGAAACGCAGGAACCGGCCGAGGTGCTGCGCGCCTATGTGCAGGCCAAGCTGCGCTTTTCGCGCGAGCAGCCGTGGGCCTCGCGCGTGTATGCGATGGAGGTGATCAGCGGCGCGCAGCTGTACGGCGCGCAGATCCAGAACCGCGTGGTGCCGCTGCTGCGCAAGGATATCGCGGTGTTTGAAAAGTGGATCGCCGCCGGCAAGGTCGCGCCCATCAACGCCACCCATTTGCTGTTCGCGATCTGGGCGATGACGCAGTCGTATGCGGATTTCTCGACCCAGATGGCGCTGGTGCTGAACCGCAAGCAGCTGGCCAAAAAGGATTTCGACGACGGCGAAAAAGTCATCGTCGACATGGTGCTGGCGGCGATACGTGTGCCGTGCCGGGATGAGGCGCCGTCATAAAAAGCTCTTCAGGTGCTGGCGAAAAGAGCTTTTTCATCCTTAAAGGCGGACAATCCACCATCCGAGGAGATTTGCGTGACAAGGCAACGCCGCAGTTTCGATCCCAGCTTCAAGCTGGAGGTCGTCAAAATGATCAAAGAACAGCCGACGCCAAGTAACAGTCTTAACTAGTGTCGTCACCGATTCCGATGTCGATCAGACAGCGATCCAGCCCCATTTACTGTCGCAGTTGGCGGCGCATTTGATGCGGAAAGTGATGCCATACTTATCCGGCACGATGAGCCAGGCTTCCTCGGCCCATCCATGCCGTATATCGCGCAGATTGTCATGCAGCTGTTTTTTTCCGGCAGGAGAGAGGTCAAACCACACACTGCCGTTTCCGGCCCATGGCTGCCAGCCGCCACGTTGAAACTGTTGCTGCAATTGGCCCAGCAGCTCCACCGCTTGATCGAAAGGCAGCTTCTTCAGCATGGGAGAAGTGGCGACAGTTGCGACGACGCCATCCATGTAGGTGATTGCCAAAAATGTCGTTGGGGGATGGGTGAAACCGTGTTGAGGGTCGTTGAAACGCAAAATGACAGACGGCTTGTAAACATCGGTCCAACCAAACCCTGTTTCATCGAGACCCGGTTCTACACCGCCCCGGATAGGGTAGGTCGAGCCTTTAACCACCTCGGCGAATGGTTGACCGATATACAAGGAAATCATAGTCGGCTTGGGTTCGTGGAAATACCATACCATGCCACCGATACAAGCCAATACGAAGCCGATTTTTTTGAGACGAGGATGCCGCATTTCATCCGACTCCAACGGCAATTTGTTTAATGGAACCGACAACGCCTGCGTAATTGTCGTGTAGCAGTTGGTCAAAGCGCGCGGCTGCGCGGTTGACATGCCCCCCTCGCCTCTGCATTGTTTTAGCTCCGTTCATTGCCTATGCCGATGTCGATCAAGTAGCGGTCCAGTCCCCACCGGCTGTCGCAGTTGGCGGCGCATTTGATGCGAAAAGTGATGCCGTATTTCTGTGGCACGATGAGCCATGCCTCCTCTGACCAGCCGCTGTCCGTATCGCGCAGATAATCATGCAGTTGCCGTCTGCCAGCTGGAGATAGATCGAACCAATGGGTGTGAGTGTCATTGTCGATCTGCCATCCACCAGTCTGAAAACGATCCTGCAACCGCGCCAATAGCTCTACTGTTTGATCGAAAGGCAATTTCTTCAGCATGGGGGAAGTGGCGACAGTTGCGACGACACCGTTCATGTAGGTGATCGCCAGAAAAGTCGTCGGTGGCAGGGTAAAGCCATGCTTGGGGTCGTTAAATTGCAGCACGACCGAAGGTTCCGTGACATAAGTAGCGCCAAATCCATCGTCTTGATCACTCGGTACAATTGACTCTGTCATTATGGGATAGCTTGAATTACGTACCACCTCAGCGAATGGCTGACCAATTCTCAGCGCAATCATGGTCGGTGTCGGCTCATGCAAATACCAGACGCTGCATGCAATGCCCGCCAACGCAATGCAGACTTTTTTATAGAAGGCTCGCTGCATCTCAGCCCGCTCCGGCGGCAATTGTCTCGATCGAGCTGGCAATGGCAGCACGGTTGTACTGTAGCAGTTGATCAAAGCGTGCCGCTGCGCGGTTAACAAACACCATGCGCTGCATCGGATCATATAACTTTGCCCGCAGCAGCCTGGGAAACTGGACTGTCAAGACGTTCGGATTTGGGTGACAAGCCGACGATAACGTCAACTCTATGTCCGCGGCCACACCGGAAGGGATTCCTGTGACCCATGCGAACTGGTTGGCGTCCAAGGCGCGCTGCATGCGGATGCCGTCGTAGATGGCGGGCTGCAGGATGTTGATCTGTTCGTGCTGTGCTAGATATTTTACGCTTTGTGCTATCTGATTCTGCTCGATCGCCTCGAACGCCGGAATAATTTCCTTGAACGGCTTGCCGAATTCCAACGTCTTCTCGTCCAGTGGCCACATCACCTGTTTCGCGATGACATGGCGATCAGGCAGGCAATCCCGCAGGTACTTTATTCCGCGCAGCATATAAAACCGGTGCAGCGGATAAATATCGAGAAACAGGGTCATATTACCCAGCGCCAGTTGCTCATACATGAACGCCGAACCGATCACGGCGCCGGCCGGGACTGCGCTGTCCGCAGCGGCTGCCGAACTGCCGCCGACGACGCCCCAGCGATTGTTGTTGCCGATTTCCTCCTCCGACCGGCGGACATTGTCAGCCGCGTGAAGCAAGCCGCAGCCGACCTGTTTCGATGCGAAGGCCGCCAAACCGGCCCATTGGAAGCGGGGATCCGCTTGCCACAACTGGGCGTAGGCCTGATTGATGCGCCCGTTGCGCTTGACCGGATCCGCGATCAACTTGCCGTCCGGCGCGATCCACGCCTCAGCCTCCTTCTGGCAACGCATCCAGACGCTTTTGCAAGTGAGTATCGGCACTTCCGTCACCCGGCGTATCGTATTGCCGACCAGCGTATCCTGGGTCTTGCACTCGGCAATGGGAATCGCGTTGCAATGCATGGAAATCGCATCATGCTGATGCGTGGTGATGACGGAATCGGACATGGCATATCCTTGAAGTGGACTCGCTGCATACAGCCAGACAAACAGTAAAAACTCCGTGTTGAATGGCACCCGACATCACACAGACCTGGGGCGTCAGCCAACGTCGCCGCTGTCGCCAGCGCGGACGGCGTGCAGTCGTTCGGCCTGAGGCCCGGTCGCGGAGACGATGGCGGTATGCCCATGCGAGTCCGTCGCGCCCGTCTCAGAGCGGCCGGCTGGCAAGGTGAGCTTGTAGTCCGCACCGGGGATCGGTTGAGCGTCGAGCTCGTCCTTCACGACATAGCTCAGCTCGTAGCTGGCGTCATCGGGATGGGCACGCCACACGCCGTCATCGTCCTGGATGAATTGGGTCGGGATAGCCGCTCCGCTGTCATTGCCTATACCGTTGCGATCATTGCAGCTCGATTGCAAAGGACAACCGCCCGACGTCAGCTGGCCGTGATGGACCGCGGTATTGCCGCCGGGCATAGTGAATTTTTCGTAGCCCTCCATGATCGTGCAATTTTTCTGGCACGCCACCCGTGCTCCCTGGAACGAGAAAGGCACGCCGTCGTGACTCATGCAGGGATGGCCTTCCACTACGACACCTCCGCAGGCCGCCTTGTCACCCAACAGTATCCAACCGATGATTTCCACGTTCCCTCCTGTTCGTCGATAACAAACTGAACAGATATTGGAACCCCGGCACGTAACGCTCCCCTTACGCAACATCAAGCTATCAGCGATACGCTGGAAACTTATCCGCCGCTGATTCCACAGAATCCGCGGCAACCATCGCTGTCGACGACATTGATCGCAGCCGGCCTCTCGTATCGGTACAGCCACCGAATTTTTCTCAACATGTTTTAAATAACAGCAGGCGGTCTAGCAAATAATCAATTCAGGTAAGCTGGGAACCATTTTCATTTCATCATTTCGTTTATGCCCACTTTTGACCCCGTCACACTGCACACCGCCCGCCTGACGCTGCGCCCGCTGTGCGCCGCCGACGCGCCCGCGCTGTTCACCATCTTTTCCCATCCCGAAGCGATGCGCTACTGGAGCAGCGAGCCGTGGATAGGCCAGCCGCAAGCCGA